>Ga0308157_10003125_pt1 | contig 24921 bp, 24 predicted proteins | sample PhyBR1_FD_201035 | JGI IMG/M metagenome (GOLD analysis project Ga0308157, IMG submission 201035) | Phyllosphere microbial communities from UC Gill Tract Community Farm, Albany, California, United States - DLSLB.R1 | ecosystem: Host-associated > Plants > Phyllosphere > Unclassified | place: USA...
TGCATAATCCAAATCTCCGATGTGCGTACAAACCGTATCCAGGAAGTGACGGTCGTGAGAAACCACGATTACCGTATTCTCATAATCTGCCAAGAAATCCTCTAACCAGGCGATAGTAGCGATGTCCAAGTCATTGGTAGGCTCATCCAGAATCAAAACATCAGGATTGCCAAACAAAGCTTGAGCAAGAAGAACTCTTACTTTATCTTTATTTTCTAATTCGCCCATCAATTGATAGTGCATATCTTCTGAGATGCCAACGTTTGAAAGTAAAGTTTGTGCATCGGCTTCAGAATTCCATCCGCCCATTTCATCGTAGACTACGCCAAGTTCTCCTGCTTTGATTCCGTCTGCATCAGAAAAATCTTCTTTTGCATATAGAGCGTCCATCTCTTCTTTGATTTCAAAAAGCATTTTATTACCTCTAAGAATCGTTTCAAGAACAGTGAAAGTGTCATAAGCAAAGTGATCCTGCTCCAAAACAGACATTCTTTTTCCGTTTTCAAGAGAAACGTGACCGGATGTTGGATCTTGTTTTCCGCTTAATATTTTAAGGAAAGTGGATTTTCCAGCGCCATTGGCACCGATGATGCCATAGCAATTTCCTTTAGTGAATTTTATATTAACTTCGTCAAAGAGTACTCTTTTCCCGAACTGTAAAGATATATTGGATACTGTTAACATATAGTTTTGTAAATTTGTGCAAAAATACGAAAATAAGTTGGGATAGTGAAAGTGTCCTTATTTTTATATAAATTAGACTTAATGAAAGTTAAAATAGAAAAGTCAGTTAACATTTTTAACAAACGTGCTCGTTTTGAATATGAAATTCTAGACGAATACGAAGCTGGTATTGTATTAACAGGAACGGAGATAAAATCTCTGCGGTCATCCAAAGCTTCTATCACAGAAAGCTTCTGCCAATTTATAGATGATGAACTCTATGTCATTAATATGATGATAGATGAGTACAAATTAGGAACTTTTTATAATCATAAAACAAAAAGGGAACGGAAATTGTTACTGCATCATTACGAATTGCAAAAACTTAAAAAAAAGTTAAAGGATGTTGGCAATACAATAATACCTTTAAAGCTATATATCAATAATAATGGAAAGGCGAAATTGCTTATATCATTAGCCAGAGGGAAAAAATTGTTTGATAAGAGAGAAGCTATAAAGGATAGAGAAAATAAAGTAAACATCCAACGTATATTAAAGAAAAGTTAAAAAAACTTTGTTTATAAAGAAAAATTATATTTATTTTGCATTATCAATTATTTAATCATTTAATTCTATGAAAAATCTAAAATTAGGAATTTCAGCATTAGCACTTACTGTTGCTTCTACTGTTTTTGCACAAACTACGACCAATAAGTGGGTTATCGGTGTAGGTGCTCATGGAGTGAATCACGTTGCTCAAAGAGGTAATTTCAGCAATACGTTCTCATTCAACAATTTTAAAGACAATTTATTTGGTGTTTCCAAATATTCAATTACTCCACCACTTTCTAAATTGACCGTTGCAAGAAGCCTTAGCAAAGGTATCGTGCTTGACTGGCAAACGACTGTAGGTAATGTTGACAACAAGAGATTTGCTATGGATAAGGAATTTTTCCTAATGACAGGTCTTGGTGTTCAATTCAAAGCTGCAGGTCTTTTGTGGGACGAAGAATCTTGGTTTGATCCATACTTAAGAGTTGGTGCTAACTATTTGAGACACGATTATACTGCATTGACTTTCCCTAAAACTGATTCAAAAGGAGAGTATTACGGAGCGTATAACGAAGATGGAGATTTAACTGGAAAAGCTAATCACTTCACTGTAAGTACAGGTGCAGGTATTAATTTCTGGGTAACTAAAAACTTCGGTTTAGGTGTTCAAGGTGACTATGTTACTACTCCAGTTGATAAGTCTAACGTTGTTAACTTCTGGCAAGCTTCTGCTTCATTGTTATTCAGATTTGGAAATACTGACAGAGATAAAGACGGAATTCCTGACAAGGATGATGCTTGTCCAGATACTCCAGGTTTACCTGAGTTCCAAGGATGTCCAGATACTGACGGAGATGGAGTTCCAGATAAAGACGATCAATGTCCAGATGTAGCAGGTCCTAAAGAAAACAATGGTTGTCCTTGGCCAGATACTGACGGAGACGGAGTATTAGACAAAGATGATGCTTGTGTCGATGTAGCTGGTCCAGCTGAAAACAAAGGTTGTCCTTGGCCAGATACTGACGGAGACGGAATATTAGACAAAGATGATGCTTGTCCTACAGTTCCTGGTCTTGCTAAATATCAAGGTTGTCCTAAACCTAAAACTGAAACAGCTAAAGAACTTGAACAAAACTTTGGAGGTGTATTCTTTGATTTCAACAAAGCTACTATCAAAGCTGAGTCTAAAGGAGCTCTAGATGCTGCTGCTGATTTAATCAAAGCAGACAAAGGTAACTATCTATTAGAAGGTAGAACTGATGCTAAAGGTTCTGAAGCTTACAACTTGAAACTATCTAGACAAAGAGCTGCTGCTGTAGTTGCTGCGTTAGATGCTAGAGGTGTTGATGCTGATGCTCTTAAATCAATAGGTGTAGGTAAAGCTAAAGCTACTGTTCCTGCTACTGCATCAGATGCTGAAAGACAAGTTGACAGAAAAGTAGTTGTTACTGCTGTTGAAGATGCTGCTCAGTGGAATGCTCTTAAAAAGAGAGATTATGAGGATCCAACTCCAGTAAAAGTTAAGAAAAAAGCGACAGCTAAGAAAAAAGCTCCAGCTAAAAAGAAAAAATAATTTTAAATAATTAATTTTCTAAATATAAATACCTCCAATTTTATTGGAGGTATTTTTTTTGTTTCCATATTTCAGTACTTTTGTATCATAAAATAAAACTTGTAATGGGAAGAGCATTCGAATATAGAAAAGCTTCAAAAATGGCCAGATGGGATAAGATGGCCAAAACATTTTCAAAGATTGGAAAAGATATAGCATTAGCGGTAAAAGCTGGCGGTCCTGACCCAGATTCTAACCCGGCGCTCAAAAGATGTATCCAAAATGCGAAGGGTGCTAATATGCCCAAAGACAACGTCGAAAGAGCAATCAAAAAAGCAAGCGGAGCAGATGCCGAAAACTATGAGGAAATAACATATGAAGGTTATGGACAAGGCGGCGTTGCTTTCTTTGTAGAATGTACAACCAATAATCCAACAAGAACCGTTGCCAACGTAAGAGCTATCTTCAATAAATTTGATGGAAGTCTTGGCAAGAATGGAGAATTAGCATTTATCTTCGATAGAAAAGGAATTTTCACAATCGATAAAGTGCAAATCAAATCTGATTGGGATGACTTCGAAATGGAAATGATAGACGGCGGGGCTGAAGAAATTGACCAGGACGAAAATGAAGTTTTAATTACAACAGCTTTCGAAGACTTTGGATCAATGTCTCATAAGTTAGATGAATTAGGAATTGAGGCAAAAAGCGCAGAATTACAAAGGATTCCAAATAATACAAAGGAAATGACCGAAGACCAATTCAAGGCCAATATGAAGATGCTGGAAAGATTCGAGGAAGATGATGACGTTCAAAACGTTTTCCATAATATGGAATTCACAGAAGAGCAAATGGAAGCACTTTAAAAATCATTAAAATAGCAAATAAAAAATCCCGACTGAAAAGTCGGGATTTTTTATTTTATAAAACGCTGTTGATTATGCGTTTGGTTCGATAGATACAAAAGATCTATTGTTTGCTTTCTTTCTGAAAACTACAGTACCGTCAACAAGAGCGTGCAAAGTATGATCTTTACCCATTCCTACGTTTTCACCTGGGTGGTGTTGCGTACCTCTTTGTCTGATGATGATATTACCTGCAATTGCAGATTGTCCTCCGAAAATCTTCACACCAAGTCTTTTAGAATGAGATTCTCTACCATTTTTGGAACTACCAACTCCTTTCTTATGTGCCATTTTATTTTAGCTTTTTGGGTTAAAAATTATTCAGCAGTTTCGCTGGTTTCAGTTGCTACTTCAGCTTTAGCCGCTTTCTTAGGAGCTGCTTTTTTAGCCTCTTTTTTCGCACCGTCAAAACCAGTGATACCAGTTACAACGATTTGAGTTAATTGTTGTCTGTGACCATTTTTCTTAGCATAACCTTTTCTTCTCTTCTTTTTGAAGATGATTACTTTGTCAGCTTGAACGTGGTCAAGAATTTCTACATCTACGGTGATACCGCTTACAGCCGGGGCACCAACAGTGATTGCGCCGTTTACAGTAAGAAGAACTTTATCAAAAGAAACTTTCGTCCCTTTGTCTCCTTTCAAACGGTTCACAAACAACCTCTGGTTTTGCTCAACTTTATATTGAAGCCCTGCTATTTCTACAATTGCAAACATTGTTTATAAATTTTATATTATTCGAGGTGCAAAAGTACAATTATTCTTTCTAAAACACAAACCTTATCACAAACTTTTCAATAATAATTATTCGGGCAGCTTTATCCGCCTTCCGCTCCCAATCTTTTTTGCTCAAGATTTGTCATTAATAGAACCCGAAGTCCAAGCAAAAAAGGATTTCCGCTCAAGTCGGGCTGCGCTTCGCAAAGTTGAACCTTCATCTTTTTAACACAATTTTGTCATTCCGTAGGCATCTGAATAGTCAAAAGTTATACTTTCAAGATGTATGTTGCAAAAGAAATACAGTCTAATATCTAAAATCTAACTTCTAACATCTATTATATAAAAGATTACTTATAAATTTGACAACCGAAAATTCTTAATTGATGTTGGATTTTATAAAGAAAAATATTGCGCTCATCTGGGCCAAAAAACATACCGCCAAAACAAAAGATTTTAAAACCAATGCGGTAAAGAATCAAGAAGAACTTTTGCTTTCACTCGTCAAAACAGCAGAGAAAACCCTGTTTGGAAGAGAACATCAATTCGAAACGATAAAGACTATTGAAGATTTCAAAAGTAACGTTCCGATTGCGGATTACGAAGACCTGAAACCATATCTCGAGAAAATCAAAAAAGGACAATCCAAAATCCTTTGGCCAGACTTGCCAGAATATTTTGCGAAGACTTCAGGAACAACTTCCGGTGCCAAATACATTCCGATTTCAAAAGAAGCAATGCCTTTCCAAATCGCAGCAGCTCAAAGTGCTTTATTTCATTACATTGACAAAAAAAATAACGCCGATTTCGTTGGTGGAAAAATGATTTTCCTACAAGGTTCGCCCGAATTAGAAGAAATCAATGGCATTAAAAACGGAAGATTGTCTGGAATCGTTGCGCATCACATTCCAAACTATCTTCAGAAAAACAGACTGCCAAGCTGGGAAACCAACTGCATCGAAGATTGGGAAACCAAAATCGATAAAATCGTAGAAGAAACCGAGAAAGAAAATATGACTCTGATTTCGGGGATTCCACCTTGGCTGATAATGTATTTTGAAAAGTTGATTGAGAGAAACGGCAAAAAAATCACAGAGATTTTCCCAAATCTTCAATTGATAATTACAGGTGGCGTCAACTACGAACCTTACCGTGATAAGATGAATGAATTGCTGGGAAAACCCGTCGATATTGTTCAGACTTTTCCTGCGTCCGAAGGATTTTTTGCATTTCAGGATGATTACACTAAAGATGGATTGTTGCTTTTGACCAACCACGGAATTTTCTATGAGTTTGTTCCTTTGGAAGAATTCGGAAAACCAAATGCAAAAAGATTGACGCTGAAAGATGTAGAACTCAATAAAGATTACGCCTTAATTCTGACTACCAATTCCGGACTTTGGGCTTATTCCATCGGCGATGTTGTGAGATTTATTGATAAAAATCCTCACCGAATTTTAGTTTCAGGAAGAACGAAACATTTTACTTCGGCTTTTGGCGAACACGTGATTGCGTTTGAAGTGGAAGAAGCGTTGAAGGCAACCGTGGAGAAATTTCCTGCTCGGATTACAGAGTTTCATCTTGCGCCACAAGTGAATCCTGCGGAAGGTTTGCCTTACCACGAATGGTTCATCGAGTTTGAGAAAGAACCGGAAAATTTTGAAGCTTTCAAATCTGAACTGGATATGCAACTCAGAAAACGAAATACTTATTACGACGATTTGATTTCGGGAAGTATTCTGCAACCTTTAGTGATTGCGAAACTTCAGAAAAATGCCTTCCAGGATTATGCAAAATCTGAAGGTAAATTGGGGGGACAAAATAAAATTCCGAGGTTGGCGAATGACAGGAAAATTGGCGATTTTTTGTCTGAATTTAGATTGTAAATTCGATAAATAACACTAAATTAAGATTTAATAATTCTGTAAAGCTCCGTAGGTGCGAAATTTTTGTAGCAATTCAATATTTTTTAAAGCGGAGCTCCGTTGAAGCGACACCTCTAAATATTGTTGAAAAGTTAATTGACAGACAAATTCCATAGCCCCGATGGAAACGGCATCCTTTTTTTGCTTTTGACAAAATTTTCTTTTAATGACAAATCGTCCAAGCAAAAAAAGATATAGTGGACAGCGGGATTAAGCTCCTAAAATTTTTGGTTCAACTTAAACGTCAATTAACGGCTATCCCTTACATTTGCATGATGATTTCGATAACGCCACTCCGAGTTTTAAAAAATATTGAATTTCGCCATCTTTTGACGGGCAGGTTTTTTCTGATCATCGCCTTCCGGATGCTGGCAACTTTGCTCGGCTGGTGGGTTTATCAATTGACAAAAGATCCTTTTTCTATCGGATTGATCGGGCTTTCAGAGGTTGTTCCTGCGGTTTCTTGCGCACTTTATGCCGGTCACGTGATTGATATGAACGAGAAGAAGCGGTTGCTTTTGATTTGCAATTATGCATATGTGGTTCTCATAAGTTTACTTTTGATTCCCGCTTTTCTGGGTCATAAACTGCAATTTACCGGGCACGAAATCACGTATTTTATTTACGCCGTTATTTTCTTTACGGGCATTTGCCGTTCGTTTTTGGGACCGCTGGTTCCGAGTATGATTCCGAGGATTGTGAAGCAGGAAAATCTGCCTTATGCGGTAACGTTGAATCAGGCTACGTTTCTGATTGCATCGGTTTCGGGTCACGCTTTGGGCGGATTTCTGATTGCTTTGATTACGATAAAATGGACTCTGGTTGTCATTGTGAGCTGTATGGTTTTGTCGTCTTTGTTTTTCTGGACCATCAACAAACAATTTTCTGAGAATAAAAATAAAGACGTGAAAATCTTCGAAAGTGTGAAAGAAGGTTTGGCGTACATCTATAAAACGAAGGAAATTCTTGGCGCTCAAATGTTGGATATGTTTGCGGTGCTTTTTGGTGGCGCGGTTGCGATGATTCCTGTTTTTGCCAGTGATATTCTCAAGGTTGGTTCGGAAGGTTTTGGATTGCTGAACGCGGCGTCCGATATTGGCTCGATGTTGATTATCATTACATTGTCTATGGTTCCATTGAGGAAAAATCAAGGGAAGATATTGCTTTTTGTGGCAACTGGTTTTGGACTTTGTATTATTGGATTTGGATTGTCGAAAATGTATTGGTTGTCGTTTGCTTTCCTTGTGTTAAGTGGAATGTTGGACGGAATCAGTGTCGTGATTCGAGGAACGATTGTTCAGTTGAAGACGCCGGAAGAAATACGTGGACGTGTTTTGAGCGTGAATTCGATTTTCATAATGTCGAGTAATGAACTTGGGCAGTTTGAAAGTGGATTGACGGCGAAACTGATGGGCGTTGTCCGTTCCGTGGTTTTTGGTGGGACGATGACGGTTTTGACGGCGTTGTTTATCGGAGCTACTTCTAAGAAATTGAGGAAAATGGAATATTAAATCCAAATCTTAATGAAAAGAGTTTTCACTTTTATTAAATCAATTTTTGTTGTTCTGATGGTTTGGTTTTTGGCGCATTCAATTTACATTACAATTGATGGGTTAAATGATAAACAAACCAATGCAGACGTTGCAATCGTTCTTGGAAATAAAGTGAATGAAGATGGAACTTTGTCAGAAAGGTTGAAAGCGCGTCTTGATAATAGCATCGAAATATTCAATCAGAAAAGAGTCAAATCAATTATTGTAAGCGGTGGTTTGGGAAAAGAAGGATTTTGGGAAGGAAAGAAAATGAAGGAATATTTGATTGAAAATAAAATTCCAACTGAGAAAATATTAGTTGATAACTTCGGAAATGATACGGAGAAAACGGTTGAGAATTCGATAAGAATTATGGATAGTATGAATTTCAAAAGTGCAATCTCTGTTTCCCAATATTTTCATCAAACAAGAACCAAGAAATTATTCAAAAAGAAAGGACTTGAAAATATTGAAAGTGCAAGTCCACATTATTTTGAGTTCAGAGATTTCTACTCAATCTTTCGAGAGTTTGTGGCTTATTATAAAGAAGCAATTTAATTGAAATAAAAAAGGAAGCAGATTTTGCTTCCTTGATTTTTATTTTAATAGTGACCTTTTAGAGATTCGATATAAATAATTTCGTCAATTACTTCGTCAACAATTCTGTGTTCCAAATTGATTCTTCTGCTCCAAGAACCACTCAAACTGTATTTCAAAGGTTCTGGTTTGCCAATTCCTTCGAATGGATTTTCTTGAATACTTTTTAAAATGTCGGAAATTTTCTTTTGAATTAATTTATTTCCAGACTTCTTCCAAAATTCTAAATCCTTCTCAGCTTGTTTGGTGAATTCTATTTCCATAGGTCATCAAGAGCAATTTTTTTTGTTTCCCCTTTTGAGATTTCTTTTCTAGATTTTTCAATCTTGCTGACAAAATCTTTATTGTAAGGTTCTTCACTCTCAATGAAATCTACTTCAACCGCTTTGAGAATGGTTTTAATTTTAGCCAGTTCTTTTTTATTTTTTGGATTAATAGTAATTGTCATTTTGTAATTTTTATTAAAATTAATAAAAATATTTTATATCAAACTTCTAATCTTCGCAATCATATCATCGCCCAATTTGTCCGCTTCTTCCTGAGAAAATGCCTCGGTGTAAATTCTGATAATCGGTTCCGTATTAGATTTTCTGAGGTGAACCCAGTTTTCAAGGAAATCGATTTTTACACCGTCAACTGTTGAGATTTCTTCGTTTTTATATTCTTCCTGAACTTTGATTAATAAAGCATCCACGTCGATATCCGGCGTCAACTCGATTTTCTTTTTACCCATAAAATAACTTGGATAAGTTGCTCTCAGTTCAGAAACAGTTTTATTTTCTTTCGCCAAATGAGTCAGGAAAAGTGCAACGCCCACTAAAGAATCACGTCCGTAGTGAAGCTCTGGATAGATGATTCCACCGTTTCCTTCGCCACCGATTACTGCATTTTTTTCTTTCATTAAGGTCACCACATTCACTTCGCCAACAGCACTTGCAAAATATTCTGAATCCAGGTTTTTCGCAACGTCTCTCAAAGCCCGGCTGGAAGAAAGATTGGAAATTGCCACGCCTTTTTTATCTTTCAAAAGGTAATCTGCAACGGCAACCAGCGTATATTCTTCCCCGAACATTTCGCCTTTTTCGTCCACCAAAGCCAGTCTGTCAACATCCGGGTCAACCACGATTCCCATATCCGCATTTTCCTTGATGACCAATTCGCAGATGTCGCCAAGATGCTCTTTCAAAGGTTCTGGATTGTGAGGAAATTGTCCGTTTGGTTCGCAATAAAGTTTCACAACTTCAACACTTAATTTCTCCAAAAGTGGTGGAATGGAAATTCCGCCTGTTGAATTTACTGCATCAAGTACAACTTTGAATTTCTTAGCTTTTATCGCCTCAACATCTACCGTTGGTAAATCTAAAATTTGTTTGATGTGAATATCAAAAGCGTCGTCTCTAGTTTCATATTTTCCCAAATCATCCACTTCCGCGTAATTGAAATCTTCATTTTCTGCCAAAGCTAAAACATCTGCACCGTTTTCGCCACTGATGAATTCGCCTTTGTCATTAAGCAATTTCAATGCGTTCCATTGTTTTGGATTGTGTGAAGCAGTCAAGATGATTCCGCCGTCAGCTTTCAATTCAGGGACCATAATTTCTACAGTTGGTGTTGTAGAAAGTCCCAAATCCACCACATTAATTCCCAAACCTTGCAAAGTTGAAGCAACAAGAGAAGAAACCATTTGACCGGAAATCCTCGCATCACGACCGATGACAAGCGTTAAATCTTTTTTATTTTTATTGTTCTGAAGCCAAGTTCCGAAGGCAGAAGCAAATTTCACCACGTCGAGCGGAGTCAAATTGTCGTTTACTTTTCCGCCAATAGTTCCTCGGATTCCAGAGATTGATTTTATTAATGACATTTTTTAGTTTTAAGGTTTTTTCTGAGTGCAAATGTATTAAAAAGAAGTGATTTTAAATTTAACCAAAGATTACAACGCAGGAATTTTCTCTTGAATTTTATCATACATTTTCTTCACTTTCGCTGGCGGATTCAGTCTGTAACCGATGAAAAAGAGAATGTAGAAATCATTCTCATAAATGTTGGAGCCACTGTCTTTGTAATGATTGCCGGCATAATTGAACTTAGAACCAAAAAATATTTTCTCGGAATTGTATCCCAAATGCAAGCCTGCACCTAAGTTTTGAGTGAAATAATTAGCTTTCTCCTTCTCATTTTGATTAACATCATTTTTATAACTGCTCCACCTTTTTCCCAATCCACCATATAGATAAGGTGCGATATTGATTTTTTTGGTGATGAGATAATTATAATGATAGCCAAGGTCAAGGCTCAAATCCAAACGTTTTTCACGAGATTTAATTCCGTCTTGAATGTCGGAAAACAAAACATATTCATAATTGAATGCAGGAACAAAACTCCCGCTACTCGTGGTTTGCCATTCTTTTTGGTAATAAATTCCTTGAAGAGAAAAATCTTTATTAATAATATACGACGTGGAACCTCCGAAACTTTGAAATCTCAAATTCGGAAAAGTCAAATATGAGTCTCTATTTTTTATCCAATTAGCGACGTAATCTTGGGTGTTTCTCAAGTAATAACCTTTGCTGTTTTTATAGGAAAGCGTTTGGATAATATTTTTTGGAAAGAACCTGATATTGTAACTCGTAAAACTGCTTTTTCCTTTCAAATCGTTGTTGTTTCCAGGGAAAAATTTGGGCGAAAAGGAAATACTCGCACTGATGAATTTATAATCAATCCCAAATGTCGTATTAATTTGATTGTTGAGTGCTAACCTCGGTGTGACGGCTACTTCTTTGGAAGTAATGACAAGTTCATTCGTGTTCGTATCAATGTTTAATCGAAGCATTAATTTTTCATCGTAAGAAATCACCTGATTATTAATGCTGTCGGTCTGTGCAAATATAAATGTGCAGAAGTTGAGAAGTGTGAAAATTAAAGTTCGTTTCAACAGCCTTGATTTCTAAAGCTAAAATTAAACTTTTTTCAATTAAGAACAGCCACAATCCGAATCACAACCTTTCCCGTTATCTTTCTTTGAGAAGGTTTTGGAAAATTTTCGGAAAATCGCATAAACTGCAGCTAAAACGACGAGTCCAACGATGACGTATTGTAAGATTAATGAATTGTCCATTTTAAAATTACTTTAAAATTTGATAAATTATCAAGGCCGAAAAATATGCCAAAAATGTCATTGAGACAGTTTGTAACATCGTCCATTTCAGACTTCGTGTTTCTCTGTACACCACAGCAATTGTAGAAATACACTGCATTGCAAAGGCGTAGAAAAGCAAAATCGAAACGCCTGTTGCAAAACTGAAAACCTTTTCGCCATTCGGTTTGATGTCCAACCTCATTTTTTCGATCAGTTTTCCTTCCGGAGCTTCATCGTCAAGGCTGTAAAGCGTTGATAATGTGCCTACAAAAACTTCCCTCGCTGCAAAACTCGTCAAAATTCCGATTCCCATTTTCCAGTCGTAACCAAGCGGAGCAATGGCTGGTTCCATCGTTCTCCCGATTCTTCCCAAATACGAATGGTCAAGTGAAGATTCTGTGGACAAAATCTCATCTTTATGTTGAGGCGGACCAAAATAACTTAAGGCCCAAAGTATTATGCTTACGGTAAAAATCACTTTTCCGGCACCGGAAATGAACTCCCAGACTTTACCCAAAACCAATTTGAAATCGTATCCAAACAACGGCATTTTGTAAGTCGGTAAATCCATTACGAGGAAACTCTTGATTTTGGTCTTGATGAAACTTTTTAGAATCAATGAAGAAAATAATGCCATCAAAAATCCTATCAGATACATGATCATCAATGCAATCGCTCTGTATTTGATGCCGTAAAAATTGTCGTCAGGGATAATCAATCCAATGATGATACTGTAAATAGGAAGTCTCGCAGAACACGTCATAAAAGGCGTTACAAGAATTGTGATCAATCTTTCTTTGACGTTTTCAATATTTCTTGTTGACATTATTGCAGGAATCGCACAAGCAGTTCCGGAAACCAATGGCACGATGCTTTTTCCGTTCAATCCAAAAGGTCTGAGCATTCTGTCCATCAGAAAGACAACTCTCGCCATATATCCGGAATCTTCCAATAAGTAAAGGAAATAAAGCAAAATCCCAATCTGTGGCGCAAAAACCATAATTCCGCCAATTCCAGGAATGATTCCGCTGGAAACCAAAGAATTAATTGGTCCTCCGGGAAGCTTCTCTGCTGAGAATTCTGATAACCAACTGAAGAAATCTTCAATCCAGTTCATCGGATATTCTGCAAGGAAGAAAACACTTTGAAAAATCAATAACAAAATCAATAAAAAGACAACATAACCCCAAACTTTGTGAACCAGAACTTTGTCCAGTTTTTCGGTCAGTAATTCTTTCAACTGAGGTTTTTTCTCGGTAATTTGAGAAGTGATTTTATCAATATTCTGATATCGTCTTACTGTTTCTGTAATTTGCAAACGCTTTGGAACACTGCATTTTGAGTCTTCCTGAGAAATAATCTGATGAATATTTTCAATTTTCCCCAGATAAGTGTCGGCGGCTAAAAGTGTCCAGATTTTATAAAGATTTTTCTCCGTCGTGTTGGAAGAAATTTTGTAAACCAATGCTTTCTGTTCCAACGGAATTTCGAAAGAATTGGTTTCAGAAATTTTAAAATCATTATTGAAAATAGCTTCCCGAACGGTTTCTATTCCGATGTTATTTTTTGCATTGGTTTCAAAAACAGGAATGTTCAGAATATCTGCAAGCTTGGAAATATCAATTTTAATTCCCCGTTTCTCAGCTTCATCTATTTGATTCACCACCATTATTGCAGGAATTCCCAAATCCTGAATCTGTTGGAAAAGCAGCAGACTTCTTCTCATATTGATGGCGTCTGCAATGTAAACAACGCCGGAATAATTCTCCTGTTCCTGAATCAGATATCGTGAGAAAATAGCTTCATCTTCAGAAGTCGGATAGATGCTGTACGAACCGGGTAAATCGATAACTTCGACTTCCTCGTTTTTATAGGTATAATTTCCGGAAAGGCTGGCGACGGTAACACCTGCGTAATTTCCGGTTTTCTGTTTTCTGTTGCAAAGCACATTAAACATCGTGGATTTCCCTACATTGGGATTTCCAATCAATAGAATTTGCTTTTGTTTTTTCTCCTGCATTACTCAGAAAGTTCTACTTTGATAAATCTTGCTTCAGCTTCTCTCAGGGCAATCCGAGTTTTGTCAGAGCCGTATTCTATATAAAGCGGTCCGCCAAAAGGCGCCTGATAAAGTATCCGAAAAGGTGTTTCCGGCAGTAATCCCATTTCAATAATTTTCGTAGGCATTTGCAAGTCGTCATTATCATAATCTTTGATAATGCCTGATTTGTTTTTCGGGAAACAGCAGAGTTTATTGATATGTTTTTGCAAGACTAACTATTTTGGGAGTACAAATATAACTTGTTTTAATTAAATCTAAATAAGGATAAAAATCATAAAAAAACCGGAAGTTAATTTCCGGTTCAGTATCTATTTTTTCTTTTTGTCTGCGACTGGTACAATCTCGATGGGATTGTCATTGGCATTGAAGAAATCTTTTGCTATTTTTTCCTGATTTTTCATCATTTCTCCGATGGTCATATCGCTTCCCGGCATTTTCATAGTCAGCATATTTTGAGGAACCTGAGCGCGCCATTCTGCCATTGGATCTTGTTTGAAAGCGGCAAAAGCTTTGTCAAACTTATCTTTAGGAATTACTTTTTTCTCGTTGCTTACCATTCCGGATTGGGCTTGCAGTTCTTCTACATAAGAAAATTCTTTCCAATTTTTTACAGATTTGTTACCGGATAATAACCAAGAATAATTTTTGCCTTCATCTTCAATTTTCACGATAAGTCCTGGCAATCCATAGAATTTATACGGCCCATCCTGGAATGGTAAATCTGTTGAAAACCACGCTGTCCATTTTCTGCCTCCGAATTCTGTTGTGGCTTTTTGAGTATTGTATTCTCCGATTTTTTCTTTGTCAGCAAGGATTTTCCAGTCAAATTTGATAGTTTCTTCGTAAGCGAAAAGATTTTTGCTGATTCTGTCCACATATTGCTCCTTCATATCAGGATAAATTTTATAGATCTTGAAAGCGAATTTTGGCATTTTTATCGTTTTTGACAAATCTTTCCAAGCTTTGCTTTTCTGCATTTCTTCCACAGCCATTTTGATGATGGAATCCTGTGCTGTGATAGTAAAATCCTGGTAAATAGATTTGTCTTTTACAATGTCAAGTGTTGCCATCACTTTATCGATTTTTGCCGAATCTTTTTTCGGTTTAAAACTTAATTCATAAAAAAAACGGTTGGCTGTTTCCTGTGCGGAAACGATTAATCCTAATAACAGAAGAGGAAGAATGACTAATTTTTTGAGAGATTTCATATTATTTTTTAATTTCTTGTTTCTGAATAATTAGTGCAGAATTTTTGGAAATGTTACAGAATTATTTGTACATTTTTTTAATCGATTCATTCATCAGTTGATAAATCTTCAAATGTTCTTCATCAGTAATCAGTTCTTCGTGAAGTTTCAAAACTCTTTCGTCACCGCGTACAGCAGGTCCGGTTTGAGCCAATTTGGGTTCCAAATGATGGATTTTCTCAACAGTTTCATCAATCAAAGGAATAAAGTAATTGAAATCCAGATCCTGCGAATCCGAAATTTCCTTAGCTCTTGCAAACAGATGATTCACAAAGTTGCAGGCGAAAACTGCTGTCAGATGGATATATTTTCTTTTTTCATAATCCGAAGTTTCAACATTCGCAGAAATAATCGATGCTAATTCAAATAACGATTTTTCATCAATTTGATTTTCAGCTTCTATGAAAAAAGGAATTTTGGAATAATCCAGATTTTTGGTTTTCGAAAAAGTCTGAAGAGGATAAAAACTGGCTTTTCGATAATTGCCTTTCAAGATCTCCATTGGAAGCGAGCCGGAAGTATGAGCAACTAATGCATTTCTTTTTTTAATTAATTCCGAGACGTTTTCCACAGCAGAATCAGAAACAGCAATGATATAAAGTTCTGCATCTTCCAATTTTTCCGTCGAATAAGGAATATTAAATTCATTAGAAATCTTCGAAAGCTCAACCGCATTCCTGCCAAAAATTTGATGAATTTCAATATTATTTTGTTTAAAAGCTTTTACAAGGTGATAAGCCACATTTCCCGAACCGATAATTACTGTTTGCATCTAACAAAGATAATAATTTGATGATTTGTATTTGAAGTTGCAATTTCTCGTAGATTTTACAAATTTTACAACAAAATAAATCTGCAAGAATTTGCTGAATCTGTGAGATAAATTCCAGCAAATTTTTTCTTTCTGTTGAAATGTAACAGATTATAATTGATAAAGTGACTTGATTTTGGATTGAGGTTTTCGGAGAAAATTGAAAAAATAATTTAACTTTGGTCTTATTTTTTAATCAAAACAACGAAACATCTTAATGAAGCTCAAGGATGAGGACATTGTAAAGCTTTTAACTGCACCTCAGACTGTAGAAAAAGGTTTGCGCGCGATGATGGATATGTACCAAAGTCGCCTTTATTGGCATATCAGGCGGATGATTGTGGACCACGACCAGGCGCAGGATGTTTTGCAGGATACATTTATCAAAGCGTATCAGAATATTCATCAGTTCAAGAGTGATAGCAAATTGTACACTTGGCTCTACAGGATTGCAACCAACGAATCTTTACAGCAACTCAACAAAATGAACAGGATGAAGAAGACAGATGAAGATGCAGAATATTATATGCAGAATCTGGTTGCTGATAACGATGGAAAAGATGGCGATGAGATTGTTCTATTGCTCCAAAAAGCGATACAGACATTGCCGGAAAAGCAAAAATTGGTTTTCAATATGCGTTATTATGATGATTTGCCTTACGAAGAGATTTCCAAGATATTAGATATGTCAGTCGGAACTTTGAAAACCAATTATCATTATGCCAAAGATAAAGTGGAACAATATATTAAAGATAACTACTCGGAAGAGTTTTAATTAGATTGAAAATAAAAAGGAATGAAACATCGCTGATGTTGCGTTTGATAAATGAAAAATTAAATAAGAACAAATGAAAATCGATATAGAAAAACTGAACAGAAAAATGCCTTATCCGGAACCTTCGGATGAGTTTTTCAAAACTATTCAGGATAATGTGATTCTGAAAACGATTGGAAAAAAAACGACTGTTGTTCAGAAAGAAGCAAAAGTTTTCTCTCTTAATTTTAAATGGATGGCTGCTGCTGCAGTGGTTTTGATCGCCGGAATTACAGCATTTTTAGGTTTCGATAATACTTCTGAAACGCAAAGTTTTGCTAATCAAAAACCAATTGTAGATTCAGTTTATAATATGAATGAGCCTACAATGTCAAATTCATCGGAACAATTAGCTGATAATGTAGTGGCGGAAGAACTTCAAGATGTCATCAGATCAAAAAATATTAAAAATCACCACATTGCTTCTTCGAAAATTAGTGTAACTGAGGTTCAATCTCTTAGTAATAACGATAGACAAGATTACACCGTTGAAACTAACAGAAAATCAGAATCTGAGGTTGAAAAAGTTTTGGTGGCTTTCACGCCAGACCAGCTGAAGGATTTGGACAAAAACAGTGAGCAAGATGTTTATCTTGACCTTTATAATTAATAACAAAAATAAAGAGAAATGAAAAAATTGTTATTGACTATTTTAATCGCAGGTTTGTTTTCTGCTCATACAGTTAATGGACAAGACAGGCGGTCAAACAACAACTCAGGCTTAAGGTCTTCCAGCCCAAGTTCGGCTTTAAGAGGAAATCCTACATCATCATTGTCACCGATGGGAACAATTCAAAGACAGGCCAATATCCCAAGAACTTCTGAATGGCGAACAATGAACACGAAGGAGAAAAAAGAAGTTGTGAGCAATATGTCGACAAAAGAACGTTCTGTTTTCCTGCAAAAGATGAAGGAGAATATTGTCATCGATAATATTGATGTTTCTATTGATAAACAAGATGAGTTCAAAGCTTTATTTGCTGAATATCAAAGTAATCAAAAACAAATTAGAGAAAAATTTCTAGTAGATAATAATATCGAAAATCTCTCGGATGAAGAAGCTACAAAAAGACTGAATCAAAGTTTTGAAGTTGGTCAGCAACTCCTTAATAATAGAAGAACCTATGCAGACAAATTTTTGAAAATTCTAACGCCACAACAAGTTCTGAAGCTGTTTCAAACGGAAGGAAAAATGCGGGAAAAAGTTCTCGATAAAAAAAACGATAAGTAAACAAAAAGCCTCTAAATCTAGAGGTTTTTTTTATTTTATATCCCACATTAACAATTGTCTGTAAATAATTTTCCTATTCTCTTAAAAATATGTATTTTCGCACACTATTATAAATACATACTATAAAATGGCAATTTTAGGCGAAATTAGAAAAAGATCATGGCTTCTGTTAGGCGTAATAGCTTTAGGATTGTTAGCATTTCTTTTTAACGCAGATACCTTTGACAAGATGTTCTCCAAGAATCCAAACGTTTTTGGAAAGGTAAATGGCGAAGATATTACAAGAGATGAGTTCAACGACCAGTTATTCATTATGCAACAACAGGCACAGCAACAAGGTCAACCTACAAAAGGTCTTGAAGAGCAGGCTTGGCAGATTCTTGTGCAATCAAAATTAATCAAGCAGCAGTTTGATAAAATGGGTCTTAAATTGACGGATGAGATTTTCTGGAGCCAATTGCAGTATGATCCGATGTTCGCCCAAAACCAACAATATTTTGACGAGAAAGGTAATTTCAAACTTAAAGAAATCCAGACAGAGATTGAAAAAGCGCAGTCAACAAGTCCGGAAAACTATTCTTATTGGTTGAAAAATAAAAAATCAATCGAATACAGAATGATGGCTAGAATGCTTTTCGGAAACCTGACTTCAGGGATTACAACCAGTAAAAAAGAAGCTGAGTTGATGATCAAATTCCGTGATGATATGGCGAATATTGATTTTGTAAAAGTAGATTACTTAGAATTCTCTAAAAAGAATAATGTAAAAGTAACAACTCAAGATCTTGCAGATTACATCAAATTACATCCGACAAGATTCAAAGCGACTGCTAGCAGAAATTTAGCTTATGCTTATTTCCCGGCTGCACCAAGTGCTCAGGATGATGCTGCAACTTTGAATGAAATCAATAAATTATATCTAAAAGGAACGGACGCTTCTAACGGAACTGAAAATTTCCAAAATACAAAGAACGATTCTATGTTTGTAGAATTGAATTCTGATGTTCCTTTCATCCCTCAATATGTAAGTCCAGCACAATTGCCAGCTGAGTTGAAAGATAAAATTGCCACTGCAACTATTGGGCAGACTTTCGGTCCGTACAAAGAGCAAACACTTTATGTAGTTTCTAAATTATTAGACAAAAAAGCCTCTGACTCTACATTGTCAAAACATATTTTGATTGGTTATAAAGGTGCAGAAAGATCTACAGCTACTAGAACAAAAGAAGCAGCTAAGAAAACGGCTGATAGTTTATTGGCTGTAATCAAAGCTGACCCTGCAAAATTTGCTGAAGGATTGAAATTGTCTGACGAACCCAATGCAGTAGAAAGAAACGGAAGTGTTGGTTGGACGACGCCAGCAAGTCAATTTGCGCCGGGATATCTTAGCTTCTTAGCTAATAATGCTAAAGGTAGTACTGGATTACAGGAGACAGCTTTCGGTTATCACATCATCAATGTTGAGGATAAAAAGTCTGGAGCAATGACTTATAAAATTGCACACTTAGCTAAAAATATCAAAGCTTCTGACAAAACAGAAAATCAAGTTCTGACACAAGCTACAAGATTTATTCAACAGACTGAAGGTAAAAGCTTTAATCAATTCAAAAGCTTAGCTGAGAAAAACAAATACAGATTTGACAATCCTAAAACTGTAGGAAGATTCCAAGGAACACTTCCATCATTAGGAACTGACAAAGATGCAGATGTGATTGCTTGGGCTTTTGACAAGAAAAGAGAAATTGGTGATACAGATATCTTTACAGTAGAAGGAACTGGTGACAGAATTGTAGCTTACGTTGTAGGAAAACAAGACGAAGGTCTTGCTGATCCGGAAACTGTAAGAGATCAAATTGAACCAATTGTTAAAAATAAAGTTCTTGCTAAGAAAATTTTGGAAAAAATCAACGCAGGCAAATATACTTCTCTTGACCAGGCTGCAAAAGCATTTGCAACAACAAAAGGAACTGCAACAGTTAATCTTTTCAATCCTTCTGTAAACGGAGCGATGGAGCCAAGAGTGGCCGGTGCTGCTTTCGGAGTTGCTGTTAATAAGCTTTCTCAACCGATTGAAGGCATGACTGGTGTTTATCTTGTAGTGAAAAAATCAATAACTACGAACAAGCAACCAGGAGATATCAAGCAGATTACAGATGCAATCAATCAGCAAAATTCTCAGCAATTTACAGGCGCATTCTTGAAAAGTCTTCAGGATAATGCCAACATCAAAGATTTTAGAATCGAAGTTTGGGATAAGGCAACACAGCAATAATTTCCCAACATTTATCAGAATAAACAAAAGCGGCATAATTGTCGCTTTTGTTGGTTTTTATTTATATCAATTATAAACCCATTATTCTTATATTTGCTAATTAGTAAAACCCAAATAAAACGTGAATTTAAGTAAAGAATTAAAAACAGGATTAATCGCTATATTCGCCATAATTGGTTTCGTTGTGCTTTATCAGTTTATGAAAGGAAAAAACCTTTTCACCACTGATAATGTGTTCTATGCCAAGTATGATAATGTAGAAGGGCTTTCTGTTTCCAATCCTGTTTCTATAAACGGATTAAAAGTAGGACAAGTAGATGAGATAAAGCCGATAACCACAAAAGATGGCAGATTGCATTTTGTAGTTAAAATGACGATAGATGACAAATTCGAGTTCTCAAGAAGTTCTACATTAGAAATTTTTGAACCTGGATTGATGTCTGGTAAAGAGATGAAAATCAACCTTGCTTACGGAGCACCAATTGCAAAAGATGGAGACACATTGAAAGGAAATTATCAGCTATCAATGTTGAACTCACTTTCTTCGCAGGTGAAACCGGTAAAAGATCAATTGTCAAATGTATTGCTGAAGTTAGATTCAACTTTAGCAAGTACAAACAAAATTGTGGATGAGCAAAACCGAAGAGAGATTAAATTGTTGTTATCAAACCTCAACCAAACTGTAGCATCTTTTAAAGGTACAGCAGAACAGACTAACAAAATTCTTGCCTCCAACGAAAAAGGTTTACACGAAGTGGTTGACAATGCTAACAAGATGCTGTTAACAACCAATGCAACTGTGTCTAAATACGGAACTGTTGCAGAAAAAATAGATGTTGATAAACTGAATTTGACAATTGATGAATTCAGTAAAACAGCTAATAAACTGAATAGCGTTATTGCCGGCATACAAAATGGTGAAGGTTCTCTTGGTAAATTAGCCAAGGATGATCAACTTTACAACAATCTAACAAAAACGGCTGACAATATGAATAAGCTTGTAGAAGACTTAAAAGCTAATCCAAAAAGATATGTCAATTTCTCCGTTTTTGGTAAAAATTCAGATAAAAAATAATCTATGCAATATATTGACAATGTAATATTTCTGATTTTATTGATTGCAGGTTTCGGCTTGTTTGCGAAAAGCCTGAAAGAATTATATCGCAATATAAAACTCGGAAGAGCAATAGACAGAACCGATAGAAAAGCAGAACGATGGGCCATTATGACCAGGGTTGCGCTTGGTCAAAGTAAAATGGTAAAACGACCGATAGCAGGGGTTTTGCACATTTTTGTTTATGTGGGTTTTGTGATTATCAATATAGAGTTATTAGAAATTATTATTGATGGAATCTTCGGAACGCATCGGTTTTTACAAAGTGTTTTAGGAGATTCTTTCTATGCATTCTTTACAGGATCTTTAGAGATTTTGGCTGCGTTAGTAGTTTTTGCAGTCGCAGTATTTTTTATCAGAAGAAATTTCTACGGTGTCAAAAGATTAACGATGAAAGAATTATTCGGTTGGCCGAAGCAAGATGCCAATTGGATTTTGATTATTGAGTTTGCTTTGATGGTCGCTTTCTTCACTATGAACGGAGCAGATTTCTATGCAGATTCAACTCGTTTCAATTCTAATTTTCCAATCTCGAAACATCTATTTCCTTTCTTTGGGAATTTCAGTTTAGAAACACTTCATATTGTTGAAAAATCGGCTTGGTGGTTTCACTTTGTCGGGATTTTGTTCTTTATGAATTATCTGTATTATTCAAAACATCTTCATATCATTTTAGCATTCCCAAACACATGGTTCGCCAATCTTGAGAAAAAAGGAAAATTCAATAATCTGGATTCTGTAACCACGGAAATCAAATTGATGATGGATCCAAACGCAGATCCTTACGCCGCGCCGGCAGAAGGTGCTACAGAAGTTCCTTCGAAATTTGGAGCAGAAGACATTTTTGACCTAAATCAGCATCAATTGATGAGCGCTTATTCTTGCACAGAATGTGGAAGATGTACTTCTGTTTGTCCGGCAAATATCACAGGAAAAAAATTATCTCCGAGACTAATAATGATGAAAACCAGAGATCGTCTGGAAGAAGTTGGGAAAAATCTTAATTCAAATGGAGGTCAATTTGTGGATGATGGCAAAAAATTACTCAACGATTATATTACCAAAGAAGAACTTTGGGCTTGTACCACTTGCAATGCTTGTGTAGAAGCTTGTCCTGTTCTGATTGATCCTTTGTCCATCATTTTCGAAATGAGAAGATTTTTGGTAATGGAACAATCTGCGGCGCCACAGGAATTAAATCTGATGATGACCAATGTAGAAAATAATGCTGCACCTTGGCAGTACAATCAGGCAGACCGTTTGAATTGGGCTAATGATTAAACTTAAGTAAAAGTACATTTTACATTAATACAAAATACATTTACAATAAATGGATTTCACTATAAAAACAATGGCAGATTACGCTGCTGAAGGCAAATCTCCGGAAGTTCTTTTCTGGGTTGGCTGTGCCGGAAGTTTCGATGACAGAGCCAAAAAAATAACCAAAGCTTTCTGTAAACTTCTCAATAAAATCGGAGTCGAATTCGCTGTTCTTGGACAAGAGGAATCTTGCACAGGTGATCCCGCAAAACGCGCCGGAAACGAGTTTGTTTTCCAAATGATGGCTTTGACAAACATCGAAGTTCTGAATGCTTATGAAGTCAAAAAAATTGTAACAGCTTGCCCGCATTGTTTCAATACTTTGAAAAATGAATATCCAAGTTTAGGCGGAAATTATCAGGTTTTGCATCATACTCAATTCTTAAAGGATTTGATGAATGAAGGAAGATTGAAAATCGAAGGCGGAAGTTTTAAAGGAAAAAAAATCACATTTCACGATCCTTGTTATCTCGGAAGAGCAAATGACGAATATGAAGCACCAAGAATGCTTTTAGAAAAATTAGATGCAGAATTGGTAGAGATGAAACGTTGCAAAACCAACGGATTATGTTGTGGAGCTGGAGGTGCGCAGATGTTTAAAGAGCCAGAAAAAGGTAATAAAGACATCAATATTGAAAGAACGGAAGAAGCACTTTCTTTTGAGCCAAAAATCATTGCAACTGGATGTCCTTTCTGTAACACGATGATGACAGACGGCGTGAAACATTTTAATAAAAATACAGAAGTAGAAGTTAAAGATATTGTGGAACTTTTGGCGGAAGCGGAGGATTTATAATTAAAAAAACTAATAGCTCTGATTTTTATGGAAAAAAAATGGAAGTTTTCCTTCGTATTTTTATTGCCTATTTTAGCCGTTCTGAGCTTTTGGAATTATAATAATAGAGTTTATGATTGGGATATGCCGGGCTACATCGGGAGTATGTATATTTCACAATATCCAAATAATCCGCAAAAAGTAAAAGAGTTAACCTATGATTCTATACAACAAGAAGCACCAACAGAGCAGTATAATGATTTAATTGGGATAAATCCAAAAGATGTTGCAAGACAATATTTTGAAAAAGACACAAAAGCTTTTTCAGAACAACTACCATATTTTCAAATAAAAGTTGGTTATAATATTGCCATTTTCTTTTTGTATAAAATTGGTTTTACGGCTCCAATGTCTGTTCTTTTTTTAAGCCTTATCTCGTACTTCTTTTCAGGTATTTTCTTATTCTTTATATTCAAGATTATTTTCCCTAATAGTGTTTTATTAGGATTTATTGCAACTGTAGGAATTTTACTATTACCGCCAATGACATATATGGCAAGGGTTTCTACACCAGATATGTTCATTCTGCAATTTTTATTAATTTTTATAATTGGTCTATTTAACCATTGGAGAAAATGGATTATGTTTTTAATTTTATTTGCGATTACTTTTATAAGACCAGACTACATTACTTTTACGCTGACTTATCTTGTAACCAGTCTTCTTTTTAGTTTTTATGAAAAAAGAAAGATAGATTTTACAATTATTTTGCAGACAAGCATTCTTTTATTGCTCCACATTTTTATTTTAAAGTTTTATCATTATCCTGGCTGGAAAAATCTTTTCTATGATTCGTTTATTTGCAGAAGACCAATTATTTCTGAAGAGGCTGCAGATTTTGGAGTAAGGGACTATTTACAGATATTATTTAGAAAAATAATCTACTTTAAAAAAGTGAGCTTAATTGCATTCAGTGCTCTGGGTCTGATTTTTTATTTGTCGAAAGATAAAAGAACGAGGTTTTACTCAGTTTTTATTTTTGCTAATATTTATATCAAGTTTGTCTTCTTTCCGCATTCTTCCGGGCTGAGGTTTTTCTTTGGATTTATCTTATTACTGCTGATTATGCTGTTCTACGCCATCAGCCAAAGGTATAATCGTGTGGAACTCGATAAAATTTCTTAATTTTACTTGTTCAAATTCATCACAATGAAAATAGAAGAATCAAGTATTGTCGAAACAAATGATTATCGTGTTATTATATATCCAGCATCCAGACCGTTCACAGCTAAAGAAAGTAAAATAATTGCTGAAAAGCTGTACGATTTTTTGGGTGATTGGGCAGCGCACGGGAAAGAGTTGTCCTCTTCTTTCAAAATAGAAAAAAATCAGTTTATTATTATTTGTGTAGATGAAGAAAAAGAAGCTGCTTCAGGTTGTAGTATTGATGCCCTAGGAAAAATAATGAGAGAGTTGGATGAAGAATTCAATCTAGGATTATTTGACAGAATGAAAGCCAGTTTTGTGGAAAATGGAGAAGTGAAAACTTTAAAATTGTCAGATTTCAAAAGCAAAATCAGAAACGGTGAAATATCAAAGGATATTGAGGTTTTTGATTTTTCGAAAAACACATACCTTGATTTTCTAAGTCATTTTTTACAGCCTTTTGCCAGAAGCTGGGCTTCATCAATTTC
>Ga0308157_10003128_pt1 | contig 24902 bp, 21 predicted proteins | sample PhyBR1_FD_201035 | JGI IMG/M metagenome (GOLD analysis project Ga0308157, IMG submission 201035) | Phyllosphere microbial communities from UC Gill Tract Community Farm, Albany, California, United States - DLSLB.R1 | ecosystem: Host-associated > Plants > Phyllosphere > Unclassified | place: USA...
GCGCCGCGATCCACGGCACCAGGCCCTGGTTCCACGAGGCGGTGCGCGTCCCGCCGGAGGGCGTGCGCTTCACGCTCGGCGAGGCGGCCGACGGGCGCCCCGCGCTCCACGCCCTGCTGCTGGATGCCTCGGCCGGGCCCGTGGCGCTGCCCCCGCCCGTCGCCGCGGCCGTGCGCGAGATCGCGCATGTGCCGGACGGGCAGTCCGAGGGCGCTCTCTCGCTCACCCCGGACCCCGAGGCACGGGCCGTCGCGGTGGTGGCGCTGCCGCTGCGGTGACCCGCGCCCCGGGGTGTGCGGGCCCGGCCCGCGGGCGTAGGGTGGAGCGGCAAACGCATACCGAGGAGGCCCCGCATGACGTCTGTCCCCACGCTGCCCTTCCACGACGGCAGGTCCGTCCCCCAGCTCGGCTACGGCGTCTGGCAGGTCGAGGACGAGGTCGCGGCCGATGTCGTGCGCCAGGCGATCGAGGCCGGCTACCGCCACATCGACACCGCGGCCGGCTATCGCAACGAGGGCGGCGTGGGCCGGGCCGTGACGGCCTCGGGCGTCCCGCGCGAGGACCTGTTCATCACCACCAAGCTCGCCAACGAGGACCAGGGATTTGACTCCGCGAAGGCGGCTCTCGAGACCTCCCTCCAGAAGCTCGGCACGGACTACGTGGACCTCTACCTCATCCACTGGGCGAGCCCCCAGCGCGGGAAGTACCTCGAGTCCTGGAAGGCCCTCATCGAGCTGCAGGAGGAGGGGAAGGCGAGGTCGATCGGGGTCTCGAACTTCCCGATCCCGCAGCTCGAGGAGATCATCGCCGAGACCGGTGTGGTGCCCGTGATGCACCAGATCGAGCTGCACCCGGAGTTCCAGCAGTCCGAGCTGCGCGCCTTCCACGCCGACAAGGGCATCCTCACCGAGGCCTGGTCCCCGCTGGGGCAGGGCGGTGACATCCTGCAGCATCCTGTGGTCACCGCGATCGCCGAGGCCCATGGCGTCGACGCCGGTCAGGTGATCATCGCCTGGCACCTGGCGGTCGGGAACGTCGTGATCCCCAAGACCGTCACGCCCGAGCGGATCGTCTCGAACCTCGCCGCCGCGCAGCTCGAGCTCACCGAGGAGGAGGTCGAGCGCATCGACGGTCTGGACCGCGCGGACGGACGGATCGGCGCGGACCCCGCGAACCCGGGGTTCTGACCCCTGGCCGGGCTGCCGCGGCGACCACCTCCGCGGCGACCAGCTCCGCGGCGACCGCCGCCGGCGGCACCTCCGTCCACGAAGGGGACGTGAGCGGCACGCGACCTGTCATATGCAGGCCGTGTGCCGCTGACGTCCCGTCGAGGGACACGGCCCGCGGCCCGGTCGATGCCGGAGCCCGGACCTGGCGGGCCGCGGCACCGCGGCCAGGGCTCGGCAGCGGGCGCGGGCCCTGGCCGGGCACCCGGGAGGGATCGGCCCGGATCAGCGGTCGGAGAGCAGCGCCGCGATCTGCGGGTGCCCCGCCTCGTAGCCCTCGAGCAGCCTCCGCCCCAGCTCCGGCGAGCTGACCAGCGGGTGCGTCGAGAAGCCGCGCCAGGCGGCCTCGCGCGAGCCGGTCGTCGCGGCCTCGAGGATCGCCCGCTCGGAGGAGCGCAGCGCGCTCATCATCCCGAGCCGACCCAGCTCCACCGGACCGATCGGCAGGGGGCGGACCCCGCCGGCGTCGACCTCGCACAGCACCTCGAGCACGCAGTTGGCGGGCAGCTCGGGCACGATCCGCTCGCTCGCGGGGGCGTCCTCGCGGCCCGCGGCGATGTTGCCGACGTCCAGGATCATCCGCTCGGGCCGCCCGGTCGCGAGCGCGGTCATCAGCCGCATCGCGACCTCCTGGTAGCCGCCGCCGGCGACGTCCTCCCCGCGCCGCTCCTCGTCACGGGACTCGGCCATGTAGGTCGCCTCCCGCTCGTGGAGGGTCTCGCGCCACAGGTCCAGCGGCGAGGCGCAGCAGGAGTCCTCGTCCCTGCGGCCGGGTCCGTCGGGTCCGTCGGGTGCGCCGGCTCGGGCCGCCCCGTGCCCGACCGCCCCGTGCCCAGCCGCCCCGTGCCCGGCCGTTGCTCGACCGCCCGATGCGCCGTGCCCGCCCGGCCCGCGCCCGTCGGCCTCCGCGGCCGCGAGATAGAAGTCGCCCTGCTGCTTCGCGAGGAACTCCCCGCGCGTGGTCGCCGCGGCGGTGATCCGCTCGATCGCCTCGGAGGTGTGCAGGTAGTAGAAGAGGTACTCGTTGGGCAGCGCGCCGTCGGCCCGCACCCAGTCCTTCCCGATCAGGCGCGCCTCCTCGATCTCCTCGAGCGCGGCGTCGTCGGCGAGCAGGCCCGGGAGGCGCTCGGTGCCGTCGAGCTGCACCGAGCGCAGCCAGCCGAGGTGGTTCAGCCCCACGTAGTCGACCCGCGCGTCGCGCTCGCCGGCGACGAGGTCCGCCCCGATCAGGCGGCCGACGCGCCGCACCAGCCCGATGGGGGTGTCGCAGATGCCGACCACACGGTCCCCGAGCACCGAGCGCATCGCCTCGGTGACGATCCCGGCGGGGTTGGTGAAGTTGATGGTCCACGCCTGCGGCGCGAGCTCGGCGATGGTCCGCGCGATCTCGAGCGCGACGGGGAGGGTGCGCAGCGCGTAGGCGAGTCCGCCAGGCCCGATCGTCTCCTGTCCCAGCAGGCCCAGGCCGAGCGCGACCCGCTCGTCGACGGTGCGGGCCTCCGCACCGCCCACCCTCACCGCGCTGAACACGAAGTCCGCGCCGGTCACGGCCTCGCGCAGGTCGGTGGTCGCGACCACGTGGGGCAGGGAGACCGCCCGTCCCTCGGCCGTGAGCCGCTCGCCCTGCCCCTCGATCACGGAGGTGATGGTCGCCAGGCGCGCGGGGTCGACGTCGTGCAGGGCGATCTCGTCGACGGTGAGTCCGGTGGCGGCCGTGGCGACCGCCTCGTGGACGAGGGGGACGCGGAACCCGCCGCCTCCCAGGATCGTGAGCTTCATGGCAGCAGGACCTCCACGTCCTCCCCCTCGGGGAGGTCGATGTCGATGGGCAGGGGACGGTCGGTGATCAGGGCGGTGAAGCGCGGCAGCGCAGCGATCTCGAGGAAGCCGGTGCCGGGGAACTTCTCGTGGTCGGCGAGCAGGTAGGAGCAGGTCGCGACGTCGAGCAGGCCGCGCTTGACCGGGACCTCGCTGGGGGTGGAGTCGAGCACCGCGCCGTCGGCCCGCACCCCGGCGGTGCCGAGGAAGGCGCGGTCCACGCGCAGCTGGCGCAGCGCCGACTCGGTGAGGGTGCCGACGAGCGAGTCGTAGTTGGGGCGCAGCAGCCCGCCGAGCACGACGATGTCGATCGCCGGCGCGGAGGCCAGGGCCCGCACCACGGCCAGGGAGGCGGTGACGACGGTGAGGGACCGCTCGACGAGCAGCGGGCACATCGCGGCGACGGTCGTGCCGATGTCGAGCGCGATCACCTCGCCGTCCGCGATCTCGGTGCAGGCGCGCGCGGCGATGGCCCGTTTGGCGGCCGGGGCGGAGGCGGCGACATCGGCGAAGGAGCGCGGATCGGCCTCGGGGCGCACGGAGCCGCGCAGATCCGTGGCGCCGCCGCGGACCCGTCGGAGCACCCCCTGCTCGGCGAGCACATCGAGGTCCCGACGGATCGTCGCCTCGGAGACGTGCAGGTCAGCGCTCAGCCCGGCGACGGTCGCCGCACCGCTGCGACGGATCGCCGACACGATCGCCCGGTGGCGCTCCTCGCTCAGCATGGCGTCACCGTAGCACCGAGTGCGCAACTTCATGCAGCTTCGAACAGGAACGTGCAGTCGCATGCAGGTCGTGGCATCATGGTGTCGTGCACCACACCCGGTGCCGGAGACGGGCGGACGCGACGGAGCGGTGCCGCCGACCACCTCAGGAGGACACCATGGAACGACGTCATTTCCTCGGGACCACCGCCGCGCTCGGCGGGCTGGGCCTCCTGGCCGCCTGCGCGCCCGGCTCCGACGGCGGCGACGCCTCGGACGGCGGCGGTCCGGCGGCCGAGGAGGTCGAGACCGACATCGCCTCCCTCGGCGAGGTGACCCTCACCGTCTGGGACCAGGAGGTGCGCGGCGCGCAGAACGACGCGATCGAGGCGCTCATCGAGGCGTTCCAGGAGGAGTACCCGAACGTCACCGTGGACCGCACCAGCCAGTCCTTCGACGATCTCCAGCAGCAGACGGGCCTGGCCCTCTCCGGCAACGACGTGCCCGACGTGCTCCAGGTCAACAACGCCCGCGGCGACATGGGCACCTTCGTCGCCGACTCCCTGCTCACCGACCTCAGCGGCTACGCCGAGGCCTACGGCTGGGAGGACCGCTTCTCCCCGAGCGTGCTGTCCAAGATGCGCTACTCGGCCGATGGCGTCACCTTCGGCGAGGGCGCCCTCTACGGCCTCGCGCAGACCGGCGAGATCTGCGGCATCTACTACTCGCAGGCGAAGCTCGACGCCCTCGGCCTCGACGCCCCCACCACCTGGGACGAGCTCTTCGCCCTGGTCACCGCCGCGCAGGAGGCCGGCGAGCAGCCGATCATGCTCGGCAACCTCGACCAGTGGCCGGCCCTGCACGTCTTCGGCCCGCTGCAGGCGCACTTCGTGCCCGCCGAGGAGATCGTCACCCTCGGCATGGGCAACGCGGGCGCAGACTGGACCGGCGAGGAGAACGTCGCCGCCCTCGCCCAGCTCGCCGAGTGGGGCACCTCCGGCGCGATGGGCGATTCCCCCAACGGCCTCGCCTACGACGACGCCTGGCCGCTGTACACGAAGGGCACCGGCGTGCTCCTGATCGGCGGCTCCTGGCTCGCCCCCGACATGGAGGCCGTGATGGGGGAGGACCTGCGCTTCATGGCCCCGCCCCCGGGGGCGGACGGCGCCGTCGCCACCACGGGCGGCACCGGCATCCCCTTCTCGATCCCGGCCGCCGCCGAGAACAAGGACGTCGCCGCCGCGTACATCGACTTCCTCACCAGCGACGAGGCGATGCAGCTGATCGCCGACAACGGCGGGATGCCCGTGAACCGCACCGCCGAGCTCGCACCCGGGTCCGGGGTGAACAAGGACGTCTACGAGGCCTTCGACGCGGTCTCGACCGACGGCACCCTGCTGCCCTATCTCGACTACGCCACCCCGTCCTTCGCCGACACCGCCGGCGCCACCCTGCAGGAGGTGATCGGCGGGCAGACCGAGCCGGAAGCCGCCGCCGGCGCCCTGCAGGAAGACTACGGCGCGTTCACCGAAGGGTCCTGACCCGGTGCCGATGACCACTGCCGCCGGGAGTGCGGCCGACGGCTCCGCGGTCGGCGGGTCCGCGGCCGACGTGCGCGCCGCGCGCGGGCGCGGGTCCGAGGCGAGCTCCCGTCGGCCCCGCCGCGCCGGCAGGCCCTCGGCCGTCGCCCGCTCGCGCGCCACGCCCTTCCTGTTCCTGCTGCCCGCCTTCGCGGTCTACGCCGCGTTCGCGCTCTACCCGCTGGGCCGCGCGGCGCAGTTCTCGCTCTTCGAATGGCGCGGCTTCGGGTCCTCGACCTTCGTGGGCCTGGACAACTACGTCGACCTCGCCGGGGACGCCGCCTTCCGCGCCGCGATCGGGAACGCGCTGGTGCTGATCGTGTTCTACGCGGTGATCCCGCTCGTCGTCGGCCTCGTGCTCGCCGCGATCCTGCGCCGCGGCCAGGTGCGGGGCATGGGGTTCTTCCGCACCGTGATCTTCCTGCCCCAGGTGATCGCGCTGGTCGTCGTGGCGGTCGCGTGGCGGCAGATCTACTCGCCCGTCGGCCCGCTCAACGAGCTGCTGCGCGCCGTGGGCCTGGACGGTCTCACCCGCGGCTGGCTCGGCGACCCGGGCACGGCGCTCGCCTCGGTCGGCTTCATCGGCACCTGGGTCGAGATGGGACTGGTGATGCTGCTGCTCCTGTCCGGCATGAGCCGCATCCCGCAGGAGCTGTTCGAGGCGGCGCGGCTGGACGGCGCGGGGCCCGTGCGGGAGTTCTTCGCGATCATCCTGCCCGCGGTGCGCGGCGAGATCACCGTCGCGCTCGTGCTGACCATCATCGCGGCGCTGAAGACCTTCGACCTCGTCTACATGACCACCTCCGGCGGGCCCGGGAACTCGACCACCGTGCCCAGCTACGAGGTGTACTTCCGCGCCTTCGACCTTCGCGAGGTGGGCTCGGCGAGCGCCGTCGCGATCGTCCTGACGGTGCTGATCTTCGTGATCAACGTGGGCGTCACCCGCATCGGGGAGCGTGCGTCATGAGGGTCTCCCGCGGCGAGGTCGTGATGAACTACGTGCTGCTCGGCGCCTTCGCGCTGTTCGCGCTCGCGCCGGTGCTGACCATCCTGGTCACCTCCGTCTCGGCGCCGCTGGGGGAGCCCGCCGGCATCTACCCGGGCAACTTCGTGGACGCCTGGACCGTCGGCGGCTTCGGCCGCTCGCTCGGGAACTCCGTCGTGGTCGCCGCGATCGTGGTGGGGCTCGCGACCGTGCTCTCGATCGGCTCCGGCTACGCGCTGGGCACGATGCGGTTCCGCGGGTCGACGGTGCTGTTCTACCTGTTCCTGCTCGGGATGATGATCCCCGCCGAGGCGACGATCATCCCGCTGTTCTTCGACCTGCGCACCCTGGGGCTGACCGACACCTATGCAGCGATCGCCCTGCCGCAGGTCGCGCAGTCCATCGCCTTCGGCACCTTCTGGCTGCGCGCCCAGTTCCGGGCCATGCCGGTGAGCCTGCTCGAGGCCGCCGCCCTCGACGGCGCAGGCCCTCTGCGGGCGCTGCGCAGCGTGCTGGTGCCCGCGAGCCTCCCGGCGATCACGACGATGCTGGTGCTGGTGTTCATGTGGACCTGGAACGAGTTCCTCATCGCCCTGATCATGACCCCGAGCGGGAGCCTGCGCACCGCCCCGCTGGGCCTGGCGACCTTCCAGGGCCAGTACACCGCCGAGACGGCGCTGCTCGCCGCGGCCGCCGTGATCATCGCCCTGCCCACCGTGATCCTGTTCCTGTTCCTCCAGCGCCACTTCATCCGCGGAATGCTCGAAGGAGTCGCCAAGTGATGACCGACCGCCCCGCCGCCGACGACCGCCCCGCCTCCGACGCCCGCCCCGCCGCCGACGCCCGCGTCGGCGGTCCCGACGACCCCGTCGGCCCCGCGGCCGGCGCTCCCGGCGCCGTGATCCCGGCCTCCGGTGCTCCTGCTCCGGGCGCCGCGACCCCCGCCCCGCCCGACGCGCCCGAGTGCCAGGACTGGGACCCGCTGGCCTCGAGGCGCGCCCCGTCGGACCCGCCGCTGGACGTGCTGCTCTCCGGCACCGTCTTCTTCGACATCGTCTTCACCGGCATGGACCGCCTGCCCCAGCCCGGCGAGGAGCTGTGGTCCAAGGGGATGGGCTCGAGCCCGGGCGGGATCGCGAACCTCGCCACCGCCGCGGCCCGGCTGGGCCTGCGCACGGGACTGGTCGCGGGCTTCGGCGACGACGCCTACGGCGACTGGATGTGGCAGACCCTCGCCGACGAGGAGGGCATCGACCTGAGCGCCTCGCGACAGTTCGACGACTTCCACTCGGCGCTGACCGCCTCGATCGCCGCCCACGGCGACCGGGCCATGGTCACCCACGGCCACGACCTGCCCGAGCCGCTGTCCGCCCTCATCGCCCGCGCCCCGGCCGCCCGCGCCGCCGTCGTCGACCTCGCCGGGGAGACCTCCTGGTGGGCCGAGCTCGCCCGGGGCGGCGCGCTGATCTTCGCCGACATCGGCTTCGACGCGACCGGCCGCTGGGATCCCGCGGACCTCGCGCCGCTCGCCCACTGCCACGCCTTCACCCCCAACGCGGTCGAGGCCACCTCCTACACCCGCACCGACAACCCGGGCCGCGCCGTGCGGGCGCTGGCCGAGAAGGTCCCGCTCGCGGTGGTGACCGACGGGGTCGACGGCGCCTACGCGATCGACTCCGCCACCGGCGAGGAGGCGTTCTGCCCCGCCGTTCCCGTCCACGCGATCGACACCACCGGCGCGGGCGACGTGTTCGCCGCCGGGCTCGTGCTCGGCACCCTGGCCGAGTGGCCGCTCGAGCAGCGGCTGCGCTTCGCGTCCCTGTGCTCGGCGCTCGCCGTGCAGCAGTTCGGCGGCTCGCTCGCCGCTCCCGGCTGGGGCGACATCACCGACTGGTGGCGCCACCTCAGCGACGCCTCCGCCGGCGGGGACCTCCGCGCCGCCTACACGCGCGGAGGCTACGAGTTCCTCGACGACGTCGTCCCCGACCACCCCGTCCTCGGCCGACGCCGCGCGCAGGGCACCTTCGCGCTCCGCTCCGACGCCGGGAGGCACTGACCCCGCAGGACCGACCGACCCCCGACCCATCCACCGGCGCATCGACGCGCCGCCGCACGAGAGACGTCAGGAACCATGTCGCACCCTCCCCTCCCCGCCCGCTCCGTCGCACCTGTGACCGAGGCCCGCCTCGGCCGCGATCGCGTCGGCGACCCCGCCGCGCCCGGACCCGCCGTCGCCCCCGGTCCCGTCGTGCCCGCCCCGCGCGGGTTCACCCGCCGCCGCCTCCTGCAGGGCTCGGCGGTCCTGGGCCTCGCCGCCGGTGCCACCGCCCTGGACCTCAGCGGGCTGCCGCCGACGGAGCGCGCCCTCGCCGACGGCGGCGTCGACCTCGACATCCTCTACATCGGCGCCCACCCCGACGACGAGGCCTGGACGCTGGCCGCCCTCGGCCAGTGGAACGAGTACCAGGACCAGAGGGCCGGGGTCATCACCGTCACCCGCGGCGAGGGCGGCGGGAACGCGGTCGGCCTCGAGGAGGGCCCGGCGCTCGGCCTGATCCGCGAGGGCGAGGAGCGCACCGCCGTCGGCTTCGCCGGGATCGAGCACGTCTTCAACCTCGACGCGGTCGACTTCTTCTACACCCTCTCCGCCCCGCTCAGTCATGAGGTGTGGGGCGGCGCGGAGGTGCTCAGCCGGGTGATCCGCGTGGTCCGCGCGACCCGCCCGGACGTCATCGTCACCATGAACCCCTCGGCCGTGCAGGGCAACCACGGCAACCACCAGCAGGCCGCGATGTTCGCCGTCGAGGCGTACCTGCTCGCCGGCCGCGAGGACGTCTTCCCCGAGCACTTCGACGAGGGCCTGGAGCCCTTCGCGCCGAAGCGGCTGCTGCGCTCGGGCTCCGACGGGCAGGCGCCGACGGGGCCCGACGCCGTCGCGACCGGCTTCACCCCGACCGTGGCCAGCGACGTCGTGTTCGGGGCGTGGAACGGGACCGAGTCCGAGCGGCACGGCAAGCGCTGGTCCGCCGTGCGTGACGACTCGATCCACGCCTACCGCACCCAGGGCTGGCACGTCTTCCCGCCCACCACCTCGGATCCCGCGCAGATCCCCGCCGCCTGGTTCACCCTCATCGACTCCCGCACCCCGTTCCCCGACCCGACCAGCGGGGCCACCGCCGCGCTCGCCGGGGCGAGCCTGCCGATCGAGGGCGGGCTGCCGCTGGGCACCACGCTCGAGCTGCGCAGCGAGCTGTTCGCCGTCCGTCCCGGGGCGAGGGTCGAGGTCGAGGTGGAGATCGGGTCCCCGGGGAGCGCCCTGCCCGGCGTGCAGGTCGAGCTCGTGGCGCCCGAGGGCTGGAGCGCCGGGCGCAGGCAGGGCCTCGGCACGATCCCCGCGAAGCAGTCCCGCACCGCGAGCTTCACCGTCGAGGTGCCCGACGGGGCGAGCCCCGGCGAGCACGTGCTGCTGCGCGCCCGCGTCACCTCCCGCAGGGGCTCCGGCGAGAACGTGCTCCCGCTGCGCACCGCCGGGGTGGTCGAGGCCGGGATCGCCGACCGCGCCGAGATCGCCGCCTTCCTCGAATGGACCGAGGAGATCGGCATGCAGCGCCTCGACGCGCTCGTGCCCACCCGCCGCTCGCTCGGCCAGGGCCGCGCCGAGGAGCTCGAGATCGTGGTGCGCAACCGCTCCGAGCAGGTGCAGGACGCGGAGGTCACCCTCACCCTGCCCGAGGGCTTCACCGCCGAGCCCGCCGAGCTGCTGGTCGAGTCCGTGCCCGCCCTCGGCGAGGCGACCGCGACCGTGCGGATCGAGAACACCGACCCCTCGCTGCCCACGGCGAACCGCGCCCCGGACGGCGGGGTCTACGCCGTGAGCGTCACCGCCTCGGCCGACGGCGTCGCCGCTGCGACCGCGCAGGGCCTCCACCTCGTGCCGCGACTGGTCGCCTCCCGCACCGAGGGCGTCGTGGTCGACGCGGTGCGCGGCGCCGAGGAGTACCCCGGCGAGCCGATCGACATCGGCACCCTCTGGGAGGGCGAGCCGGTCACGCCCGAGGACGCCTCGGGCTCCACCTGGGTCACCTACGACGACACGGCCCTGCACGTCTTCGTGCAGGTGAACGACGACGTGCTCGGGACGCTGCTCCCTCCTGAGGACAACAAGCAGCGCTTCCGCACCGACTCGATCGAGATCATGATCGACCCGCGCGGCACCTCCGACCACACCGCCACCACCTTCATCCTCGGGGCGCTGCCCGGCACGGACGACGGCGCCGGCGGGGTGGGCGGTCCGGTCGCCGGCCGCGACCACGACAACCGGCAGGGCCCGATCGAGGAGGTCGCGCCCTCGGTGCGGATCGCCGCGCAGATCTCCCAGCCGTACCAGGGCTACGTGATCGAGGCGACGATCCCCTTCGCGGAGCTGCCTGACGGCATCGACCCCACCCGGATGGGCTTCAACGTGGTCGTCTACGACTCCGACACCCAGGACCGCACCGGCCAGTCCCGGATCGGCTGGTCCACCTTCCCCGGCGTGCAGGCCGACCCGTTCCGCTGGGGCGTGCTCGAGCTGCCGGGTCTCGAGCCCGGACCCGAGGCGCCGGTCGAGGCGCGGATCCCGAACACCTCCGCCCGCTCCGTCGCCTCGCCGGCCTCGATCCTGCAGTCCGCGGCAGACGGGGTGGGCCTCGGCGGCTTCCCCGCCCTCGCGGCGGGGACGCTGCGGGTGGACACGGGCACCCGGCGTCGCCGCGAGGTCAGCGCCCTGGTGCGCACATCCGCGGCCGGGACGCGGCGCGTGTTCGTGTGGGACGGGGAGCGGGCCGTCGGCGAGCTCGAGGCCGCCGAGGTCCGTGCGGGTCGCGAGATCGTCACGATCCCGCTGGTGGGGGACGTGCCGACCGAGGCGACGCTGACCGTGGCGGTGTCGCTGGAGAACGAGGACGGCGCCGCCGCGGGGGTCGCCGAGGTCCGCTGACGGGCCCCGGCGGCCGTGGTCGGTCCTCGGTCCTCGGTGATCGGTGATCGGTCCGCAGTCCTCGGTGATCGGTGACCGGTTCCCTGTCCTCGGTCCTGCTCCTCGGTCCTCGGTCCTCGGTGACCCGTTCCCGGTCGTCGGCGGCCGTGCGCGGTGGCCTGTCCGCCGAAGGGACGTGAGGAGCACGAGACCTGTCATATGCAGGCCTGGTGCTCCTCACGTCCCTTTCGTGGACAGGGCCCCGCGGTTACTTGCCGGTCACACCCCGCTCGAGCGCAGCGAGGGACTCCTCGAGGAAGCTCGGCGGGAACGGCGGCAGGCCGAACTCCTCCTGCAGCGGGGCGGGCACGGCGCTCCAGTCGTAGGTCAGCGTGACCTCGGTGCTGGTGCTGGTGCTGGTGCTGGTATCGGTATCGGTGTCCGCCCCAACGGCCCCGCTGTCCGCTCCGCTGGCCCCGCTGTCCGCTCCGTTGGCCCCGCTGCCCGCTCCGCTGGCCTCGCTTCCCGCACCGTCGGCCCCGCTTCCCGCGCCGACGGCCGGCGCGAGGTCGTAGCGCCAGGTCCAGCCGCCGGTGCCGAGCTCGCCGTCCGGCCCGTACTGCCCGGGCTCCCAGGCGATCGTCCGGTCCTGCGCGAAGGCGATCACGCGGTTGTGCATGTCGTAGCGGCCGTGGGCGTTCTCGTGGAACATCTCGATCCCGAACACCTGGCCCACCTCGGTCAGCGGTGCCGGGTGCTCCTCGAGGGAACCGCGCACCCAGTCCGTCGGCTCGGTCTCGGGATGCCGGGACGGGTCCGTGAGCAGGGCGAACACCTCCTGCGGGGTGGCGGGGATCGTGCGGGAGACGACATAGCGTCCCTCGTCCGGTGCGGTGCGCCCGCCGTGGGTGCCCTGCTCGCCGATGCTCTGCGTCTCGATGCTCATGCCTGCTCCTCCGTGCCCTGGCCGGTCGCGGCCTTGCCTGTCGTGTTCTGGTCTGTCGTGTCCTGGTCTGTCGTGTCCTGATCGGCGCAGCACTCGCTGCGGTGCTCCGGCGCCTCGTGCGAGGTCCGGCCGCCCGGTCCGTACAGCGCCGCGACATCGGGGGAGTCGAGCCACTTGTCGTAGGTGCCGGACTGCGGCCAGCCGTCGGGGGAGTCCTGCCAGACCTCCTGCCGGCCGTAGGGCAGTACGTCGACCAGCGAGAAGGTGTGCCCGAGCTGCTCGGTGCCGCGCCCGTCGGTGTGCCAGGTGCGGTACACCCTCTCCCCGTCGCGCAGGAAGACGTTCACGGCGAAGCCGCCGCCGGGAGGGGCGCCGACGTCGGCCCCGAAGTCGCTGTGCGCGGTGGAGTACCAGTCCATGCGGTTGCCGACCTTCTCGCGATAGGCGAGGGCCTCGCCGATCTCGCCCTGGGTGACGATCACGAAGCGCGCATCGTACGGCCGCAGGAAGTCCGTGCGAGTGAACTGCGAGGTGAAGCCGGTGCAGCCGCCGCACTGCCACTCGGCGCCGGGGGACCACATGTGGTGGTAGGTGAGCAGCTGAGTGGCGCCGTCGAAGACGTCGACCAGACGGATCGGCCCGTCGGCCCCCTCGAGCGTGTACTCGGGCAGCTCGACCATCGGCAGGCGCCGACGCTGGGCGGCGATCGCGTCGAGCTCGCGCGTCGCGGCCTTCTCGCGCACCCGGAGCGCGGCGAGCTCTCGCTGCCAGGTCTCGGCATCGACGACGGGCGGCCTGGCGGGGGCGGTGCGGGGTGCGGTCATGAGCGGTCCTTCCGGGAGGTCCAGCGGGTGTAGGTGACGCCGGAGGTGAAGGAGAGGTGCTCGACGAGCGCGAGCTCCTCGCGGTGGCCCTCGGGGAACAGGCCACGGCCCCGCCCCTGCACGTGGGGGAAGGCCCACAGGCGGTACTCGTCGGCGAGGCCCGCGGCGATCACGGCGTGGCAGAGCGTGATGCTGCCGGTCAGGGAGATCTCCCCGCCCTCGGTGCGCTTCAGCTCCTCGATCGCGGCGAGCGGATCGCCGGCGAGGATCGTGGAATGCGCCCAGCCGGGGTCGGTCATCGTGGAGCTGACCACGTACTTCTCGAGGGTGTTCAGCTCCTCGGTGATGCCGGTGGGGTCGTCGGTCTGCTGCGGCCAGAAGCCGCGGAAGTCCTCGAAGGTCTGCCGGCCGAGCAGGAGCGCGTCGCAGGCGGCGCTGTCGCGGTGCTGGATCGCGAGCTGGTCCTCCTCCGCGGCGAGCGGATCGAACCAGTCGTCGAGCATTTCGATGCGTCCGTCGACGGTGATGTTCTGGGTGACGATCAGTGGTCGCACGGGACCTCCTCCGATGGGCTTCCTCGGTGGGACCACGCTAGACCTCGCCGCGCGACGCGGGTTGTCCGATCCTGCGCTGTCGGGGCGCGGGCGGGGGAGCGGGTTCGGGTGCGGTGTGCGTTGCTCGCCGCGCCCGTCGACGACTTGGGCGGGGCGGCGTCTTCGGCACGTGGCGCAGAGCGTTCCGGTACGGCATATATGCCGTAGTGGTGCGCCTCGCGCCGGTACCCGACCACGGTGCCCCGGCAGAGCCTGATCCCGTGCCGTTGGAGCCCGGAGCCCGGAGCCCGGAGCCCGGAGCCCGGAGCCCGGAGCCTGGAGCCTGGAGCCTGGAGCCTGGAGCCCGGAGCCCGGCTCCCGCGCCCGCGCGGGCCCGACAGAGCGGGCGCTCGCCGGCCTCACGCCGTCTGCGCGGCCCTGCCCAGCACGAGCGCCTCGAGCTCGACGCCGCCCGCCGCGCCGCCGAGACCGGGGAGACAGTGCGGCGGGGCTGCGCCTCGCCTGCAGAAAGGGGCGCGGAGCGGCACGCCGCGGGGCTCAGCTCCTCAGCGTGCCGCTCCGCGCCCCATCGTGCTGACCGCCCGTCAGCGGTCCTCGATCTCCAGCAGGCTCGCGGCGCTCTCGATCTCCTCGTGCTCGGGGCGCTCCCCCTGCATCCGCTCCATGTAGGGGCGGGCCCGCTCGACCTGGTGCTCGAGGTTCGTCACCGTGGTGAGGAAGTTCTGGTTCGCCTGGGTGCGGAAGGAGTCGATGCCGTCCATGGTGGTGAACAGGTTGTCGAAGGCCTTCTGCAGGGTGTCGGCGGAGACGCCCGAGCTCGCGGCCTGCTCCTGCACCTTCACCGAGTTGTCGGCGAGCATCTTCGAGGTTGAGGCGATGAGGTTGTCGGTGGTGGCGTTGACCGCGTCGATCTGGTCGAGCACGAGCTTCTGGTTCTCGAGCGCCTGGGCGGTGATCACGGCGGTGCGCAGCGCGGTGACGGTGGTGGTGCGGGCCCGCTCCACACCCTGCTGGAGCTTGGTGTTGTTGTCCTCGATGACGCCCATCGAGAGGTAGGCCTGCACGGTCACCGCGATCTGGGTGGCGACGTCCTGGCGGCGCTGGCGCACGGCGAAGAGCACGTCGCGCTCGAGCGCGTCGGCGTCGGCGGACTTCCCCGCCCCGCGCATCTCCTCCGCCTTGCGCACGGCCCGATCGTCGAGCAGACCGAGCAGGTGGGAGGCCTTCTGCAGCGCGCCGAGGTCCTCCCAGAGGGCGCGGCGCTCGACGGCGAGCTCGGCATTGTCGCGCTGGAGCCCCTCCTGGCCGCGGGAGAGCGCACCGAGGACGTGGTCGAGCTGGTCCTGGTTCGACTCGAAGCTGCGGAAGTAGCGCTTGGCGCGGTTGCGGCCGGGCAGGAACCCGAGCGCCTTGTCCGCGAAGGTCTCCTCCTTCGGGGCGAGCTCCTCCATGGTGGTGCGCAGCTCGGTGAGGGACTTCGCGACGTTCTCCTGAGCGCTGCCCTTCTTGTCCTTCGCATCCCGCAGCGACTGCTCCATGAAGCGGGAGGAGGTCTGCGAAGTGCGCTCGAAGGTGCGCCGCGCGACCGCGCCGAGCGCGTTGACCTGGGCGGTGAACTCCTGCGAGTGGGGGTTGAGGCCGGAGACCTGGTCGACCCAGGCGTCGGCCCGCTGCTCGAGCTCCTGCTGCTGGCCGGAGGGGAGATCGGGCAGGACGGAGACGGCGTCGTCGTCGCTGATCTCCTCGACCGGCTCGGCGGGGGTGATCTCCTGGGCGGGGGTGGGGGGCTGGAGCTTGTCCATCGGTGCCTCCTGGGCGGGTCGCGGGTGATGGCTGGTGGTGGATGCCCGCGGGTGCGGGCGTCGGTCGGGTGCGTGGTCGATGAGCGGCCGACGGGGACGGCCGACGGGGCGGGTCAGACGTCTATGATCGGGTCGAGGTGCTGGTCGGCGAAGCGCTGGCGCAGGAACTCGGAGTGCACCTCGAGGGAGCGGGAGACCCCGCCGACGAGGTCGCTCTCGATCCGCTCGACGCCCTCGGCGAGCACCTCGAGCTGCCGGTCGATCGAGGCGAGGTTCTCCAGCGCCTCCTCGCGGGCGCTGCCGGCGAAGGTGCGCAGGAAGCCGAGGATGTCGGCGGCGGCGTCGACGAGGTCCGGCACGTACCGGGTGGCCATTCCCTCCAGCATGGTCACCTCGCCGGAGGATGGGCGCATCGACTGCAGCTGCTCCGCGCCGACGAGGGCGTCGATCCTGGTCAGCAGCGAGTCGACGTCGTCGAGCACCTGGGCGGCCGGTGCCGCGGCGGCCTGGGGCCTCAGCTCTCGCACCCGGGCGCGGGTGGACTCGTCCGCGGCGAGGATCCGCTCGAGCACCTCGCGGGTGCCGCCCGGGACGCTCGCGTCGAGCACCGGGCGCTGCGCGGGCGACGTCCGGGGTCGGTTCACGGCCAGGCCCACGCCGCCGAGCGTGAGGACGCCGACGCCGGCCGCCGCGCCGAGAGCCAGCACCGGCCCGCCCAGCCCCGTGCCGAGCACCACCATCAGCGCGGCGAGCCCGGCCAGTCCGCCGAGCACCACGGGTGCCCCGAGCCGCACCAGCCACGAGGGGCGCGGCAGGGAGACCTCGCGGGAGGCGGGGCGGTGGACCGTGCCCTCGAGCGCGGTCTCGCGCGGTCCCCACAGGTCGCGTCGCTCCGCGGTCGCCTTCCACGGCAGGTCCTGGTCGCCGGGGGCCGCGGGCTGCGTCCCGGGCGAGGGGTCGGCGGGCTGCGATGTGGCCGACGGGTGGGCGGGGGTGGCCTCCGAGCCGGGCGCGAAGGGATCCGGGAACCGGCTGCTCCCGCTGCTCGGCCGCTCGGCCGACGGTGTCTCTCCTGCGCTCACTGGGACTCGCTGTCCTCCCCGGGGACGGTGACGAGGCCCCTGCGGCGGCCGCGACGGCGGGGGACCGCCTCGTGGGCCGTGCGCACGCCTCGTCCTGGGCGTGCTGGAAGGTTACCGCGAGCACCTGGATCGCAGGTGGATGGCGGCCGGACATCCCCGCCGAGCGCGCTCGACGACGCGGTGGTGCGGGGAGGTGGGGCGCGGCGGGGCGAGGAGGGTCGCTGGCACGGCTGGGCTCGACATGGCAGGGCGAACGGGCACGGCGGGGCTCGGTACGGCGGGGCGGATGGGTGAGCCAGGGCGGGGCCCGGTGTGGTGGGGCGGACGGGCGCGCCTGGGGCCTCGACGGCGGCGGGGGTGACGGGTACTGGCGCGTGGCGTTCCGGTACGGCTATATGACCGTAGCGGAACGCCACACGCCAGTACCTGACCACACTCACCGGGAGCAGCCCCGTGAATGGGCCGGAGCACCGGGAGCAGGCCGCACCCAGCCCCTGGCGAGAGCCCAGGTAGCGCCCGCCACGGGCCGCACTCACCCCCCGGCGTAGGCCGCAAGCAGCGCCCCGGCGTGGGCCGCACCCAGCCCGCGGCGGGGGCCGAACCCACCGCCCCCGGCGTGGGCCGCACTCAGTCCCCCGGCGAGGGCCGCGCGCAGCGCCGGGGGAGAGGTGGCGGGTATGGGGAGTTCTCCCCAGGTAGTTCGCCCCATCGCGCATTTCCCGCACCCGTCCTAGATTTCAACTACTGGGTGCGGGACTCTCGGGGGAGAGAGATGACGGCCCTCCGCGGGGGCGGAGGGCCGGCGCCGGGCCCGTGGCCCAGCGGGGGCGGGAGCCGGATCGGGGGATCCGCTCCCGCCTTCATGACGTGCAGGGTCGGTGCGCGGCCCGACGTCAGCGCTCCCCGCCCGTGTCCCCGTCCGCCGTGAGCATCGCGAGGCTCGCCGTGAGCGCGGCCTCGGTGCCGGTGGCGAGCGTGGGCTGCGGGTCCGGGGTGAAGAAGGGGGAGTGGTTGGGGTAGGTCTCGCGACCCTCGGCGAAGCCGCCGAAGATCCAGTAGCAGTACGGGGCGCCGAAGGCGTCGGGGATGATCGAGAAGTCCTCCGAGCCGGTCGAGGGCGGCATCTGCTCGACCCGCTCCTCGCCGAGCTGCGCGACCAGGGCCGCCCGCAGCCGTGCCGTGACGGCCGGGTCGTTGTCGGTCAGCGGGAAGCGGTTGAACAGCTCGATCTCCGGCTCCTTCGGGGAGCGGGCCGCCTCGCACTCGGCGCCGATGATCCGCTGCGCGCCGTCGACGAGCTGCTCGAGCACGGCCTCGTCGTAGGCGCGGAAGTTCAGCTGCAGCGTGGCACGGTCCGGGATGACGTTCGCGCTGGTCCCGGCGTGCAGGGAGCCGACCGTCACCACCCCGAAGTCGTCCGGCGCGATCTCACGGGCGACCAGGGTCTGCAGTCGGGTCACGATCGCGGAGGCGAGCACGATCGGATCCACGCTCAGGTGCGGCATCGAGCCGTGGGAGCCGGATCCGTGCACCACCACCCGCATCGACACCGCCGAGGACATCGCGGGCCCCTCGGTGAGGGCCACGTGCCCGGAGACCGGGGAGGGCATCACGTGCTGGCCGAGGCACACGTCCGGCGCGGGGATCTTCTCGACCAGCCCGTCCTCGACCATCGCGCGCGCCCCGGCGGCGATCTCCTCCCCGGGCTGGAACAGGGCGATGTGGGTGCCGGTCCAGAGCTCGCGATGCGCGGCGAGCACGGCGGCGGCGCCGAGCGCGGTGACCATGTGGGTGTCGTGGCCGCAGGCGTGCATCGTGGGGTGCTCGGTGCCGTCGGCGTCGGCCTGACGATCCGTGGAGGCGTAGGGGAGGCCGCTCGCCTCCTCGACGGGGAGGCCGTCGATGTCCGCGCGGTGCAGCACGACGCGGCCGGGCCCGTTCTCGAGCACTCCGACCACGCCGCCGCCGAACTCCTGGACCGCGTACCCGAGCACCTCGAGTCGCTCGGCGAGGAGGGTGCGGGTGCGCTCCTCCCGCATCGACAGCTCCGGATGGGAGTGCAGGTCCTCGTACAGGGGCAGCTGCCACTCCGTGACGTCCGCGAGGGCGGTGCGCAGGGGCTCGGGCAGGGCGGCGGGTGCGGCAGGGCCGGCTGGTGCGGCGGGAGCGGCAGGGGCGGCTGGTGCGGGGGCGGCCGCCTCGGGCACGGCCGGCTCGGGCACGGTCGGCCCGGGTGAGGTCAGCCCGGGCGAGCTCGGCTCTGGCGTGGCCTGCTCAGGTGTGGTCGGCTCGGACATGGGGCTCCTCTCCCTGCGTCCACGGCGCCCGTCGACGGCCGACGGGACGGGGCGCTGCGTGGGGTGTGCGGGCAGGTGACATCGACTGTAGACCCCCGGATCCGGTGGGGCGTGGTCGAGTACTGGCGTCTGGCGTCCCGCTGCGGCTATATATCCGTACCGGCACGCCACACGCCTGTACCCGTCACTCCGGCCGCCACCAGGCACCCCCGGCGGGGGCCGACGGGCGTGGTCCGAGGAGGTAGTCGGGCGTGGGTGGCCCGGTCGGTGGCCCGGTGGCCGGCCCGGCGGGCGCGGCCCGACGAGGGAGGCGCGGCGGGGGTCTGTGGGCGCGGCCCGACGTGGTGGGGCCGGCGGGGCAGTCGGGCGGGGGAGGTCCGACGCGGGTGGTGCGGCGGGCTGGTCCGACGGGGTGGTCGGGGGCCGTGGCGCCGCGATGTGATCCCGCCGACGCGTGGTGGACAGCTCTTCCGCGCGCGCCCGCGGGAGCCCTAGTCTTGAACGGTGCGCCGCGGCGTGCGAAACCCCAGACTGACCTGGCAGTACTCGACCTGCGATAGGCGCGTCCCCCACACCCCTGAAGGAGGCCTCCGACATGGATCCTCGTCCTGACATCCACCTCGGTCACGAGATGACCCCGACGACCCAGACCGGGCCCCTCCCGGCGGTGTCCCCGAGCGCTGACGCGGGGCAGCGGGACGGCTCCTGGCGCACCACCGCGGCCGTGATCGCCGCGCTCGTGCTCGCCTTCGTCGGCGCCGTGCTGATGGGTCTCTGAGCCCACCACCGACAGGACCGCGCGCCGCCCCCGATCCCGCGCCGTCCGCCTCGTCGAGACGGTGCTGAACGGTCTCGCCCTCCCGCGGGCCCTGCCCGGTGAGGATGCGCAGGCGCAGGTCGCGACCGAGGTGCTCGGCGCGGCCGTCGCCGATGCGCTCGGCGCGGCCGGCGACGCGGTGCTCACCGGTGCCGGGCCGGGTGCGCGGCCGACGGGCGGTCAGTCGTCGGTCGGCCGATCTCCGTGGTCGCGCGGCGCGCCCTCGGACGCGGACCCGCCGTCTGCTCCGGCATCCTCGCCGTCCGTCCCCGCGCCGCCGGTCCCCGCATCGTCCGGCCCCGGGCCGTCGGCCGCCGCCTGGTGCGCGAGCACGTACGCCCGGCGCAGCACCTCCACCTGCGCCGGGTTGTACAGCTCGGTGACGGCCTGCGTGAGGTCCTGCAGGGAGGAGCGCCGCGCGCTCCCGAGCGGAGGGTTCTTCGTGTCGGGATGCTCCTCGTGGATCGTGCGGAGCACCGGGGCCAGACGGGCCGCGACGGCCTGGATCTCCTCCGCCTCCGCGTCGGCCGGAAGGGCGTTGAAGGCGTCGTCGGCCTCCTGGTGATCCGCGGCGATCTCCCGCATGTCCTGCAGACCCTGCTCATCGAACAGCCGCGAGCTGATCATGACCATCGCCCGGTCGGCCGGGGTCAGGGCGTCGGCGACGGAGGCGAAGCCTGCGGGGACGTCGGGCTCGGCGTGGTGGCGCAGCAGCTCGGCGATCTCCGCGCGCAGCTCCTGGCTGCGGGCGATCGACTCGGCCAGCTGCGCATCGAGCGTGCGCAGGGTCTGCGTGAAGGTCTCCCCGGAGGTCTCGAGCTCGGCGATGTCCGCGAGCGGCATCCCCAGCTCCCGCAGCCGTGCGATCTGCAGCAGGCGCACCAGATGCGTGGTCTCGTACTGCTTGTAGTTGTTGCCGGCCCGCTCGGGCTCCTCGAGCAGCCCGATCGAGTGATAGTGCCGGATCGTCTTGACGGTGGTGCCCGCGAGCTGGGCGAGTCGGCGCGTGCTCCAGGCCATCAGGGGGTGCCGGGCAGGGCGGGCGCGGGCGGATCGGATGCAGGCATCACGATGGCGTGCAGGGCGTGCAGGGCGTGCAGGGCGTGCAGGGCGTGCAGAGCGTGCAGAGCGTGCACGGGGACGGGCGGTGAGGGCGCGGGCCGTTCGGGCATGCGGACATCCTCCCTGCTCGGAACGGACAGCGGAAGGGCTCCCTTGACCGTGCCCCCGGGGCACGGTGTGCGGTGCGGTCATCGCCATCGAGACCGAGGAGATGCTCATGACCGCCCGACCCGCCGCCCCCGGATCCGCCCCGCCGGCCCCCGCCGCGTCGTCCGCTGACTCCGCCGGCCCGCGCCGCTTCGAGGCCGAGGACCTGTTCCGCGACCCCGCCTTCTCCCACCCCGTGATCTCGCCCGACGGCGAGACGCTCGCCTATCTGGCCCCGTCCGACGGGCGGAGGAACGTCTGGGTGCGCGGCATCGAGCAGGAGCACGAGGACGCCCGCCGCGTCACCCACGACGCCCGCCGCGGGATCACCACGTTCTTCTGGTCCGACGACCCGCGCTGGCTGCTCTACCTGCAGGACACCGACGGGAACGAGGACTGGCACCTGTTCCGCGTCGACCTCGAGGACCCATCGGCCGATGCGCGCGACTTGACCCCGCTGGAGCCCGGATCGCGGGTCCTCTCCGCGGAGCCGATGCCGTCCCGACCCGGGACGGTGCTGGTGACCATGAACCCACGGCCCGCGAATCTGGACGTGTTCGTGATCGACGTGCGCACCGGGGAGACCTCCCTGCTGCACGAGCAGACGGAGCCCGGCGTGGACCTGCTGCTGGACCGGAAGGGGGAGCCCGCCTTCGCCTCTCGCGTCGCCGCCGACGGGAGCGCCGAGTTCTCCGCGATCGACCCGGACACCGGCGAGCGGCGCCTGCTGCTGCGCGCCGGCGGTCCGGAGCAGCCGATGGGGGTCGAGGTGCAGCGCTCCACGCCCGACGGGACGGGTCTGCTGCTGAGCCTGTACCCGGAGGGCGATGACCTGCAGCTGGTGCGCGTGGACCGCGAGACCGCGGAGGTCAGCGTGCTGGCCGCCGTGCCCGGCCGGAGCCTGGACATCATGGGCGTGCTGGCCCCCGGGGTGCTGCCGCCCAGCCTGTACACCGACGCCGCCACGGGGGAGGTCCTCGCCGCCCGCTTCGCGGGGCCTCGCCCCCACGTCGAGGTGGTCGATCCGGACTTCGCCGAGGTGCACGCCGCACTCGAGGCGCTCTCCGACGGGGTGCTGGGCACGCTGAGCTCGGACCTCTCCGGGACCCGCTGGGTCGCGACCTTCGTCCACGACCGGCAGCCGGAGGCCTGGCTGTACGACCACGCCACCGGGGACAGCCGTCGCCTGTTCCGGCCGCACCCGCACCTGGATCCCGCGCACCTCGCCCCCATGGAGTCGGTCCGGCTCACCGCTCGGGACGGGCTCCCGCTGACCGGCCACCTGACCCTCCCCGTCGGCGTCCCCGCCCGGGACCTGCCGCTCGTGCTCGTGGTCCACGGCGGGCCGTGGGCGCACGACGCCTGGGGCTTCAGCCCGCAGGCGCAGTTCCTGGCCGACCGCGGGCACGCCGTGCTGCAGGTGAACTTCCGGGGCTCCACCGGGCACGGCAGGCGCCACACGCTCGCCGCGCAGGGGGAGTTCGCCGGCGCCATGCACACCGACCTCCTGGACGCGGTGGACTGGGCCGTGGAACGCGGCCTCGCCGACCCTGACCGGGTGGGGATCATGGGCGGCTCCTACGGCGGGTACGCCGCGCTGGTCGGTGCGGCCTTCACCCCGGAGCGCTTCGCCGCGGCCGTGGACCTCGTCGGCATCGCGGACCTGACCAGCTTCGTCCGTGCCCTCCCGCCCGTCAGCCGCCCGTACCTCGCGAGCAACTGGCTCGCCTACGCCGGGGACCCCGACGATCCCCGGCAGGAGGCGGACATGCTCGCCTGCTCCCCGATCAGCCGGGTCGAGGCGATCACGACCCCGCTGCTGATCGCCCACGGCGCCCACGACGCCCGCGTCATGCAGACGGAGTCGGACCGGATCGTCGCCTCGCTGCGCGAGCGCGGGGTCCCGGTCGAGTACCTGGTGGCCGACGACGAGGGCCACGGCTTCGGCAACCCCGAGAACGAGATCCGCCTGCAGCGCGCGATTGCCGCGCACTTCGACCGGCACCTGTCCCGTGCCGCTGACCGCACACCGCGCACGACCCGACCGGAAGGACTGTCATGACCGCCCCTCGCACCTCGGACCGTCCCTCGGACCGCCCCACGGACCGCGCCCGTCCCGTCGACCCCGCCCGACCCTTCGGCGCCCACCTCGTCATGAGCTGGTGGAAGCCCGTGCTGCTGACCGTGGCGGTGGTCGGCGGGACCTATCTCCTGCAGTTCCTGCTCCTGGCGGTCGCCGCCATCGTCGAGGTGGGCGTGCTGGGCAAGGACCCCGCCGACGAGTCCCTCACCCCGCTGACCTATCTCGCCCTGAACCTCTCGATCATCCTGCTGGTCCCGATCGTGGTGCCCGTGCTGCGCCTGGTGACCGGCACGCCGTGGCGGGACGTGCTCGCCGTCGGCCGAGCCTTCACCTGGCGCCGTCTGGGCCGCTGGACCGCCGTGTTCGCCGGGCTGATGGTGGTGGCGAACCTCGTCCTCCCGCTCGTGCAGCCCTCCCCGCTCTCCGCCGTCGCGGTCACCGGCACCACGGTCGCGCTGCTGGCGATCGTCCTGCTCACCACGCCGCTGCAGGCCGCGGCCGAGGAGATCGTGTTCCGCGGCGTGCTCACCGCCGCCTACGGCTCCTGGCTGCGTGCGGCCCGGCCCGCGCTCGCCGTCGGGATCAGCCTCTCCACCGTGCTGTTCGCCCTGCTGCACACCTCCGCGGATCCGTGGATGCTGCTGAACTATCTCGGGCTCGGCGCGAGCACGGCCCTGATGGCGCTGCTCAGCCGTGGCCTCGAGGCGTCGATCGCGTTCCACGCCATGAACAACGTGTTCGCGATGGGGATCGGCGCGGTCTTCGCCTACGGGGGAGGGATCGCGCAGGATCGCTCGGCCGGCGCCGCGGGGCCGTACATGCTGCTGTTCCTGATCGCGCAGGCCGTGGGCGTGCTGATCGTGTGGCAGGTCGAGAAGCGGCGGGCCGCGGCGCGGGAGGCCTGAGCGCCCGGCGCGGCGCGAGGCGCCGGGGTAACGCCGGGAGGCGAGCGCCTCCGGCAGACGGGAAGGATCCGTCGGCCGACGGCGTTTCCCCCTCGCACCCCGCGGCACGAGGCCCTGAGGCTCGAGGAGAGGACCATCCCATGATCGACCTGGACCTGAACGGGCGGACGGCGTTCGTCAGCGGCTCCACGCAGGGCATCGGCCTCGCGCTCGCGCAGCGGCTCGCGCTCGCCGGTGCGCGCGTGGCCGTGAACGGACGCTCCGAGCAGCGGGTGGAGGAGGCGCTGGAGGCCCTGGTCGGCGCCGGGATCGACCCGTCGCTGCTGGTAGCCACGCCCGGCGACGTCACCACCGAGGGCGGCCTTGCGTCCGCGCTCGAGGCCGCCGGGGAGGTGGACGTGCTGGTGAACAACCTCGGCATCTTCGGCGCCGCGCCCGCGCTCGAGATCACCGATGCGGAGTGGCAGCGCTACTGGGACGTGAACGTGATGGCCGCGGTGCGGTTGATCCGCGCGACCCTGCCGGGCATGAAGGAGCGCGGCTGGGGACGGGTGCTGAACATCGCCAGCGACTCCGCGATCGTCACCCCGGCCGAGATGATCCACTACGGCGTCTCCAAGACGGCGCTGCTGGCCGTCTCCCGCGGCTTCGCGAAGGACGCCGCCGGCACCGGCGTCACCGTGAACTCCGTGATCGCGGGGCCCACGTACACCGAGGGCGTGCAGGACTTCGTCTACGAGCTGGTGGATCCGGCTCTGCCCTGGGAGGAGGCGGAGGCGGAGTTCATGCGCCTGCACCGCCCGCAGTCCCTGCTGCAGCGCCTGATCCGTCCCGAGGAGATCGCGAACATGGTCGTCTACCTCGCCTCCCCGCTCGCCTCGGCGACCACCGGCGGGGCGCTGCGTGTGGACGGCGGGTACACCGACGCGATCCTGCCGTGAGCACCGCGCCCGGTCGGTGACGGTGCGGCGCGAGCGCAGCACCGTCCTGCCCGGCGTGCGAGTGCGGCTCCGGCGTACCCGTCGCGCGAGCGCGGCTCCGCCGTGCCTATCGCGCGGGCGCGACGACTGAGGTCAGCTCACGCCGGCGTTCCCGGGATGTGCCGCGGGCCGG
>Ga0308157_10003129_pt1 | contig 24899 bp, 20 predicted proteins | sample PhyBR1_FD_201035 | JGI IMG/M metagenome (GOLD analysis project Ga0308157, IMG submission 201035) | Phyllosphere microbial communities from UC Gill Tract Community Farm, Albany, California, United States - DLSLB.R1 | ecosystem: Host-associated > Plants > Phyllosphere > Unclassified | place: USA...
TCTGTTCTTCAAGATGACTCTGACGTGTAACTTCTTCTTGCTGACGGGCAATATAACCGGCGTATTTCACCTGTATTTCGACCTGTTCTTTGACCGCGTCAGACAAAACATCTGCAGGTGCCAGCACGGTACCATCTTCAGTGGCCGCATTCGTCAGGGTGTTATAAGTTACGGCTGGGCGTTTCAACAAATCTGCAAGCGAGTAATCCCGTTCCAGCTGTGTACCAAGCAGCTTTTCGGATAGATCTGCGTTAAATGTCCTGGGTGATACGCGAGTACGCGTTAGTCTGGAAACTTCCCGTTGAACCGCATCACGCTTATTACTGAAGAAGTCCCAACGTGCATCGTCAACCAGCCCTAACTGCCGCCCTATTTCCGTCAAACGAAAATCTGCATTGTCTTCACGCAGGCTTAACCTATATTCTGCCCGTGAGGTAAACATCCGGTACGGCTCGGTTACGCCTCGCGTCACCAAATCGTCTACCAACACCCCCAGATAAGCCTCGTCGCGTTTCGGCGTCCACGAATCAAGCCCTTTTGCCAGCCTGGACGCATTAAGCCCGGCAAGCAAGCCTTGTGCCGCAGCCTCTTCATAGCCGGTAGTGCCATTTATCTGCCCTGCGAAGAACAGACCAGAAATCACTTTCGTTTCAAGACTGCGTTTGAGTCCACGTGGATCGAAATAGTCATATTCGATGGCATAGCCAGGGCGCAGCACGTGTGCGTGCTCCAGGCCTGGCAGGGTGTGAATTAGTTCCAACTGCACATCAAAGGGCAAACTGGTGGAAATTCCATTGGGATAAATTTCATTCGTAAGCAGACCCTCTGGCTCCAGGAATATCTGATGAGAGTCTTTATCGGCAAAGCGGTTTATTTTATCCTCAATAGACGGGCAATATCTCGGCCCTATTCCGTCGATCACACCGGTATACATGGGTGAACGATCCAACCCATTGCGGATAATATCGTGCGTTCGGGTATTGGTGTGCGTAATCCAGCAAGACACCTGGCGTGGATGCATCTGTACCGACCCCATATAGGAAAATACCGGCATAGGATCAGTATCGCCAGGCTGCTCTTCCAACTTACTGAAATCAATACTACGGGCATCGATACGTGGTGGCGTGCCAGTCTTAAGCCGTCCTTGTGGCAGATTCATTTCCTTAAGCCGTTGTCCAAGACTGATTGCAGGGGGATCTCCCGCTCTGCCCGCAGAATAATTATTCAAACCCACGTGAATCAAACCATTCAGAAAGGTTCCAGCAGTCAGGACAACCGTTTTCGAACGAAACACCACCCCAATTTGGGTTTTGGCGCCAACTACCCTATCCCCCTCCAGAACAAGATCATCTACTGCTTGTTGAAACAGCCACAAATTCTGCTGATTTTCCAATCGGGAACGAATAGCCTGCTTATAGAGCAGTCGATCTGCTTGTACACGCGTCGCTCTTACCGCCGGGCCTTTCGAACTATTCAGAATTCTGAACTGAATTCCCGCCTCATCCGCAGCAATAGCCATTGCGCCACCCAGCGCGTCAATCTCTTTTACCAAATGCCCCTTCCCTATTCCGCCAATAGAAGGATTGCAGGACATTTGCCCCAAGGTTTCAATATTATGGGTCAACAAGAGGGTTTTGGATCCGGACCGCGCAGCAGCAAGCGCCGCTTCAGTACCGGCGTGACCTCCACCAACAACAATGACGTCAAATTCGTCTGGGTAGTTCATTTTGTTCTTTCAATCGAAGGAAATAGAGAAATGTTCCACGTGGAACATTAAAAGGCGTTTTATGGAAATGCTATTTTAAACGCAATAGCACATAAAAGATATTATCTAAATTGTTCCACGTGGAACAATTGTGGATAAGTATGTTGATAACACGGTGAATATGCTGTGAATATATAGGTATTGTTTGTGTATAAGATCATCAACATTCAGGCATAATAAGAATTATAGCCCTGTTGATAAAATTAATACAGTAAGAGACGCAAAAAGTGAATACGAGCATTTCATCCAAACTTCCCTCTGTTGGAACCACAATTTTTACCGTTATGACCAAAATGGCGGCCGATTTCAAGGCAACAAACCTTGGTCAAGGCTTTCCGGACTTCGATCCTGATCCAAAACTCATTGATCTGGTTACCCAGGCAATGAAAACCGGCAACAATCAATATCCCTATATGCCTGGTGACCAGCTGTTGCGCAGCAACATCGCAAAAAAGGTCGCAACACTGTATGGCCACCAATATGACGAAAATACCGAGGTGACTGTTACCAGTGGTGCAACTGAAGCGCTAATGGCTGCAATTCTTGCAGTGGTCAATTCCGGAGATGAAGTTGTCGTCCTGGAGCCAAGTTACGATTCGTACGTACCGGCAATTCGTCTTGCAGGTGGAATCCCTGTTTTTGTCCCACTTGTGGCGCCTGGGGATGAACACAGCAGTTATTCAGTGGATTGGGACAGGGTAGGGGAGGCCATAACCCCCAAAACCAGATTGATAATACTGAATTTCCCCCATAACCCTACTGGGATCACCCTGGCTGCAAGCGATCTGGATGCGTTAGAAACGATTGTTGCTGACACAAAGGTGCTTTTGTTGGCAGACGAAGTTTATGAACATATCGTTTTTGACGACAAACCGTTTCTAAGTCTAAGCAGTCGTCCCTCTTTGGCAGCACGAACCTTTCATATTTCATCATTTGGCAAAACCTATCACACAACCGGCTGGAAAATAGGGTACTGCTGCGCGCCTGCACCTATGACTGCTGAATTAAGAAAAGTGCATCAGTTTATGGTGTTTACCGTGAGCTCTCCAATGCAGGTCGCACTGGGTGTTTATACAGCAGACCCCTCAACCTATCTTACATTGCCTGCTTTCTATCAGGAAAAACACGATTTTCTCTATGAAGAACTGAAAAACACTCGGTTTAAACCGATACGTAGTCAGGGCACTTTTTTTCTTCTGGCAGATTATTCAGAGATATCTCAGGACAATGAACTTGCTTTCGCAAAGTGGTTGACTCAGGAAAAGAAAGTGACCTTGATACCAGTGTCTGCTTTTTACCGAAATCCTGATGATGTTGAATCAAACCATAACCTGGTTCGTTTCTGTTTTGCAAAAAAACAAGAAACCTTGAAGCAGGCCATTTCGGTGCTTAAGCACCTCTAGTTATTAAACTGTTTGAATATATAAAAGATTAAGAGATAGATACTCTGTGGATATGTTGAAACGGATGAATTTGCGCGCAGATTCATGTACTTAGCGGGAAATTTGGCTGGTGAATACCTGACTTTTGTCCGGTGTATAAAAATGAACAACTTTGGCACTCGGCAGTTTCCCGCTATTTATCAAGTTTTGATACAGAAGTTATTCACAGAGGTTCGCCCAGAGCTTATCCACAGGGCAGAATCGAATAAAAACACGGTATTGGATGCTTTTTAGCCGGCTTTTTGTTCGCATTTTGGCGGTCTGCTCGATATAAATAGGGGAGTTTTCCCTGAGAATGTCGCGGCAGGGTAGGGTTTCACTGTGCCGTTGGGGGCAGGGATATCGGTTGAACGTAAAGATCTTCTGAACACAATTTTCTTTGTTTGAGGGGCGGATAGGGGAAGTTTGCCAGGGGAAGGCCGGATCGGAGGGCAGGATAGGTAGTCTGATAGTGTCATTGTTGAAGCGGGGGAGGTTTTCTATATCCCAGACGGGGTACACGGCAGGTGCCTGTCGTTGCCAGCTGGCGTATGCCGATAGCTATCCTAAAGAAGGAAATTAGCTGACTGATGGCTGATGGATCCACGTAGCGCGCTATTTGAGACAAAAAGCGGGTTTGTTTGTGTGAAAAGAGGGTGGATTAAAGAGGTTGTGTGCTGCCGGGAAATCTGGCAAATGCTTAACTCACTGCCAGAGCACAAAAACGTGAAGCCTCGCAGCGCCAGAGAAAACTACGTTTATGCCGTTATTCTTACAGCTATTGAAGCCGGCTGGAGCGTCTCTTCATTTCAGCTAGCGACCCACAGAACGTTAATACATGACGAGTCTATTTGTCTTTAGGCAGCTAATTACGGTTTCCCGATAGCTTCAATCACGTTGTCCACAATTCCTGCTTATAATTCGAGATGGTTCAGCGGTGGCGCATATTGTGCCGGGTTGCCGCAATGTCCAGGGCCCTACAGATGGGACCATCCCCGTTTTCAATCAGGCGATAGAGGAGCAAACATGGCCTACGATAGTCAGAATATTTTCGCGAAAATTCTCCGGGCAGAGGCACCGTCCTTCAAAATCTATGAAGACGACAAGACGTATGCCATGATGGATATCATGCCGCAAACGAGAGGACACTTGCTTATTCTGACCAAGGAACCGGCTGAAACGCTACTCGATTTGTCAGTGGAGGGCGCTCAGGCATGTGTGGCCACTGCAAAAAAAATCGCGCCAGCGCTGCTGGAAGTGACCAATGCTGACGGCTTTATCTTGTCACAGTTCAATAACGAGATCGCCGGACAAACCGTTTACCACGTGCATTTTCACCTGGTTCCCAGGTATATTGGGCAAACAGTGGAACGTCATGGTCGTGTAAAAGGGAATATGGACGAGATTGCGGTGCTAGCCCAGCAAATCGCTGCGGCCATAAAATAATTTGCCGGCCCCGCCATTCAATTGAACAGGAGGGGCTACGCTTGCCGGGCCATGGCAATGAACGTGGGTAGAACTTATTATAAGATCGCGTCATTGGCCCTGTGAAATCAGCCTCATAAGACCTGTAGATCTCAAAATGTCATAAGTTTTTGCTATTACAACAACCACTCAATAGGCAGTATCGATAGGAACCAGACGATGCCACGTTTAAACAGGCTGGTCTCGGGTTCAGAGTCGTGGCGGATCAGTTTACCGTCACGGCGCTCTATCCAATATACATCACCCGCTTCAGACAGACGAACTTCGTACGACGTTTTGGCGATCTCTTTATCAAAGTAGTTTTCGATCTGTATTGCCAGGTTGGGGCTCTCAATGACAAAGCCCATTTCGGTATTAAGATGGGTTGATCGAGGGTCGAAGTTGAACGATCCGACAAATACCCGCTTATGGTCAACCGCAAATGTTTTTGCGTGAAGGCTGGATCCCGAACTGCCAAAAGGCCCAGCACTGTCATTACGTTTGCCTGTGAAGGATATGCGCCGCAGCTCATAGAGCTTGATCCCTGCGGCCAGCAGATCTTCACGCCGTTTGGCGTAGCCGGCATGGACGGCAGAAACGTCCGTGGCATCCAGTGAATTGGTCAAAATCCGCAGTTTGACACCGTCCCGGGCCATTTTTGTAAATACCTCGACGCCGGCGGCCGTAGGTACAAAGTATGGGGATATCAGATCAACGTTACGGGTGGGGCGCCCGAGAATGTCAGCCAGTTGATAGGTCAGTAAGCCGTTTGACTTTGCCTTGCCCAGGCCTTTGGCAGGGTCATCGCTGACCATCCTGATATCAGCCCACTCGAAACGGAGGTCGCCCTTTAGCATCTTCGAGATAAACGGCGAGGTTCTGATCGCTTGCGTGTATTGGGCGGCAGCCTGAGACTTTATCAGGCTTTCGGCCCTGGCTTTGAGCTGGGGCAAGATTGTTGCGTCGACCTTTGGCAAGATCAAGTCGACAGGATAAGACGACTTGCTTTCCCAGTAACGATCAAAATCGGTGGAAACGTCGCGTGCAGCCTTGCCGATAGCCAGCACATCCAGATCGGCAAACAAAACGGATTCTCCGGCCCCGAAATATTCGTCACCCACATTGCGTCCGCCAATAATGGTTGCCTGGTTGTCTGCAGTAAACGATTTGTTGTGCATGCGGCGATTTGCACGCATAAAGTCAGTAACGAAGCCGATGGATTTGGGCCAGCGTACGATGAACGGATTGAACAGCCGAATCTCGATATTCGGATGGTTATTCAGGGCTGCAAGCGCTTCATCCAGACCAGCCGTACCGTTGTCGTCGAGCAGAAGGCGGACGCGAACGCCTCTGTCGGCCGCTGTGCGCAGTTCTTCAAGAAGCAGGGTGCCTGTGATATCGTCATGCCAGATGTAGTACTGCACATCCAGCGATTTTTGCGCGGAGCGTGCAATTAGCGAGCGTGCGGCGAACGCTTCATGGGCGTCTGCCAGTGCGTATATACCGCTTTTGCCGGGATGTGCCCGGACCAGGGGCAATATGGCCTGTCCTAATGTCGTATCACTGGTCCGCGCTTCGTTCAATGCCTTGCTGCTTGTTCGATCATCCAGGGAAGGCAAGGAGCAGCCTGCCAGCAGGCAGGCGAGTATGCAAAGTAGAAAAGGTCTGAGCAATGAAAAAATGCTGTTCATATGGGACGACACCAGGCAGTTGATAGCGTACTTTAAGTTAGGCAGTATATTTGGGCAGAATATGTTCGGCTCGCTGGGCCTGGTGCTCCAGGAGCAGGAGGTTTTCCGTCAGTGTATCCGCCTTGCGTGTGGTCCGGTTGTTCTTGACGCATCTGGTTCTGACAATGTTGGATATGTAGCCAAGACGCGCCAAGGCGCGGGACGACGTGTTTGGATTCTTCCATAATATTTCAATTGAAATATTATGGAAATGCCCGCGCAGTTGCCAGGCCTGTTTCCTGAATGAACGAACGAACAGCTGCAATGATGAATGAAAAAACGAACAGGCGGATGCAGGAGCGATTAAGTCGATTTAACACCTGGCACCTGTTCTCCCGGGCTTTTCTGTTGCGTCTACGGCTTTATGTTACCGCTCTGCGCTGGCTTCGCTGGTGATTTACTATCAGGTACTACAACGGACTTGCGCCGGCGTTTGGACCTCACCCGATTTTTCCGTTCCTTGTGTACAGTAATCCCTTCACCAGCCTTGGGATCCAGTTTATAAAACCAGTAGGCGGCGACAATGGACAGGAGCCCGATTACCCAGAATCCAGTATGGATATCGCCAATTGAAACTTGACTGGCACCTCTCAGTTGCATGCTCAGATCCAGCGTAACGGTGGCAATACCCATGCCCAGGCTAATGCCGATCTGTTGCGCGGTGGCAGAAAACGAGCTTGCCTGACTCATTTGTTCCGGTTCGATATCTGCGAAGGCAAGGCTGTTTACACCGGTGAACTGCAATGAGCGGAAAAAGCCGCCTATCAAAAGCACGGTGCCCATAAGCAGTACCGGCGTACTCTCGATGAAAAATGCATTTGCGATTGTCATTAACCCGGTAAGCGTGCCATTTATTAAAAGCACCTTGCGAAAGCCCCACCGTCCGAATACCGCTGTCGCGATGAATTTCATCATCAGCGATCCGATGGCCATCGAAAAGGTGATCATGCCGCTGGCCAGCGCGGAGTAGCCAAACCCGACCTGGAACAAAAGGGTGAGCAGAAAGGGCATCGCGCCAACCGACAGCCGTGTCATGTTGCCGCCAATTACCGCAGCCGAAAAAGTGGGGAGTTTGAGAAGAGACAGATCGATAATGGGTTCCGGATGGCGCCTGGCATGGCGTATGTACAGCAGTGTGCACACCAACCCAGTAGTAAGCAGCAACAGCGGATACGCATATCCATGGGTATGGTTGCCGATGGCTTCAATGCCGATAACAAACGTGGCCATACCCACGCCGCTGAGCAGGAAACCGAGCCAGTCCAGCCGGGGTTTTTTCTCGCTGCGATACTCAAGCACGTACCTGAGTACAAGTGCAATGCCGATGATGGCGATTGGAATATTGATGAGAAATATCCAGTGCCAGGAGGCATAGGTCACCAGGAAGCCACCCAGCGGCGGGCCCAGAATCGGGCCAAGCAGCGCGGGGATCGACAGAAATGATGTCGCTCTCAGGATCTGGTTACGCGGTATCGTACGCAGCATGATAATACGACCTACCGGTACCATCATTGCACCTGCAATACCCTGAATAAACCGGGATACAGTCAGAGAAGTCAGATCCCAAGACAATGCACAGGTTAGCGAAGTTAGCGCAAACAGGCTGATTGCAAAGAGAAACAGGCGTTTTGCCCCGAACCGGTCGGCAGCCCAGCCGCAGATCGGAACAAACATCGCTACCGCCAGCAAATAAGAGGTAATGGCCACGTTCATGCGAACCGGGGTCGACTGCAGCGATACCGCCATCATGGGAAGGGCAGTAGCCACCACGGTTGCGTCGAGCATTTGCATGAACAACGCGCAGCCAACTATAAATGGTATTAATTTGACAGCAATATCTTGCTGGACGGGAGCGCGGCTTTTCATGTGAGTTGATATTTTTTTGAAAGTAACCGATACAACGGCCCTGTAACGAGTAACACAAATACCATTCGTGATACATGGAAGGCCGTCACAACGGGCGGGCCCAATTGCAGCACTTTTGCTGTGATGGTCATTTCTGCGATGCCACCCGGGCTATTTGCCAGATACAGCGTTGCCAGCGGAATATCGGAAATCAATGTCAGCAAGGCGCAAAAAACCAGCGCCAGGCACAGGGATCCAACGCAAACCAGCGCCACCACGCCCAGGTATTTTGGTGCGCGCCTGAAGAAGTCTGGCCCGAATTTGTCACCAAGCGACCAGCCGATGAACATCTGCCCGGCGTGTTGAACTTCCGGGGGAATGACAGACAGCTCAATATGGTTGCTTGTTAACACAGTCATGATAAACAGTGGACCAAGCACCCAGGGGTTGGGAATACGCAGTTTGCCAAATGCAAAACTGAATGCACACGTAATGACGACCATTTGAAAAAAGCCGCTGTAGGAAAATGGGATCGCGGCCGTTGTGTTCACGGTCAGACCGTGCAAACCAAGAAACTTATACACAAATGGAATGGTCACCACGACAAGTAATACACGCAGACTATGGGCGGAGGCCACTCTATCTATCCGGGCATTATTGCGCTCGGCAAGATTGGCCATTTCGCTGGCGCCGCCGATAGCCGAAGCGAACCAGGCAGTTTTGAAATCCACCTCGCCCCAGCGGCGCAGGGCTAAAGCGCCCGCGCTGCCAAGAAACAGGGCGAACAGCATGCCCAGCACAATAGCAACTGTGTTATCCAGAACAATGTGCAGGACCTCCTCGGTGAAATACAGGCCCAGGGAGGTGCCGATCACCCACTGGCCCATACTTCGGAAGGCCACATGCGATTGTGTGCGTGCGCCGCGTAACTTGCTTATCGCGGTGACAAGCAGTGGCCCGATCATCCACGGCAGAGGCAGATGCAGCCAGTTCGCCAGCAAAGCACCAGCAAGTGCGAACAGAAACCCGGCTAAATAGCGCTGCATCATATTCCGAAGATAATTGACATACTCTAAGCATTCATTGTACGTTTTCAAATGAAAAAATGCGAAGGAAAACTGTTTATATTTGAAAAGTCTTATATAAGACTGCGCCATAACGTCGTTTTTTACACGTCATGAATGCAACTGCCCGAAACCGGATCGGTCGGGTTCAATGAACATGCCCAGTAAATACATCTGAAGTGGGCGCTCAATGAATATGCCAAATGAATACATCACCGGCAGGTTGATCCGCTGCGCCGCAGCGACCCCGGAACCCTTCGTGCTATTTGAAGATATCGGGCGTCCCAGGACGATCAGATGCCTGCGGGCTACAACGTGGCTTGCGGTGCAGTTCCGATCAATCTCCTGGCAGCCTCAATTCCAGTAGCGCTAACGATTTGTACGGAGGCTTTTATGTTTGTCGATGCGACTTTTCTTTGTGCTGATGCTGTTCGCGTTGAGTCTATGGCATCCGCCTGCTGCTTAATGGCCAGTTAGCCGGCTATTGAGGCGTGGGCGGGGATGCTGCCATGACTTGCTGGGGTGCTGCACATTTCATGATCGCTTGAATAAGCTGGCGAACCGGTTCGGCCAGGCTTTGTTCCTGTCGATGAAGCAACCCGGTTTCGCGATAGAAGGTATGGACGCCTAAATCAATGGCGCGAACTTTCGCAGGCCAGTGCGCGAACGCGGCGGTTTGCGGGAACAGGGCGACGCCAGCACCGTTTGCCACCAGCTTGACGATCGTTTCAAGTTCATCACATTCGCAAATTTCGTGCAGGGCGACATGCATTTGCCGCAGGAAACGATCAACCAGCCGTCCACCGAAGGAAGCACGGTCGTAGCGGATAAACGGCTGCTCAGACAGCAATTGGGTCCAGTCGCTACCGGCAACATGAGAAGGAACAATAAGCCTGAATGGTTCGCGTGCCAGCGTCTGCCATTGCAATTCGCTTTGCAACTGAAACGGCGGACGGATAATGGCCGCCATGTCTATGTCACCCGCATCGACCAGGTTCACCATATCCATGGATACGCCGGGGATGATGCGGGTATGGCAACCCGGGCTGGTGCTGTGAAAATCTGTCAGCGCATCAGGCAAGACAGTTCGTTGCAGCGTTGCGATGGCGCCCACGTTGATATGCATGGCTTTGGCGCTAGCGACAGGCGTGGCTCCCAGATTGCTGTAAAGCTGGATCAATTCCTGCGCCTGCAACAGCAACTGTTGCCCCTTTGCATTTATTTTTGCCGATCGTCCCTGCCGGTCAAACAGCGCGAACCCCAGCTCAACCTCCAGACGCTGCATCTGGGCGCTTACTGCTGCCTGGGTCAGACCTATTTTCTGCGCGGCCCCTGCAAACGTGCCCTCACGGGATACCGCAATAAATGTTTTGAGCTCCCGGATCATTGCACTCTCAATATATAAATAATATTTGTATATATTACAAATATATATTGATTTTATTTTTTTAAAGTCGGGCCTACAATAAAAAATATCGAGTACCGTGCCGAACATGCTGGCGCTTACCAAGCGTGATGGCATTTGCAATAAGCGTTGTCGGCCGCAATTTTGCTAAACCCATATCACTTATATCAACCAGGAAAACCAATGAGCTTGTCACCTTTTCATCTAGCCATTCCCGTCTACGATCTGGCGGCTGCCCGCCAATTTTATGGCGACGTGTTCGGCCTGTCCGAAGGACGGTCCAGTGAGCAATGGGTGGATTTTGATTTTTACGGACACCAACTGGTGATTCACGAACATCCGCAAACGGCGAGCCAGCAACAGGCGCATACCAATGCCGTAGACGGCCATAACGTGCCTGTGCCGCACTTTGGCGTCGTGCTTGAGTGGAACCAGTGGGAAGCCCTATCGGAGCGCCTGAGAGCGCGTAATACCAAGTTTGTGATAGAACCGGGCATTCGCTTCAAAGGCCAGGTTGGTGAACAGGCCACCATGTTTCTGTTTGACCCCTGTGGTAACGCACTGGAATTCAAGGCCTTCAGGGACATGAACCAGTTGTTTGCCAAGTAAAAAGCAAATCGAAGCCTGGCGGTAGGGCAGGGAGACGGAGACGCGTGGGCTCGGCCGGCAGTATTTAAGGCGCTTTATGAGAAAAAGGAAGGAGGCAGGCGCATTAAGGGAAGGTGTCATAAGTGCGGGTTCGCAGCAATGTCAAACGAACTGTTGTAAATTCTGGTGTGCCGACCTTCTGGCAACGCAGAAAATCCGTGCTGCAGAATACGGTTTAAACAGTGGATTTAATCACTGTACGAGAGACACTGTAATCTGCACCTGTTTCTGTACCGACTACACCGACCATAGGCGAAAAAAATGCCCGCACAATGTGCGGGCAAGTGGCTGAGATTTAATTCTATCACTATTTGCAAAAAAATCTACGGTTCGCCGTTATAAACCTGTTTCAGTCGTCTTAACGACCTGATTGTGGTGATGAGGCCGATTGCCGGGTACATATCAGCATTTGCCCAGTATTCTCTGCGCCGGGACACCTGAACTATTGGGCAAGTTTGCCGATCAGCCCCTGAAATAACCGATATAATAGGCTAACTTCACTGATGTTTCGCCTATGTCCGCACCTGCCAACGATCCCATTGCTGCTATCGCAACCGCGCCAGGGCGCGGCGGTATCGGCGTCATTCGTATCTCCGGCCCCGATCTGACCGGCCTGATCTCGCAACTGTTCGGGCGGGAACTGGCGGCGCGCCATGCCTATTTTCTGCCATTTTGCGACAGCAAGGGCGAGCCCATTGACGAAGGCATCGCCATTTATTTTCGCGCGCCGCATTCGTACACCGGCGAAGATGTGCTGGAATTGCAGGGACACGGTGGCCCGGCAGTATTGAAAAGAATACTCGATCGTTGTCTGCAGGTGGGCGTGCCATTACGTATGCGTCACGCCGAACCCGGTGAATTTACTCAGCGCGCTTTTCTGAACAACCGTCTGGATCTGGCACAGGCCGAGGCCGTGGCCGACTTGATCGATGCTTCCTCAGAGGCAGCCGCGCGCAGTGCCATGGCCTCTTTGAGCGGCTCCTTTTCTGCACAGGTGAACAATCTGGCAGATCAAATCATTCATCTGCGTATGTTGGTAGAGGCCACGCTGGATTTTCCCGAGGAAGAAATCGAATTTCTGGAAAAATACCAGGCGCGCGAAACATTAGGCGGCATTCTTGGCGATATGGCCGAACTGGTGCAGCAGGCGCGCCAGGGCATGATTCTGCGTGAAGGCTTGCACGTCGTGCTGGCGGGCCAGCCCAATGTCGGTAAATCCAGCCTGCTTAATGCCCTGGCAGGAGACGATATTGCAATTGTCACTCCGATTGCCGGCACCACGCGTGACAAGGTCACGCAACAGATCCATATTGAAGGCGTACCCATTCATATCGTGGATACGGCAGGCCTGCGCGACACTGACGACACCGTAGAAAGTATTGGTATCGCACGCAGTTGGGCGGAAATAGCCAAGGCAAATGTGATTATTCACTTGCAGGATGCGCGTACGCCAAATGACGAGCTGGATGCTGGTATTACACGCCGCCTGCCACAACGCACGCCGGTGCTGGAAGTATTCAACAAAATCGATCTGCTTGACGAGGCGGCCCTCAAGGCGTTGATTGCGCGACCCGCGGCAAATGGCAATACAGCCAGCACGCACGAAGTCTCGCGCATTCTGATCTCTGCGGTTCACGAAACCGGCCTGGATGTGTTGCGCAGCAAACTGTTGCAGATTGCCGGCTGGAATCCGGGTGCCGAGTCCCCGTGGCTGGCTCGCGAACGGCACCTGGAAGCGTTGCAAAAAGCTGCGCAGCATTTGCTTAACGCCAAGGAACATGCTGCGCAGAATGATCGCGTGCTGGATCTTTTTGCCGAGGAATTACGCCTTGCACACGAGTCGCTGTGGAGTATTACCGGTCAGTTTTCCAGCGATGATTTGCTGGGCGAGATATTTTCGAATTTTTGTATTGGGAAGTGAGACGGGGTCGCTGAAATTTCATCGACGTCTGCTGGCATACTCTCGCGAGATATCCATATTTGGCCGCCAAAGCTGGGAGCACTGAGAAAGGGCCACAGGCTGTGGCACAAAGCTGCCAAGCGCTGGGACCATCAGCATGACTCTTTGGATTCAGCTATTGCGGGGCCAATATTCATCACATGATCAAGCGCATCTTGCCGCTGAACTTTGACTTTATTCACATCTAGTGCCATTCCCTGAGCCGAAAAAAATCGCAAATCGTGCAATCCGATCGTTGCCAGAATGGCTTTCAGATAGGGCGTGAGAAAATCCGGCTGACGGCTGCGTTCACTGCCGAAGAAGCCCCCGGATGCAATCGCGATATAAACTGGTTTGCTGTCCAGCGTGCCCACTTTGCCTGCCGGCGTGATATTAAAACTGCGATTGACGCGTACCACAAGGTCTATCCAGGTCTTGAGCGAAGCGGGCACGGTGAAGTTGTGCATGGGTGTGCCAATGACAACCACATCAGCTTCTTCGAGTTCGCATATCAGTCTTTCTGATTCTTGCAGCGAACCCTCATACGACAATTTATCAGCGTTGTTACGGGCGGCATTGGCCAGTGCTTTTGCATAGTCGGCATCAATGGCGGAGGTCACATGTAAACGCCAGTCGCGCCTGATAATGCGGCTAACCGAGTGCACGCTGCAAAGCTGCTTCACAATGGCTTGGGATAGCTGGGTGCTTTCAGATTCTTCGCCACGTGGGCTGAATGTTAAATGCAATAATTTCATTGGCGTTCCGTGTTCGATGCTTGTCTATCTGGTTGCAGTAAAGATAGCGATATCAAATTGGTAATCACAATTGTGATTAATTTATTATGAGCCCGTTTTTTATAGAGCATATTGCCCGGGATGGATCAGTTGACGGCCGGTAGCGTCATGCCAAAATGCAGCGCTGTGCTTAACAGGCCCTGGCGAAAATAGAAGCGCTGTGCAAGCGAATTGGCCAGGCCGGTATCCAGAACAAGACGCGTACACCCGGCATCAGTGCCTATGTTTTGCAGCGCTTGCAGCAGCCTGGCGCCGCAACGCTGGCCTCTGGCTGTGTCCAGTGTAATCAGATCGTCTACATACAGAAACGGCCCGTAGATGAGATTTTCCTGCAGGCGATAACCTGCGATTGCGATTACATCTGTGTTATTCCAGATGGCAAGCATGCGATAGCCTGCATTCTGCTGCATCCGCTGCACACGTTCAAGCATATCGTCCGCATTTGCCAGATGCGGGCGCAATTGTTGCATGACGGAAAAGGCTGCGCGTATCTGGGTTTCGTTTTCCAGGTGCGCCAATATGATGGTATCTGCTTTTTCCGGTGCTTCGTTGCTATCGGACTCACCGATAGCGCCGGTGCCTTGGGCTACTTGTGCCATTTACGGTTTCCTTTTCAAATGTGATAGGTCTACAAAGAGATGGTAATGCCGTTATGCCATAATCTGAAGAGCCAAGAACTACGATACGGACTAGTCCATGAATCAGACACAACGCTATGGTTTATCGTCTCTGGATCCTCAGGCCAGCATGCCTTTGTATCAGCAGATTTATCTGCGCCTGCGCAACGCCATCACCGACGGCTTGATATCGCCAGGCCAGCGAATTCCTGCAGCGCGTGCGTTAGCCAAGGAACTGGGCCTGGCGCGCGGCACGATTGAGACCGCCTACAGTTTGCTGGCCTCGGAAGGTTATGTGCAAGCGCGTGGGCAGGCAGGAACGGTGGTCATGCCCGGGCTCGCACATTTGGGTGGCACGCCGTTACCGGCAGAGCCAGTTTCCGCGTCATTTACTGCAATGCCACAGCATCAGGCAGTTGCACCGTTCCAGATGGGATTGCCCGCACTGGATGCCTTTCCGCGCAAAATCTGGGCTCGTCTGGCCGCCCGCTGTGCACGCAGCACCCAGATCCAGGATATGGTTTATCCACCCTTTGCCGGCGTCACGATATTGCGTGAGGCCATTGCGGGCTATCTGCGGGTGTCACGCGGCATCGATTGCGTACCGCAACAGGTATTTATTACGTCGGGCTATCGGAGCACAATTGATTTGGTGTCCCGCACATTGCTGATGGCGGGCGACAAGGCGTGGGTGGAAGATCCTGGCTATGAACCGACCAAAGATGTGCTCAGAAGCGTGGGGATGTCGCTGGTACCTGTGCCTGTTGATCACGATGGTATTTGTGTTGAACAGGGTAAACAGTGTGCGGCGGATGCCCGTCTGGCGGTCGTCACACCCGCGCATCAGAGTCCCTTGAGTGTGTCGCTATCGCTGGCGCGGCGCGTGGCGTTGCTGGACTGGGCTGCGCAAAATGATGCGTGGATTATTGAAGATGATTACGACGGTGAATACCGTTATCTGGGTCGCCCATTGCCCGCGCTCAAAAGCCTGGACGGCGAGGGTAGGGTGATTTACTCAGGTACGTTCAGCAAGGTTATGTTTCCTGGCCTACGTCTGGCTTACTGTGTTGTCCCGCAGGGGCTGGTGACGCGGTTCGAACAAGCTGTGCAGATACACGGCAGCGGCGCGCCGGCATTAGTGCAGGCAATTGTGACGGCATTCATGAAGGAAGGCCATTTCAGCCGTCATATCCAGCGGATGCGCCGTTTGTACGCAGAGCGACGTGAAGTGGTTGCTGCCGGTTTGATGGACGTACTGGGAGATCGCTTGCGTGTGGAGCTGCAGCCGGGCGGCATGCACCTGATTTTGTGTTCCCGGGATGATGTGGCCATGGATGATGTGGCGATTGCGCACAGAATTTGCGCTCAAGGGATGTTTGCGCATGGTCTTTCGGCATGGTATCTGAAGCCGCCTGCCACCCATGGCCTGCTGATGAGTTTTACCAATGTCGCTTCGCGCGAAGCGGCGCGCCAGTTGGGCGAACGCATCCTGCCGTTGTTGTAAGCTGGCGAATGCGCCTTTGTGGCGCAGCCAAACCCGCTAGCGGGAAGCGAAATGGTGCTCCCGACGCGCGCATCATCATTTTTCTGCTTGCAAGGACATGCATATCGTGCTGACCAGTGGAAGAACACTAGGCACGAAACTGGGCGGGGCAATGCGGGACGATATGACAGATAAGCGTCGGGTGTTGAGCATATGCACAAGCAATATGGTTCGGGCTCAATTATGGCCTATCGCTAATCCTCACTCTTGGCTCTTTCTTCTGACCGCCCGCTGCTTTACCATGCATGCATAGATTTCAAATGGCATGAGCAGCAGGCAACCGCAAGAGCAGCAAGTCGTGCGCGCTGCGTAAGCCATGTCTTGTTTAAACGGATCGCCGAAGCCCGTTTGCCGATTTTAAATATTTCAACTGTCATAAATAATTTTTGGAGTTCACTATGCAAGCCCGCTACGATTTTCCTACCGCTGCCCCCGCTGTCTACAAAGCCATGTGTGCCCTGGAAGGCGCCGTCATGCAGAATCCAGATCTGGAAAAATCCCTCATTCATTTGATCAAGATTCGTGCATCCCAGATCAATGGCTGCACATTCTGCGTGAATATGCATTTGCAGGAGGCTCGTGCCGATGGTTTGAACGCGCAACAACTGGATCTGCTTTGCGTCTGGCGCGAGGCGCAAGTATTCAGCGCCAGGGAGCGAGCAGTGATTGCCTGGGCCGAAGCGATAACACTTGTTTCACAAACCGGTGCTCCCGATGAGGATTACAACGCCATGCGGCAATTTTTTACCGAGGCACAGATTGCCGGCTATACCCTGGCGACCATCGCAATCAATGGCTGGAATCGCCTGGTGCTAACCGCCAGAACCGTCCATCCGGTGGATGCATCTGCAACAGCACCTGCTGCTGCGGCAGCGGCCTGATACCGAACCGGCTAGATTGATATTAGCGGACAGCAGGATTCGATAGCAGGATGGGGTCGTAGGACGTTAAAGGCGTGGATCAGCGTGTGCCGGCCACGCCATTACTACTCCCAACCGGCGTCCGGGAAATGATTGGCATGTTGCGCTCGGGCGCAAAGTACCGCTGGCCAGGCGCCGAATGCCCGCTTCAAGGCGCCGTGTTTCAGGTGATCAGCGTTATCAAGGATGCGCTATTGCCGGATAGCCCGGCTGCAGTTGGGCGCTGTCTCGCATTGCCCGTTATCGCTACAGCTTATTGCGAAATAGCCAGGCGGCAAGCGGCATGGTCACAAGTGTGATTCCCACAAATGGAATAAAGTCATGCCATAGCAGCGTGAGTGGCGCGCCTTCCAGATAGATTCTTCGTACCAGGTCAATCGCAAAGCGCAGCGGGTTGGCGTAAGTGGCCATTTGCATGAAATGGGGCATGTTGCTCACCGGTGTTGCCAGGCCCGATAGCAATGTGAGCGGCATGATCAGCACAAAAGTGTAGAGCATGGCCTGTTGCATATTTGCCGACAAGGCCGAGATCGACAGGCCGATCCCGACAATGGTGATCATGAACATCAGCATGGCCAGCAAGAGCGCCCAGAAGTTGCCAGTCATCGGAATATCAAACCAGTAAAGTGATATTGTCAGTACCAGCATTGCTTGCGAGAGCCCGATGGCAATAGACGGAATCGCCTTGCCGATCATGATCTGTAGCGGCGTATACGGTGTTACCAGTAATTGGTCGAAGGTACCCTGTTCGCGCTCGCGCGCCACTGAAAGCGCCGCCAGCATGATGGTTTGTATCATGCTGAGCGAGGCGATCAGCGCCGGCACAATATTCCAGCGCGACTCCAGATTAGGGTTGTACCAGGCGCGTGACATGACGGTCACGGCCGGCTTGGCCGCCTCATGACCATCGCGCTGGTTATAGGCCGATATGATGGCCTGTAGCTGCCCGACTGCTGACCCCGCTGTCGTTGAGTTACGCCCATCCAGAATGACCTGCAACGGCGTGGTATGGCCTGCTGACAGCAGACGCTCGAAATCGGGACTGAAATGCACTACCAGCAGGGCCGAACCAGTATCGATCACTTCTGAAATCTGGCTCGCAGAATCAAGCGTTGCGACCCGATGAAAAACCCCGGTGCCGTCAAAGCGTGCGATGAGTTCGGTGGATGCGCCGCCGCGACTTTCATCCAGTACAGCGTAGGGAACGTTGGTTAAGTCGAAATTGGCGGCATAGCCAAACAGCAGGCTTTGCAGGATCGGCGGCACGATCAGAATGACCCGATTGGCCGGATCTTTGAGCACCGCAATGAATTCCTTCTGGCAAAGATTGGCCAGACGCAGCAGATAGTTGAAAAAGGCCAGCATACGGTTCAATCCAGTTTCTTGCGGGTGACAAAACGCGCCAGTCCCAGCAGAACGACGGCATAGACAGCCAGCACACTGCAGTTTTTGATGATCATGGGCCAGTAGTTGCCGGCAAGGAAAAGCGATTTGACCAGTTCAAGAAAGTACGTTGCCGGAACCAACTGGCCAATGACGTACACCGCTGTGGGTACATTGCGCAGATCGAAGATAAATCCGGTCAGCATCATGGCCGGCAGGAAACTTGCCAGCAGCGCAACCTGGCTGGCCAGAAACTGGTTCTTGGTCATGGCAGAGATCAGCAGCCCGATGCCCAGAGAGACAAACATGTACAGCATGGATGCCAACACCAGAACCCACATCGACCCGTAAATGGGCACATCGAACAGCACGCGGGCGGTGACCACGCACATGACCAGTCCAAGCAGCCCGATAAAGAAATAGGGGATGATTTTTGCAATCAGAATTTCGACAGGCCGCACCGGCGTGACAAACAGGGCTTCAATCGTGCCGCGCTCCCATTCGCGTGCCATGACCAGTGCAGTCAGAAAGGTCCCAACCAGCGTCATGATAAGTGCAATAAGCCCGGGCACCAGATACCAAGTGCTGTTGTTGGCGGCGTTAAACCACATGCGATCGACGATGACCACAGAGCCCATCTCAGCAGGGCTGTGGCTGCGCGAGGCCTGCTTTTGCCCCCATATGGCTACCGCACCCTCCAGATAGCTTCTGATGGCGCTGGCGCGTGTCGGGTCAGACCCGAGTAGCAGCGTCTGTACCTGGGCATCCCCTACAGACAGACGTCGCGCGAAATCGGACGGGATTCTGAGGATGGCATCCGATTCGTGCGCCTTCATCATCTCGGTGGCTTCGTGCATGGATGTCACTTTGACCGGCACAAAATAGTCGGAAAGCTCCAGGCTGGAAACCAGGCTTTGCGCCACGGGCGAGGAATCTTCCAGCACGACGGCGACACGCGCATCGCGTACATCAAAGGTAAGGGCATAGCCGAAAATGAGAATCAGCGCTATCGGCAGACCGATACCAATCATCAGATTACTGGCGTCACGCCACAGTTGGCGAAACTCCTTACGCGTTAACGATATCAGACGTAGCCAGAAGCCGCCGCTACGATTCGGACGCGTTGTCGATGCAGATTGCGACTCAATATTCATGCCGCCACCTTCTGGCTATTGCCGCGTTCGCTGCGTCCCTGCTCCACAATACGGATGAAGGCCGCTTCCATGGTCATCCTGTCGGTCCCGCCTGCCTGCGTACGCACTTCATCCGGTGTGCCATAGGCCACGAGCTTGCCGGCATCCTGAATGACAATCCGATCGCAATATTCGGCCTCTTCCATAAAATGCGTTGTAATCACAATCGTGGTGCCGCCACCGGCAAGCCGGGTAATGCGCTGCCAGAAGCCGCGACGAGCCAGGGGATCAGTCCCACTGGTGGGTTCGTCCAGAAACAGCACATCGGGCTCGTGCAGCAGCCCGACGGCCATGGCCAGGCGTTGTTTAACGCCGCCGGGTAACTGTCCGGCCGGCATCTTCTCATAGCGATGCAGTTCGAACTGCGTGGTAACGGCGGTAATGCGGTGGGCCAGACGCTTGCTCATCAGCCCATAGGCGCGACCAAAAAAACGCAGATTCTCCATCACTGACAGGTTGCCATACAGGGCGAACTTCTGCGAGACGTAGCCAATACGCTGACGGGCTTCGGCGCGGGCCTTGCGCATATCCATCCCGGCCACTTCGGCGTGACCACTCGTAGCAGGCAAAAGCCCGCAAAGCATGCGAAAAGTCGTGGTTTTGCCCGCGCCGTTGGGGCCAAGCAAACCAAAAATCTCACCACGCTTGACATTGAAGGTCGTGCTATCGACCGCGGTAAATTCGCCGAACTTTCTGACCAGATCCCGGACATCAATCACGATACCGTTATTGCCGTTTCCTGAAGCCGTGTGCGGGGCCTCATGCAAGTGTGGTTGGTCTATGGCATCTGCGGCGCTCTCCCGGCTTGTCTGCTGCGTCTGGGTCGCACTCCTGGAGTCTGCAAAGCCTGGGGCAGCGTTATTCCTGCTCCGGGTAATCTGGTCGGTGGTTGCGTCCATATCAAGGTCGCTACCACTGCGCAGCAACACCATGAATCCGTCCTCAAGGCGCGCTTGCGCCGGTTCCAGTGCTCGCCCGTTCAATTGCAGTTGTGATGGATCTGATTCGGGGCGCCGAATGACACGAACATCTCCCGCTTCCGGTACTGCATCGATGACTGCGGCGGTGTTATCCAGCAGTTGTGCTTGCAGGTCGCGGGGGTGTTCATTGCTGGTCGGCGTTACCAGATAGCACAGACCACGAGCATGTTCACTGGTCGCCTCTGGTGGGCCACTGGAAAGTAGTCTGCCTTCATGCAGCACGTATACACTGGCGCAGCGTTCCGCTTCGTCCAGATACGCGGTGGTCAGCAGCACCGACAACTGTTCCTGTTCGCGCAACTGCTGCACAATTTCCCATAATTCACGCCGTGACAGAGGGTCTACGCCAACAGTTGGCTCGTCCAGGAGCAGCAACTGGGGCGAGCGAACCAGCGTGCAGGCCAGACCCAGCTTTTGCTTCATGCCGCCCGATAGTTTACCGGCCAGGCGCGCGGTAAACCGTTTCAGATCGGTCATCTCCAGCAGGTTGGCAAAGCGCTCACGGCGCACGTCCTGTGCAACGCCATGTAAATCGGCATACAGGTCGAGGTTTTCCTGCACACTCAGGTCTTCATATAGCCCGAATTTTTGCGGCATATAGCTGATGCGATCCTGCACCGCCTGCGGATTGCGAATAACGTCAATACCCAGTACCTGCAATGAGCCTGTGTCTGGGCGCATCAGCCCGGACACAAGCCTGAGAAATGTCGTTTTGCCAGCCCCATCGGGACCAACAATTGCCGTGAGCTGGCCCGTGGCTACCTGCACGTCCACGTTGTCCAATGCCAGCACCGTTGCACCTGTTTCCTTTACTTTGAAACGCTTGCTGACTCCGCTGGCGCTAACGGCCACCTCGGCGCTGTCTGCCAGATTATCTGTTTTCCCGGCAAAGCGGCCATCCGTTGCTGCGGCAGCGCTACTGCCAGCGGCAGGGTTGCGGCTGGTCATTTGTTTGCTCCGGACGAAAGCTGGCTATCGGTATCAGGCACTGCCTTGTCAAGTGCAATATTGACGGTAGCCGGCATGCCAAGGCGCAGCCGGTTCTGCGGATCGTCAACCAGAATACGTACTTCGTAGACCAGGCTGGTACGCAGCTCTTCAGTCTGTACATTCTTTGGTGTAAATTCTGCCACCGGTGAAATATAGCCAACACGCCCGGAGATGGCTTCATTCGGATGGCTGTCGGTCATGATTGCAGCTGCCATATCGGGCTTGACGTGCCCGAGCTGGACTTCGTTCACATAGGCCCGGACCCATTTGGGCGAGGTCAGGGCCAGGGTATAGGCCGGTTTGACCGGAGAGGCCATATCTCCGGGTTCCAGCAGCCGTGCGCGGACAATCGCATCGGTGGGTGATGTAAGGACGGACAGGGCCAATTGATGTTCCAGCAACGCCAGATTCGCTTTTGCTGCAGCCAATTCGGCCTGTGCCTGGGCAATATCCTCATCACGCGGTCCGATCTGGGCCAGTTTGAGGGCCTTGCGCTGGTTCTCAAGCTGCGCTTCGGCTACCTGAGCCGAGGCCAGTGTATCGTCCACTTCCTGTTTGCTGATCGCCTGGCCACCGGAGCGTGTTGCAATGTCTTTTAACCGTTTGTGGCGGCTCTGAGCCTGCCTGGCTTCGGCCTCTGCAGCCCTGACCTGGGCCTGCAACTGCTCCACTTCTTCCGGGCGGGTGCCGTTTTTCAATCGCAATAACGCCTGCTCCTGTGCACCTACTTGTGCCTTTGCCTGATCAGCTTGCAGTACCAGACTGCGGGTATCCAGCGTGGCCAGTATCTGCCCAGCCTTCACACTGTCGCCTTCCTCGACCCGCATTTCGCGTACCCGGTCGCTGTTTTCAAAAGCCAGCGAGATCTGCCGGATATCGACATTGCCATAGAGCGTCAGATGATCGGCTGTTGGGGCAGACCTTCCAAAAAACCACCATGTGCCGGCCGCGATGGCGATGATGGCAAAAACTACTACAACTGCGATTTTCTTATTCATGATTGAAATAATCCGTTCACGTCGTGTGTCGGGCAAGAGCAAAATGAGCTATAATTCTAATTCAAATTTGAATTATATGTAAAGCATCCATTTGTTATTATTGATTCCACACATCATGATTGCTAAAAACAGCCCCCGCGGCAAAAGCCCCCAGGCAGCCTCTGCCAGCCTCGTTGTTCGCAGTGGTCGAGCCAGCCGTAGCGACGGCGACGCGACTGTGCGACATATTATTGCGCAGGCGGGCGCCCTGTTTGCCGAGCGCGGCTATGCAGATACGACCAGCAAGGCAATCTGCGAGGCCGCTGGCGTCAATATGGCAGCTGTGAATTATCATTTCGGCAGTCGTGATGGCCTGTATCTGGTCCTGCTCAAGGAAGTGCATCGCGAAGTCATGAGCCTGGATTTTGTACGGCAGATCGGCCATAGCGCAGCATCGCCTTCGAACAAACTGTACCTACTCATCGAAGGGCTGTTGCGCGCAACCTATGATGCCAAAAGCTGGCATATTCGGTTATGGGCGCGAGAGTTGCTGGCGCCCTCGCCTCTGTTGTCGCAAATTATGGAAGAAGATACGCTGCCCAAGTTTGAAGTATTGCGCGAGGTTATCATGGAGCTGACCGGCATGCGTGTAGCCGATCCGCAGTTGCTACGCTCCGTGTTGAGTGTCATCGGGCCGGTTATGATGCTGTTGATACTGGACCGGCGTATTGCAACGCCGATACAGCCGCTGTATTCGCACTCGGTCGAAGATATGGCTCGTCACATGCATACGTTTACGATAGCCGGATTGCAGGCGATAGCGCAACAGGCGGGCTATGCCGCAGACAACGGGTGAGTTGGCGCAATGCCTGTTCGCATCGGCGCAGAAGGCCCGCGCTTTACGGCCGATCTCACTCTGGTCCCCGACTATGGCCAAATCAGCACGACCGACTATCTGATGAAAATGGTGGCTAACGCCGCTTTGACAAGGCTAATCTAGCGGGGCATCAATGGAGCGGGAAAGTTCATCGATTTCGGGACCAAAGTCTTTCGTTATGAATCAACCCGCTGCCACCCAAATCAGTCGTTGTGCAATCTCCTAGGCAACCTTCAGCACCCCGGCTGCCGCCAGGCGGGCGATCTCGGCGGCCTCGTAACCCAGATCACGCAAGACGCTCTCGGTGTGTTCACCAATACGTGCGATGGGCTGCCGCGGCTGCAGACGCTGGCCGTCCATGCTGATCGGCAACAACGGCATAGGCGTTTCCGATCCGTCTTCCAGTATCTGGCGGCCCAGGCCACCACTCTGTTGCAGGTGCGGGTCATCGAACAGCTCTTCAGGCTTGGTGATATAGGCAAACGGGATTTGTCGGGCTTCAAAAACGGGCGCCAGCGCTTCGGCCTCCATACTTTTGAGCGTTGCACCCAGTTCAGGAATCAGCCAGTCGCGCGCGAGCACACGATCATTATTGGTTTTCAGGCGCGGATCGAGATACAGATCCGGGCGCTGCAGAATCTCGCACAGCTCCTTCCATGGCGCATCGCCGGTAGCGGCGATGAACATAAGGCGGCCACCGGCCAGTTCGAACGTATCATAAATGCCCCAGGCGCTGATGCGTTCGGGCATGGGGTTGGCGGCCACACCCGTGACCGCATACTGCTGCATGTGTTGCGCCGAGAGCAGCACGCAGTTTTCGAACAATGCGCTCTGGATTTCCTTGCCCCGACCGGTGCTGTTGCGTTGAAATAGCGCAGCCAGCACACCCAGCGCACCGAACATGCCGCCCATAATATCGTTTACCGAGGTGCCGGCACGTAGTGGCCGGCCAACGGGACCCGTCATATAGGCCAGCCCGGCCATCATCTGCACCACTTCATCCAGGGCCAGGCGCTTCTCGTAAGGGCCTTGTAAAAATCCCTTGTGCGACACATAAATAAGCCCGGGATTGCGCGCCTTCAGGCTGTCGTAATCAAGGCCCAGTGAAGCCATGCGGCCGGGCTTGAAGTTTTCGACAAAAACGTCTGCTGAATCGACCAGCTTGAGGACTGCATCAATGGCCTGCTGGTCTTTTATGTCAACCGAAATACTTTTCTTGTTGCGGTTGAAGGTGCGGAAAAAACCGGCGCCAGCACCCAGCAGTTCGCGGGTTTTGTCGCCGGTAAGCGGTTCTACTTTGATGACTTCAGCGCCCAGATCGGCCAGAATCATTCCGCAGGTTGG
>Ga0308157_10003130_pt1 | contig 24899 bp, 23 predicted proteins | sample PhyBR1_FD_201035 | JGI IMG/M metagenome (GOLD analysis project Ga0308157, IMG submission 201035) | Phyllosphere microbial communities from UC Gill Tract Community Farm, Albany, California, United States - DLSLB.R1 | ecosystem: Host-associated > Plants > Phyllosphere > Unclassified | place: USA...
AGTTAATGAACCCTTTAATTTGGATGTGATTAAAACCGAACGCGAACGTATTGATGCTTCGTTAAAGGAAAACGGTTTTTATTATTTCGATCCCGATAACCTGATTATTCAGGTTGATAGTACCGAAGTAAAACACAAAGTAGATCTTAATGTGAAAATTAAGAACAACACGCCTGAACTGGCGCGCAAGCAGTTTACTATTGATAAGATTTATATTTTTTCCGATTACAACTTGCGCAATACCAGAAACAGAAGGGGATTGGTTCGTGCAGATGTTGATACGCTGTTGTGGAAAGAAAACAGTTACATTATCGATCCGAAGGAAAAATTCCGTCCGCAGATTTATGACAGAGCGCTGTATTTTAAATCGGGCGATTTATACAACAGATCCAACCACAACCTTACGTTGAGCAGATTGATTAATCTGGGAACGTTCAAATTTGTAAAAAATCAGTTTGTATTATCTGATTCCTTGGCGAACAAATTCGATGCCTATTATTATCTTACTCCGCACGAATTTAAGTCACTGCGATTGGAGACTTTGGGAAAATCGAACTCGGCTAGTTATGTGGGTGGTGAGGTAAATTTCAACTGGCGTCATAAAAACTTTTTTAGAGGAGCCGAAGTTTTTGCCGCTACTTTATATACAGCGATCGATTTTCAGTTGGGCGGTAATAAAGATTCCAACAATATTTACCGTGTAGGTAGTAAGTTCAGCTTAACATGGCCGCGAATTATTGCGCCTTTTAAATTTGAATCGTCAAGTGCTTTTGTACCGCGAACAAGAGTAGAGTTGGGGTACGAATTTCAAAACCGTACACAGTTGTATACGCTGCATAATTTAAATGCATCGTTTGGATATTTATGGAAAGAGAATGCCCTGCGCGAACACGATTTGAAAGTGATAGAGATTACGTATGTTACACCGGAAAACGAAACTCCAAAATTTATAGCACAAAAACAAGATAATCCAACTTTAGGACGTGTTACAGAAAAGCAATTAATATTTGGTCCGGTTTATAACTATACTTATACAAACACCATGCTTCCTAAAAAGCATACCTTTTATTATAAGGGATTATTGGATCTTTCTGCCAATTTAACGGGATTGATTTCGGGTGCAAATGCTGAAGATGGGAATCAGAAAACTGTTTTTGGAGTTCCTTACAGTCAATATATAAAAACAGAACACGATTTTAGATATTATTTAAAGCTCGATGAAACATCGCAAATCGCAACTCGCTTTATTGGTGGTGTAGCGTATCCTTATGGTAATTCGGTTTACATGCCGTTTGTGAAACAATTTTTTGTGGGTGGTAGTAACAGTATCCGTGCGTTCCGTGCACGAACTTTAGGTTCGGGAAGTTATGATCCGCGTACATCAGATTCTCCATTCTTTCATGATCAGGCGGGTGATATCAAGTTGGAAGCTAATATAGAATATCGTAAAAAACTGGTAAGCTTTTTAAACGTAGCTGCTTTTGTTGATGCCGGAAACGTTTGGTTGTTTAATGAGGAAGAAAGTAGACCGGGAGGTAAAATTAGTGGAGATTTTCTTAAGGAAATTGCAGTAGGCGGTGGCGTAGGGTTACGTCTTGATTTTAATATCTTAATCCTGCGTCTTGATTTGTCCATTCCATTCAGAATTCCGTATTATCCTGATGGTGATCGCTGGACATTTAACGAAATCAATTTTAAAGACAAACAATGGCGTCGTGATAATTTAATGCTGAACATTGCCATAGGATATCCTTTCTAGATATTGCTTAAAGTTTATAAGTACACATAAAAAAACACAACTAATGTTTATTTATAAACTTTGTGTATTTTGTATACACTTTATGGAAAAATGATTCTGAAAGAAATTACTTGTTTTACAGTATTAAGGAGAATAAGTATAACAATTACATTATATGATTACTTAATGAGCTTTAATATTTAATGGTATCATATTTGAGTTTATATATACGTTTTGAAAAATAAGAATTTAGAACACACTTATCGCTTTGGTCGGCTAATGAGTGTGTTTTTTTTATGAGTAATTTCAAAATAGTATTATGAATGAAATGAGTATATGCAGAAAAATGACGTGAACTTAAATAATCCGCTATACACACTATCTTTAATACAATTTGCAGTTAAACAATTCATGTTTTTTTCATATATTAGAAATAAAAAAAATGAAGAAAAAGAATTTATTTGGCAATGTAATTACATTGCTCAAAGACACAGTGTCTACATTTATGGATAATAAGGGATTAAAGCTTAGTGCTTCCCTTGCATATTATACTATATTTTCATTAGCGCCTTTATTACTTCTGGTAATATCTCTGGCGGGTGCTTTTTTTGGAAAAGATGCTATTGAAGGGAGCATTTTTAGTGAACTCAATGGTCTAGTAGGCGCTGATGCTGCTGCTCAGGTACAACAGATCATTAAAAACATGGAACTTTCAGGAAGTACAACTCTTTCACTAGTAATTGGTGCAGTCAGTTTGATAATTGGGGCTACTACAGTTTTCGGTGATATACAAGATTCCGTTAATAAAATATGGAGTGTAAAGGCTAAGCCCGAAAAAGGCTGGCTTAAGTTAATTAAAGACAGATTATTATCGGGATCAATTATCATAGGATTAGCTTTTCTTCTTATCGTTTCATTTGTAGTCAATGGAGCTGTTACTGCTTTTGACCATATTCTTACACGTTGGCTACCAGATATATCAGTAGTTATTTTAGCAATAATTAGCGGGTTAATAAATTTTATAGTTTTATCCCTGCTATTCGGAGTTATTTATAAGGTTTTGCCTGACGCTAAAATAAAATGGAGAGATGTAAGAGCAGGAGCGTTTTTTACGGCTGGTTTATTTATGCTAGGACGCTATATTATAGGAATCTATATTGATAAGGCAGATGTAGGGTCTGCGTATGGTGCTGCCGGTTCATTAATTATTATATTAATATGGGTATACTATTCTGCAGCCATTTTATATATCAGCGCATCTTTTACGAGAGTTTATGCAGTTTTTAAAGGGGAAAACATTATGCCTTCAGAGCATGCAGTGTATGTAGAAGAAACCGAGAGAGAGAAAGAAAAACAATCAATTACTGAAGATAACAGTTAATTTTCTATCTCTAAAAATATAGTATTAAAACAATGTTTTAACATAACTAGTTGAAATAATAAAGAGGTCACAAAGTGACCTCTTTATTTAAGATATTAATTACTGGAAGTTTCTCTTAATTAACTGTATCCAGCAAAACATTAAAATGTGTGTTTATCTCTATCTTCTTCCAGGTAGATAGATTTGAAAACCTACCGCTGCACCTAGACCGTTTTGAGCTACTGCATTAGCAGAGTCAGACTTTGAATAGTTGTAGCCTGCGGTTACCTCCAATGCTACGGTTCTTGTGATAAAATGTGCGTAACCCATATTTAAGCCAAAAGCAAAAGAAGTATCTGCTGATCCTTCGGTAGCACCTGTAATACCTAAGTCACCTTGTCCAAAAAATCGCCCTGTAGAACTGGCTCCCTCTGGAAAGTAGTATCTCACAAAAGGTTTGATACCGTAACCCCAAATGTTTTCACCACCTTTTACCGTAGAAAAACCTAAATCTACACCCAAACCTACAGCAATCCCATCAGTAATAAAATAACCTGCTTTCGGCATTACGTTGATGTTGAAGTTTTCGCTTTCAAAAGAGTAACCTAACGCACCAATTGAACCTCCCACGATCCAATTACCTTTCTGTATTGGAGCATCATTTACACTCTGTTCATATTGAGGAGGAGTTATTTCCTGAGCATGTGAGGAAATTCCACAAAGAACTAAACCAAATAATAAAATTTTCTTTTTCATAGTTAAATTTTTTAATATTAGTTATCTTAAATATAGTAAAAATTAAGCTCTTTTTAAGACTTTTTTGCTTTTTTTTACGATTTTGATTCCATCATAGACTAAAATTATTTACTGTAATGGGAAGAGTAGCAATTGTAAATTAATGTTTAAAATATTGTAGAAGTAATTAAAAACTTATTAAACACAGTTCAGAGCATTCGCTGAGAGTTCAAGAAATTTTTAATTTAATTAGAATTTTCCGAAAATCATCGAGTTAGAATCCTAAAATACATCTGATGTTAGCTTGGTAACAATAGTAAACGCCCCTATTGGGGCGTTTATTATTTTTTTGATTCTTCTAAAGATAACTTTCGAAATTCCTTCAAAAGTTTCTCTACGCTTAATGTAGATTTACGGGCTCTTGTACCTGCTGCTTTGTTTGCTTTTTCCGATTGTAATTGTGCATCTTCATTGAATGCTGCCATTTCCGCGTTGATTTTTTCGATTAGTTCTTGCATGATATTCTTTTTTTAATTTTTTAATGCTGCAAAAATAGAACTTTTGTTTATTTACGGCGCTTTTGTACGATATAATGTTTTAATCTTTGTGTTATTAAATAGTTATTAGGGCATTTTAAATTCTGTTTCTAATTTTAACGCTATTGTGAACTGAATTTGCTTGCTCTTTAACTTCTGTTTTTGTTTCATCTTTTGTTTCTGGTCTGATGGATAGCTGTATTTTACGTTCCACAGCTGCCAGTTCGGTTTTGATTTCGTTTAGTTTGTTTTCTTTTGACCATTTGCTGTTGACTAATTCTTGAAGTATAGGCAAATCTTTGTTTATTTCCGTTATCTTCTTTTCTTCCTGTTCGATGTAGGTTGGAATCTTTTCTAAAGCATTGAGAAAGTTTAAAGCCGCCAGTTTTTCATCTTTGGCAATAATACCGTTGTTGTAGGTGTATTTGATGTTTCCTTCTCCTTGTGCAAAGAAACGGTTTACTTTGATATCCGTTCCGTCTTTTTCTGAAACTTCTGTTTTTACCAATAGGTTGAATCCGTAAAGACTTCCTATCTCTTCATACTGTCCGCCTGTCCTTGCTTTACTGGAGATATGGTTCAATTTTGTTCCTATTTGTTTTAGATCTGGGTTTGGCGGCAGGTCATCGAATATTATTAGATTTGCTGTGGTTTTATCGTAATTTCTTTTAATTCGTTGTTGAAGGTTGTTCCAGTCAAGGCTCATTCTGTCGAAGCGTGACTTTGCCTTTTCTAATTGTGCAGAATAGTCTTCCAGTTTATATTTTGCACTGTATTTGGAACGGTTGAAGGCCTGTTTTTCGCTTTCCAGTCCAGCAATCTGTTTTTCCAATTTGGCTTTATCAAGCAGGTCCGTATTTCCTGAAAGTATTGCAACGTACTCCGAGAAGTTCATACCGGATTTTTCGTCCATGCTGCCTTCATCAATGGTCCGTTTGCCGAGGTTGTTGTTTTTTAGTTGGTCTATGAACAATTGTTTGTTATACAACAGGTTGAATTTGTAGCTGTCGAGTGATTTTTCAACTGCGTAGATGATTACATCTACTTTGTTTTCTGCAAAGAATTTAGCTATTTCATTGCCTTTGCGTATTGCCCGACCGTCTCTTTGTGCCAGATCACTAGGCCTCCATGGAGTATCCAAATGATGGATTGCTACAGCTCGTTTCTGGGCGTTTACACCAGTTCCCAGCATACTGGTGGAGCCGAACAATACGCGTATGGTTCCTTCGTTCATGGCTTTGATCAGTTCCTTTCGCTGTCGGTCGCTTTTTGCGTCCTGGATGAAGCGGACTTCGTCCGCGGGAATATTATGGTCTTCAACGAGCTTTCGTTTGATCTCCGAGTAGACGTTCCATTCACCTGGTTTATAGGTTCCCAAGTCGGAAAAAACGAACTGTGTTCCTTTCTGTGCCTTGAACTGGTTGTAGTAGTTTGCAATGTTTAATGCGCAATGAGATGCTTTACTGTCGGGATGGTCTTCGTATATTGGACTTACCATCCGCATATCCAGTGACATCTTCCTCGCATAGTCTGTTGCGATCAGCATTTTTGCTTTTCCTTCGCTTTGTGACAATGGCGGCCTGCCTAATAGTTCAGCGTTTCCTGATTTGGCAAAATCCATCAGCTTTTTAATAAATACTTCCTGATCAGGAGTAGGAGGTATGTTGTATAATACTTCGTTCTTGTTAGGACGGTCTATACCGATGTCTTTTGCAGTTCTGTAATCGGTAATCTCTGAATAGAACTGTGCGAGTTCAGGCACTTTGATAAAATACCTGAAACGTTCTTTTGCAACTATGTTATTCGCTACCGAAAACTCGTAGTCGGTAGTTTTTCTGGCATATATGGCTGCCCACGCATCAAAGGAATGGATCCCCTGTTTTTCCATGGCTCTAGGACGAAGGTATTTGAAGAGCAGGTATAGCTCTGTTAGTGAATTGCTTATAGTTGTGCCGGATAGGAAGGTGGCTCCCATATCGGAATTGGTGCGCTCCTGTATGGTTCGGATGGCAAATAGGAGGTTCATGGCTTTTAAACTACCGTCAACATTGCCTAAGCCTGCGACTCTTGTATGACGGGTGTTGAACATCAGGTTTTTAAACTGGTGGCTTTCATCTACAAACAAATGGTCGATTCCCATCATTTTGAAATCGACTACATCGTCCTTACGGTTTTCGATGTCGTGTTGTAGTGTTTTTAGTTTTACTTCTAGGTTTTCTTTTCTTTTGATGACTCCTGCACGCATTCCTCTGGTTACTTCTTTGCCCTGGGATTGAAGTGCATCCAAATTTCGCTCTACGCTGTCGAGTTCGCTCTCAAGGATTTTCTTCTGCATTTCAGGGGACTGTGGAATTTTTCCGAACTGGTCATGTGTAAGGATGATGCAGTCCCAATCGTTGTTCTTAATATCACCGAATATTCTCAATCGTTTTTGTGGTGTAAAGTCTTCCTTACCGGGAAAGAGGATTTTAGAATGGGGATAAGCAGTTTTATATGCTTCTGCTATTTCGTGTACATTGCTTTTCAGACCTATAATCATGGGTTTGTGTGCCAGTCCTAAACGTTTCATCTCCTGGGCTGCTGTACACATGACCAATGTTTTACCAGCACCTACTTCGTGATCGCAATTTGCTCCGTTGTTGAGTTTTATCATCCATACGGTATCTTTTTGGCTGGAGTAAAGATCTTCAATACCTAAAGCTTTGCGGTCCAATCCGGGAAAATCCTGATGGGAACCGTTGTAGTTCGGTCGTACGAAACAGTTGAAAGTGTTGTTGTATTGATCCGTGAGCCTGCTTTTAAATTCGTCACTCTGTGCATGCAGCCACTCGGAAAATGCGGTTCGGATTTCATCAATTTTGGAGTTAGCCATCTGTATGGCTTCCATGTCACGTACTTTAACTTCCTTATCGTCAATGGTAATCTTTTTGGTTATATCTGGAGTAGTGTTTACAAGTGCGTGTTTTATGAGTGCAATTCCGTCAAATGTCCTGCTTTCAGATTTGACGGCATATTTGTCCCAGATATGTACGTTCTTTTGTCCGCAAGTAACTGAAAAATCATCCGAGCTTTCTGAATAGTGAATTTTTACATCGGTATCGAAAAGGTTTGATGCAAAGCTGCTGTAAATACCTGTTGATATCCAGCGTTCACCAAGATTAAAATCCAATTCCTCAAATTCAATTCTACTTGGACGTGCTTCTTCCAGTGCTGTAAGACTTGCACTGGCTTCTTTGTCTTCTGGATTGTTTTCGATGTAGTTCTGCAGCGCGTGGGCTTTTTCAACGACATTTCCTGCAATCCAGCGCTCCGCTATTTCGTATTCGTTATTTAAGGGGTTGAAATAAAGCTTGCTTCTTAAGGCTTTTTTTAATTCCTCGGAAGCTATACCGCTTGCTTCGACCATATAATTTAGATCTACTTTACCATACCTGTTTAAGGAAGCGGCTAATGCTTCGTCTGGATTATCTGCAGTTATTTTAATGGTTGAGAAACTTACCGGATGATTGAATATGTCTGCTTTATGTATCACACCACCGACCACCCGTTCCAGATACGGAATATCTTTACCCGAACTGTCTGTCTTTATCAACTTTATATTATCTGCGCTGTTCAGATATCCGAATTTTTTAATAAGGCATCGTACAAAGCGTTAAGCCGAAGTCTTTCTTCTTTGTGTTCGGTCTGAAGTGTTGTTTCTTTAGTATATAGTTCGTTGTAAGTATCCCTTAATTGAATGTAGGCTGTTGCTCGATTTTTTTGAAGTGTTGGTAAATGCAACGGATGGAAAAGAGCCGAATCTTTTTCTGTATCAACGTTTTGTAAATGTCCTACCCAATCATTATTAACCGCAAGACAATCATTGCGGTGAAATTTTCCCAGCTTTCCACTATATGGCATTGGTTCAAGAATGTCATTGGCTGTATTTTTGATTGGTTGCCTTTTTGTTTCTAGGTTTGATAAAGCATTGCTAGAAGAGGTATAGCTTATTGGAGCTTTATCTAGATTAGGCAGAGGGTTACTGAACAGGGCAATCTGGTGATTATTTTGGCTTCTTTTCTTTAGAGATTTTGTTTTTTTTGTATTGGTTTTAAATTGATTCGAAAGAGAATTATTATTTTGCTTTGTTATTTCATTTTCAAATAAGTCGAAAATACTCAACTGTAGTTGTTCTGAATACTTTTGTTCGCTTTTTTGTGATTCAATTAGAGAAATTACTTGAGGTTGAACTATCAATGGTTCGATAATAACCGCTGTAGCATTGTGGTCAATTGCTTTTACTAATTTTGGATCATTATTATAAAGTTCGAGATTAAGTTTTTTGACAAGATCTTGTGACAGCATTGTTTTTAGATCGCTGGAAATACCTGACACACCTTCGCTATGGTTGTAAATCAATGCAGGTTGACCATATAGATCGGTTCCAAGTTTCTGATCGGTATGTATAATTCTTGAAAAATCCTGAAAGTAGGAATTTCCGGGTGTGTTATATTGTGTTTCTCTGCTTATGCAAAACAATTCTTCCTCTTTACTTAAAAATTTTTTAGTTGTATTCTTTTGTAGGATGATCAGGTCGCTGCCGACCTCTGTTCCAGCGGATTCGGTAAAAAGGTTATTTGGTAGCCGGATTGCAGAAACCAGATTGTTTCCTTGCATTAAAGCCCTGCGTATCGGTTCGTTCTTCGGACTGTTCATTATTCCCTGTGATGTAATATAGATAAGCAGCCCGCCTTCGCGAAGCATGTCGGTACCTTTCAAGAAAAAGTAGTTATGGATGCTTCGTGCTGCCTGAATTTTTGCAGTATCCTTGCTTCTTGAATAGGATAGGTCAAATACCGACGTGTCACCAAAAGGTACGTTGCTTGCTATTACATCATAGGTGTTAAGTTCACTTTTAGGAACTTCTTCAAAACCTTTTATATTAATATTGCTTTGAGGATATAGATGATTGAGGATTTTTCCTGTCAGAATATCCTTGTCGTACGCAGTAATTTTTGGATCTTGATTTTTTGAAAAAGAGTCAATGAAGGAACCGATACCTGCAGAGGGTTCAAGGAATTTTTGAATTTCGATACCTGTTTCTGTGAGAACTTCGGATATTGCATCAATTACTTGAGGCGGCGTATAAAAAGCAGTAAGAACAGAGCTTTTCATACTGTTGACATATTTTAGATATTGCTTTTCATCGATAGCATTTTCTCTCAGAAGTTGATGCAGCTGCTGTGTAAGCGGAAACAGGTCGTGTTCGCTTTTGCGCCAATGATTGATGTCTGTTTCTTTTGCAACTGGGTTCAAAATGAACTTTAAACCACCGAAACCGCTGTACTGCATTAAAAGGATTCTTTCCTCAGCAGTAGCAAGTCTCTTTTCGTTCTCCAAGTTGAATACAGTTTGCAGGACATTAATATTCTGCTGGAGATGCTGTTTCTTACTGAAGCTCATTTTCTTCAATACATAGAGCGATGGTTCCTGTCAATTCGGTATAGAGTAAATCATACTCTGATGTATTCTCGAAATCATCAGTTAGTTCATAGTTTTGAAATACACTCTTGCAGATTGAGAGCATTTTTATAGCAAATGGTCGAAGTTCTTCATCTGCCATGATGGTGTCGAATTCATTACAGACCACTTGAAAAACGGTATCGAATTTTGAAAAATGCAATCCTTCAAAAAGGATATAGTTGGCTATATCATTACACTGGTCTATGCTGTTTCCTGCGATAAATGCGGCTTCGTAAGCGTTTGCTGCCCATTTTGATCTTTGTTCGATGAATTTGTAATCATCTACTTTTTCCGGAAAAATGCTGTTTAGTAGTTCCTGAAGCTTTAATTTGAAGTAGGAGAGGTCTTTAGTTTGTTTATTCATGATAGGTTTGATTTTTGACTGTAGGAATAAAATTATAGTGTACAGAGGTATAAGCGATAGAATGACTTAGGTTGGCATTGTAGGGCTTCACTTTTCTCTGTATAATGCTTATGTTATTTATTACAGTAAAAAATGTAACTTTATAGAACAACTAATAAATTCGTCAAATGAAATATAGTTTGTCGTATTATGTCACCTTATTTGTGATCCGATTAAAGGGAGTTAAGAGAACATTCAATGTCGATCCTATCAATTATGAGAAACTTCGTAAGGAAAATATTGCTATACCAAAAAGTAAATATTTCAGACAAAAGGACCGTTTGAACACATTTAAGATTTTAAATACGGAGATTACTGAAATACGCTTTGAAAAAGAATCGAAGAAACTGATTCTGTTTATTCATGGTGGTGCATTTGTTTATGGACCGGTAAAGCATCATTGGGACACGGCCGAGAAATTGAGTAGGAGTACAGGATATACAGTTTGGATGTGCAATTATCCAAAAGCTCCTGAATATAAAATTCCTGAAATTTCAAAAAACATTGACGAAGTATATAAAGAAGCACTGCGACATTTTGATTCTGGAAATATAATCTTAATGGGGGATTCAGTTGGAGGAACTTTACTTATAACACTCACACAACGATTGATTAAAAATAATAAGCCTTTACCGAATAAACTTTTTTTAATATCTCCGGTTATTGATCCTTCATTTAGAAATTCGAAAATTGATTTGCTTGAACAAAAGGATCCAATACTTTCTAAAAAAGGAGTGTTAAGTGCAAAGCTCATGTGTGCAATTAATGGTAATTTAGACGATCCGTTGCTTTCGCCTATTGCAGGCAGTATGGACAATTTTCCTAAAACTATTCTCTTTATTGAAGAAAACGACATAACATATGCTGATCAGCAGATTTTTGTAGAGAAGTTAAAGAATGCTGATGTTCCGCATAGGGTATTTTTAGGAGAAGGAATGCCTCACATATGGCCACTTCTACCTGTAATGAAAGAGGCACGAGAAGCATTGGATCAAATGATCACACTTTTGAAAGTTGAAGAATATAGTCAAGTGTGAAAGTGAAGTATTACTTTCATTCTTTTGTTAATCGCGTGATACAGTATTGTTAAAACTATACTTTTATTAAAGTATGGCAGATTTTTTTCTTATTTTACCCAATGATAACAATTAGATAAACTCAATAATTATATTCTATGAAAAAATATCTACAATTTTTTTTGTTAATCCCTATGATAGCTGTAAGCCAGACGCAGATAGGACAGAAGATAGAAGGAGTTAGTAATGGAGGAACTTTTGGTACGAGTGCTTCAATCTCTACAGATGGTAGTGTAATTGCTGTAGGAGCTCCGACTAATAATGACAATGGTTCTCTCTCAGGACATGTACGTATATACCAAAATACAAATAATATCTGGACTCAGATAGGAAACGATATTCAAGGTGTTGGAGCTACAAATCGTTGTGGCGAAAGTATTTCACTTTCTTCTGACGGATCTGTAGTTGCAATTGGTTCGCCTTTTCAAAGTTCTTCAACTGGTCACGTAAGAGTATTCGAAAATGTATCAGGTAGTTGGGTCCAAGTAGGACAAGATATAGTTGGTGATGCTATAGTTAATTACAGTGGAATAGCTGTATCAATGTCAGCGGACGGAAAGATAATTGCGATCGGCGCGCCTGAGAACGATGGGAATGGTAGTAATTCAGGTGTCGTTAAAATATTTGAGAATGTCGCTGGGGTATGGACACAGTTAGGACAAAATATCCAGGGAGATGCTCCCAATGATAGATTTGGACAGTATGTTAAGCTTTCACGTGATGGAAGTACTGTTGCAGCCAGCTCTGTATTCAACAGTACAAATGGCTCATCCTCAGGACATACTAAAGTGTTTAAAAACATTTCGGGAGTATGGACGCAAGTAGGACAAAATATTAATGGTGAAAGTTCGAACAATCAAAGTGGAACGGGAATTTCACTATCAGAGAATGGTGATATAATAGCTGTGGGAGCCCCAAATCAGGCTGCAAACGGCAATTTTATGGCAGGTGTTGTGAAAATTTATGAAAATGTTAATGGTGCTTGGTCTCAGGTAGGCCAAAACATTATTGGAGATAATGAATACGACGGAAATGGATTTAGAATTGAACTTTCTAATGACGGTATGGTATTAGTAACTACTTCGCTTGGGGATTCTACGCAGAATTATAATTCAGGAGCTGTTAGAGTTTTCCGCAATATAGCAAATGTTTGGACTCTGGTGTCAACCATATATGGAGAAGGGGCTCAAGATCAATTCGGTATGGCTTTAGCACTAACACCAGATGCTTCAAAACTTATTATTGGTGCACCACAAGCAGGTGCAGGTGGTAATGTATTCACAAAAGGCTACGCTAAAGTATATGATTTATCTGGGGTACTTTCTACAAAAAAGATAAACGCTGTTAATTTTAATGTTTACCCTAATCCATCAAGTGATGTACTTAATATTGAATTGGATGATAATGCGGTGTTAGAAAATGTAACAATCTATAATAATTTAGGTCAAAAAATAAAGTCTGCAAAAACAATTGTTGTTGATGTTAGTAACCTTGCAAAAGGATTATATTTTGTAGAAGTTACCACCAATATAGGTAAGGCAGATCAAAAAGTTATCATCAAGTAATTTTATTATTAGATTCAAAATAAAAGATATATGTTTAAAAAACTGTTATGTATAGTGTCATTCGTATTGTTGCCATTACTTTCTGTTGCGCAGGACGCAGATCAGGAATACGAATTGAGATCCAACGAAAAGGAAGGTTGGATTATTAATAAAAAGGGTGAAAAGATCGAAGGTGTCTTACGATTGATGGGTTCCGAAGATTCTCCATGGGTGAACCAGCAAAAAGTTAGATTTATTGCAAAATCAGATATAGACCCTAGTAAAAAACGTCAGAAACTCAAGGTTCTTGATGTAGATGATTTAAAAGGTTATACAGCCTACGATGGAGAAATATTACGCGAATTCGAACTTATAAAATACACCAATGTGCGCGAATCTTCAAGAGGTGGTAGCGGATTAGGAGGTAGTATTAAAAGTATTAAGAATTTGAGCAATACCAACCATATCGCTGAGGTAATGATTAAAGGACTTGTTACTGTTTACAGACTTTACGGACTCCCAACAGCGGTTGCTATTGGTAATAAACAAGTGCAGGAGATGGAAGATGATCTAAAACGCTTAAGAAGTACACCGAGTATTCTGGTTTCCAAAAACGGAGGTAAGATTGAGGAACTTAACAGCAGCGACATGAAGAAACTTACAGAAGACTGTGAATATGTACGTGCTAAAATGCTGAACAAAAAGTATGCGAGCTACGATCCGGACAAAGAAGAAAAGAAACGCTCTAAAATGGGAGCTTTATTAAAAAGTGAAATGGAATTAGACGGAGAAAAAATTCAGAAAATGGCACTGGAAGTCCTTACGGATTATAATGGTAATTGCGGAAAATAGTAGATGTAAAAATAACAGATAAAAAGATTACTGTATAAAGAAAGCCATTGTAAAATAATGGCTTTCTTTATGTATAATTGTTTTAAGTTACAACACTTTCAAGGAATCTCAAAAAGTTTAAAATGAGTTCGGTTGAAGACCCATCACCCACCCTTAACGGGAATTCTTCTGAATTGCCTTCTTTTATTGTTTTCAAGGAAGTTTTTTCTCATTAAAATAAAGGCTTTAGGTAAGAATTTAGGGTTTAGATAAGCAGTTCGGTAGAGACTAACATCATATTAGAGCTCTCTACCAGTTAAAGTTTGAAAGTGAAGAGCTGCCTGATTTGATTTGTTCCAAGTGAAATATTAATAATAAAAATTAAAGTGGATTTTTAAGAAAATTGGTTTACAATTGTTGGCATTTGCTTGTTTTCTGCAAAAGTTAGAATATTTTCTGCCATTAGTCGGGCCATCCCGTTACGGGCTTCAATTGTTGCCGAGCCGATATGTGGTAATACGCATACATTGCTTAGTGCTAAAAGTTTGGAAGTACTATCCATTGGTTCCGGATTCGTAACATCTAAACCAGCACCCCAGATTTTGTGATCTGTCAGCGCGTTATACAAATCCGTCTCATTAATAAATCCTCCACGTGCGGTATTAATCAATATGGAATTTTTTTTCATATGTTCGAATACATTTCTGTTAAATAAATTTTCCTGTTCTTGAGTGTAGTTTGCATGTATGCTTAATACGTCGGAATACTTTATCAGCTCATCAAAAGAAACATATTTTGCGCCCAGTTCTTCTTCTATTTTTGGATTTGCATTTCTATTGTGATAAATAATTTTCATATCAAATGCATACTTACATTTTTTTGCCATTTCATAGCCAATTCTTCCCAAACCATAAATACCGATTGTTTTTCCATACAGTTCCTGTCCTAGATCTTCAGTCGGTTTTAAATTAGTATTCCATTTGCCTGATTTTACTTTGTTAAAATTGTACGATGCTTTTCTTGCAACTGATTGCATCAAAAGAAATGCAACGTCAGAAGTGGCTTTACTCAAAACGTCTGGTGTATTGGAAACTGAAATATTTCTTTTAGTAGCTTCTTCTATATCAACATGATCATATCCTACAGAAAATAAAGCTATGGCTTTTACATTAGGGCATTTCTGGAAAAAATCCTTGTCAAATGCGTTGTGACCAACATTCGCGATAACCTCTGCTTTTTTACAGTATTGCAGCCATTCTTCATGTGATAAATCTTCGCTTGTGGGTTGTAGCAGTTCAATCTTGTTGCTTGATTTCAATAATGTCATCCCAGCTTCAGGAATCTCTTTGTTCAAAAATAGTTTCATGTTTTTTTAATTTTTTTGTATGGATTGTAAATTAACTATAAATACAAGTTACCTATTTTATGTGTATTATTTTAGTTAAGATAGCGCTATAAACAGCTTTTAACATTTAATTAATTCTTGTTTTTGAGATTGCATTTTCAAAATACGTAAATTGAGGATTAAATAATAAAAGATAAAATTATGTCAGAATTAAAAGGTAAGGTTGCTATTGTAACCGGAGCAGGAGCTGGTATAGGTAAAGCTATTGCAATGTTGTATGCTAAAGAAGGAGCCAAAGTTGTGGTATCGGATATTAACGAACAAAACGGAAATGATGTAGTTGAAAAGATTATAAAAGAGGGTGGAGAGGCATTCTTTGTGAAGGCTGATACTTCAAGTGCAACAGATAATGAAAACTTGGTTAAAGCGACGGTAGAGAAATATGGTCGTTTGGATATTGCTTGTAATAACGCAGGAATTGGTGGACCGGCGCAGCTAACTGGCGAATACGATATAGAACAATGGAATAAGGTAATTAATGTTAACCTTAACGGAGTGTTTTATGGTTGCCGTTATCAGTTGGAACAAATGGTTAAAAACGGTGGCGGCAGTATCGTTAATATAGCTTCTATTCACGGTACTGTTGCAGCTCCTATGAGTTCGGCTTATACTGCAACCAAACATGCTGTAGTAGGTCTTTCTAAGAATATTGCAGCCGAATATGCTACCCAAAACATTCGCTGTAATGCAGTAGGACCGGGTTATATACTTACACCTTTGTTAGAAGCTAATCTTAATGAAGAGATGCGTCAGGCTATTGCTGCAAAGGCACCTATAAACCGTCTGGGTAAAGCATCTGAAATTGCTGAACTTGTTCTTTTTCTAAGTTCGAATCGTGCTTCATTTATAACGGGGTCATACTATATTGCCGATGGTGGTTACACTGCTGTTTAAACAGCAGTGTATCCACATAGTTTTAATATTTGGTACGTTATAACTTATCTCTCACTCGCAAGCTAAATTAACATCTTTCTCAAACCCTCGGTCAACAAGTTCTTTGCCAGAACTGCATGCTGTTATTTCTTCCATTAGGTTTTCAGAACAATTTTTAAAAACACGTAAAGCAGATTTACTTACTAATGAGGTAGTACAATAATGTATTTAAAGCAAATTATATTGTGCTTTTTTATTGTATTACTATAAATTGCATGGTATAATATGCAATTTATATTTTTTTGTTATTTTTTTAAAAGCATATTATAGTTTTCTTTTAACTTTAAATTCATATATTTGCATATTAAAATATGCAAATATGTTTTTTTTTAATTTTAATACGAATATTCAGGATGTCAAAGGGGAAGTTGCTACTTTGATTAAGAAAATGAGAAAATCGCAAAGCATAACGCAAGAAGAACTAGCAGCAAAACTAAATCTGTCAAGGGTGACCATTCAAAATGTTGAAGCTGGAAAAAATTTTAATATTGATACGTTACTTTTAATATTTCAATACTTTGAACAGCTTGAAAGCTTTAATAGCTTTATACATGAGAAATCTGAAGAATATGATAACCTAGATTCATTATACTAAAAAATATGTCTAAAAACGATCTTATACAGGTATATTGCTTTGATCAAGAGATAGGGTTATTAGGATATGACGAGATTAATAATGTGTCATACTTTCAATATAACCCAGAGTACCTTGCTTCTGATAAAATGAAAAATCTGTTTCCTGAAACCGGTATTATTAAAAGAGTATCTCAAAAACAAATATTCAAAAAGTTCAATAGCGATACTTTCAGGAGTCTTCCACCAATGATTGCAGATTCATTACCAGATATGTTTGGAAATATCATATTTAAAGAGTGGCTTGAAAGTGCAAATAAAAATTTTGAAAAGATTACGGTTTTGGAACAATTGGCTTATGTTGCAAACCGGGGGATGGGCGCTCTAGAATATAGGCCTGAGAAAAACATACCGCAAGGAAGCACGATAATAATTGGAGATATCGTAGAGGTTTTAAAAAAAGTACTAAGTATTAAAAAAACTACTGCCTCGGCTGGACTCAACCATGAATCTTTATTGAATGTTTTCAAAATAGGTTCTTCTGCCGGAGGTGCCCGGCCCAAAATCCTTATTTCAGAGCATAAAGAAACCGGTGAAATCATACCTGGCGATATCAATTATTCAAAAGAATTCAATCATTATCTGGTAAAGCTAAATTTAGATGAAGTACCCTACAATAGGGAACTAATTGAATATTCTTATTACCTGAGTGCTACGCATCTGGGAATTATTATGAGTGAATCAATGATGATTGACGGAAAACATTTTGCTACAAAGAGATTTGACAGGGTTGATGGAAGGAAAAAGCATGTTCTTACTACAACCGGGCTTACTGGATGGGACTTTAGTGATAATAAGTCTCCAGCATCAACCTATGAGAACTTATTTAGTCTTGCTGCATTCCTTAAAGTTCCTCATGTTGAAATGGTAGAACTATATAGGCGCATGATATTCAATGTTGTATTCAGCAATACGGATGACCATTTTAAAAATCAAAGTTTTATATATGACGAAGAATCTGACTCTTGGGGCATAGCTCCTGCATATGACTTAACTTATTCGCTTAACCCTTTGATGAATTATACAAAAAGTTTTAGAGCACTTTCAATTAATGGAAAAAAATCGGAAATTAATTTTGAAGATGTAAAGACTATTGCAGAGACATTTACAATTAAAGGATACAAGGGGATAATCAAGGATGTCGAAAGTGGTATTGAGTTTTGGTTGGATAAAGCAAAAAAGCTGGATATCCCGGAAAAGATAAGATTGAGTATAGCTAAAGATTTTGTCAGATTATCAATAAAGTAATTTTTAATGTAGAAATATTTCTATTGAAATATCTGATTTACTTTATCAATGCAATAAAAATTATTTTGCAGTGTATGCGAAGTGCTGATAAAATTTACAATGGTTATAAATGCTAGTGATATCTATAAAAATTTAATTCGTTCCCTTATTATTGAAGTAATAAAAAATGATTCAGAACTATTTAAATTAAAGACCACCCAAAGTAGGGTGGTCAAATATATACAAGCAATTGAGCATCTCACAGACCCAATTGTTTTACATAAAGGTACATAAAAATACTATTACAATAGCTTAATTTCAAGTCGTTAAAGTATTTTACATGTTGGTTATCAGTGGTTTAACCATCAATTCGTGGCAATTTTTTTTTGACATCAAAATTGCCACGATTTTGCCACAGAATTATGAGCGTTTTTGAAAATTTTAGTGGTTCTGATACCAATAAAAAAAACCTGCAAATCTATCAGATCGCAGGTTTTATAGGCCTTTAAGCAAAAATATAGGATAATGTGCTTAATAATTCGCGGAGAAAGAGGGATTCGAACCTTCTTCTTAAATCGTAGTCATAATAGGAGTTTTAAATAATTCTAACTGTAAGTGCCATGATAGTGCCACAAATAATTTTTGACTATTAAAACCTTAATTTCAAACACATTTTGCACACTTTTTAAATCTGAAGAAATCTTTTAAATTACCGTTTGCAAAATATTTTAGAACATGAATTAAAATAATGTATTTTAACTCTTGTAAATTTATTTGAAATAATAACAGTAAAAGCTTTTATTATTTCAAAGATGTAAATATAAGAGGCTTTTTAAAATCAACCAAGTTTTTATTTAATAATCAGACAGTTGCCTGTTAAAAGTATCCTTTTTAGTATGTGTAAAAAACAAAGTACATTTACATTCATTCCCAAGATCATTCTATAAAAGAGCTTTATGTTTTATATATAGACTTGAAATTTCCAATATTTCAAAGTAAAAAAGTTTAAATTTTCCATACTTAAACGGTAAAAATGTAGCTAATGTAAATTCTTTTATGTCCATGTAAAATTATTAGATCCAATTGATTACATCATTTAAAAATTGTAATTTATAGAATTTAGAGGTTACTAAAAACAAAAACATTATTTTTTCAAATTGAATATTGTAGAACATAGAAAAATATTACTATTTATTCTAAATCACACATCAGAAAATTAATTCATATTTTCTTCAAATTAGTAGTTATGAACTTAATTATTGTACTTTTACGAATCTATTATCCAAAGAAATTATGTCAACACTCTTTATAAAAAACATGGTTTGTAACCGCTGTATTATGGTGGTTCAAAACGAATTGGAGAAGCTGTATTTGTCTGTAATAAGCATAAAACTTGGAGAAGTGGTGTTTGAAAGAGAACCTACTGCTGAAGAAAAGAAGAATTTAGCAGATGCTTTATTCGTATTAGGTTTTCAAGTGATCGATGATAAAAAAAGCAGAATCATTGAAAAGATAAAAAACTTCATTATTGATTTGGTACATCATCATCAGAATGATTCGAAAAGCAATCTGTCCGATGTTTTAAGTAATGAATTGAACCATGATTACAATTATTTATCCAATCTTTTCTCGGAAATAGAAGGCACAACAATTGAAAAATATTTTATCGCCCAGAAAATTGAAAGAGTAAAGGAGTTATTGGTATATGATGAATTGTCATTGAGTGAAATCGCTTTTCAGCTTAATTATTCGAGTGTTGCCTACCTCAGCAATCAATTTAAAAAAACTACCGGATTGACACCTAGTCATTTCAAACAAATAAAGGAAGAGAAGCGCAAACCATTAGACCAGGTTTAGTAAATACTACAAATCAATTCCATCAGTTACTAGCAATCGAAAGGCACAGAAATAACCATAAACGAACTAAAAAATATGCCGGTAGATAATGATTGAAAACTATTTGAAATCTTACAACATTTTAACTGATGATGAGATAGATATATTCATACAAAAAACGACAAAGAGAATTCTAAAAAAGCAAGATTATTTTATTAAAGAAGGTGGGACTTGTAAAGAAGTAGCGTTTGTTTTAAATGGCATATTTCGTTCTTTTCATATTTCAGATAAAGGAGAGGAAATAACTTATTGTATTACTTTTCCAGCAAACTTAATGACAGCCTATTCTTCATTTATAACAGGGCAAAGAACCGTAGAAAACATTCAGGCAATTACAGATGTTGAGTTGCTGATAATTTCTAAAAAGGCAATTGATGATTTAGTAATCGAAAATCCGAATTGGATAAAATTTTTAAAAATAGTTGCCGAACAACAATACATTGAACTCGAAAAACGAATATTTCAATTGCAAAAAAATAATGCTTTGCAACGATATTCAGACTTACTTAAAAATCACCCTGAATATATACAAAACATTCCTTTACAATATTTGGCTTCTTATTTGGGCATTACGCAAAGGCATCTAAGTCGAATAAGGAGAGAAATTTGTTTTTAGACAATTGTCCTGTTAAAGGAAAAACATAGACCATACTTTTGTCTTTACTAATAAGGTAGAAGACAGATGAGTAAAAAAATATTAATTATAAATGGTCATCCAAATAAGAATGCGTTCAATTACGGAATTGCCTCAGCGTATAAAAAGGGTGCGGTAAATTCAGGGGCAGAAGTCAAAGAGATTATAATTGCAGACCTTGATTTTAATCCCAATCTAAAATTTGGGTACCAACAAAGAACTGAATTAGAGCCCGATTTGATAGAAGCCTGGGAAAAAATTAAATGGGCTGAACATTTAGTTTGGGTACATCCGGTTTGGTGGGGCGGACTTCCTGCAATTTCAAAAGGCTTTATTGACCGCCTTTTTTTACCTGGTTTTGCCTATCAATACCGTGAAAATTCTGTTTGGTGGGACAAGTTGCTAAAAGGTAAAACCGCACATATTATTACAACTGTTGACCAGCCAGGTTGGTACTATTGGCTTTTTTATGGACGACCAAGTGTTAATCAACTTAAAAAATCAACCTTGGAGTTTTGTGGGGTGAAGCCAGTTAAAGTAACCTATTTTGGAATTGTAAAAACAGCAACAAACGAGTTAAGAAAAAAGTGGTTGGACAAAGTGGAAGATTTAGGAAGAAAACAGAAGTAACATGACAGACAAGAAAAACATTTTAGCAATTATTGGAAGTGCCAGCGAAAATTCTTCAAACCTAAAACTTGTTGAACAAATTGCAGTTTTGACAACCGATAACTTTGACTTGACAATTTATAACGGCCTAAAACTATTGCCTCATTTTGACCCTGAACTTTCGGTAAACAATCCACCAGAACAAATTATTGAACTCAGAAAAAGTATTGAAGTAGCAGACGGAATAATTATTTGTACACCAGAATATGTTTTTAGTATTCCAAGTGGACTGAAGAATGCAATTGAATGGTGTATTTCAACAACAATTTTTTCGGACAAACCAATTGGACTGATAACAGCTTCTGCAAACGGACAAAAAGGACACGAAGAACTGCAACTTATAATGAAAACTGCAATGGCTAAATTTACTGATGAAATAAGTTTGCTAATTCAAGGTGTAAAAGGAAAATTTGACCAACAAGGCAATTTAATTGACAGTGAGACTAAAATACACTTAGACAAATTTATTAATGCTTTGATAAAACTAATAAACGAGAAATAAAAAACGTACCGCCTACATCAGTTGCTGGAAAGACTATCAACCGACAACAACAAGGTAACATCGATAAAATTTGAATGAAAGAAATTAGCGTTAGACATATTAAAGAGCCCGATTTTTTAGAGGGTTTTAGTATTCGAAACATCGGTGCTTTGCTCTCCGAAAAAGATTTAGTGCAAGAACTGCATAGGCACAACTTCTTTTTTGCTTTGTTTTTAGAGAAAGGAACAGGGGAACATAGTATTGACTTTGTCAATTACCCTGTTGGCGACTATTCTGTTTTCTTTATGCGACCTGGGCAAGTACATCAGCTCACACTAAAACAAGGGAGCAAAGGGTATTTAATTCAATTTAACCGTGAATTTTACGCTCCAAAAGAAGAGCCCGTTAATTTCGTTTTACGGAAAGTAAGCCATAAAAATCACTGTCCACTTTCGGTCGAAAAGTTTAGCAAACTACTGTTGCATTTGTCTCTTATTTTTGAAGAATATACCCAAAAAAAAGACCGCTACAAGGAAGTTATTACGGCAAGTTTGGAAATACTTTTTATTGAATTAGTAAGACAAAGTAAACACCCGAAAGAAATACAAAATGATGGTACTAAATATTCGCAAGAGCAATTGGAAGAATTATTAGAACTATTGCAAAAGCATATGGTAACGCATAAACAAGTAACGCAATATGCCGAAATGATGCACCTCACAACATTTCAACTCAACAAAATAACCAAAGAAACTACCGGAAGCACCTGCTCTCAACTCATCAACGAACAAATAGTACTTGAAGCAAAAAGAAACCTTTTGGCTACCACCAATCAAGTAAATCAAATTGCTTTCGATTTAGGATTCGAAGACCCTTCCTATTTTATTCGTTTTTTTAAAAAACATACCAACTTTTCCCCCGAAGCATTCCGCAAGAACTTTAAATAAGTACAATTCAACTTCATTTTTGTCCTATCATACCCAATCCTACTAAAATAACTTTGCAGAATAAATAAAAAAATTCAGCAATATGAAAATAGTAATTGTAGGTGCATCGGGCACTATGGGGCAGTATTTGGCGAATGTGCTTGAAAAGGAAAATCACGAAATAATAAGAGCCAGTCGTTCTTCAGAAGAGTTACAGGTTGATACAACTTCTACCCAATCCATTGAAGCAATGTTTGCCAGGATTGGAACTTTTGATGCCTTGATTTCTACCGCAGGGGAAACTTTTGTTGGTCCCTGGAAAAATTTGAATGACCAAACTTTCAAAAAAGGAATTGAAGGAAAAATGATGGGGCAAATTAATTTGGTGTTAATTGGTCAGCATTACATCAATCCCAAAGGTTCGTTTACATTGATTACGGGAGCATTAACACATGAACCTCAGATTAATTTCGCCAATGCATCTGCAGCAAATGGAGCAGTAGAAGGCTTTGTAAAAGCTGCTGCAATTGAGTTACCCAATGGTATCCGAATCAATGCAGTTAGCTCAACAGTAATTGAAAATTCTCCACAATATTTTCCTTATTTCCCGGGAGAAATGCCAACAACAATGAAGCAACTGGAATTTGCCTTTAAGAAAAGCTTGTTTGGCGCTGTAACAGGACATATTATCAAACCGTAAAATAATCGAGATGAATACTAAAAGTAAAATTATCCAATCCATCAAAATCTGGATAGTAATTTACCCTTCGATAACGCTTTTTCATTTATTGTTTGGTAGTTATTTAGCTGAAATGCCATTGTATTTAAGGACGCTCATCTTAACATTGGTATTAGTGCCTTGGATGGTATTTGTGGGATTACCATTTATACATCTTTTGTTGAAAAATATCTCTAACAATGACAAGTCTTAACCGAAGAACTTTTATTAAGCAAAGCGGAATTCTGGCCACTGCTTTCGCTTTGCCATTCAGTTTTAATCCATTTAAAGAAGACAAAAAAATGAACGATAAAAATCAATTTGATGTAATTATTATAGGAGGTAGCTATGCCGGACTTGCCACAGCAATGGCATTGGGCAGAGCATTAAGAAATGTGCTTATTATCGACAGCGGAAAACCCTGTAACAGACAGACACCACATTCGCATAATTTTTTAACGCAGGATGGTAAGACACCAAAAGAAATTTCAGCACTTGCAAAGCAACAAGTAGTAGCATACGATACAGTCACGTTTTTTGATGGTATTGCTACAAAGGGCTTAAAAACAAGCAATGGTTTTGAAATTCAAACTGAAAAGGGCAACAAGTTTTCGGCTACCAAATTAGTTTTCGCTACAGGAATTAAAGATGTAATGCCCAATATTATCGGATTTTCTGAATGTTGGGGTATTTCTGTTTTGCATTGCCCGTATTGCCATGGTTACGAAGTGAAAAATGAAATAACCGGTATTTTGGGTAATGGCGAATATGGGTTTGAATTTTCAAAATTGATATCGAATTGGACAAAAAAGTTGATCCTTTTTACGAATGGAACATCAACGCTAACTGACGAACAAAAAATACTACTTGAAAAACATTCTATTGAAATAGTAGAAAAAGAAATTAAGGAATTAGAACACCAAAATGGACAACTCAAAAGCATCCTATTTAAAGATGGTTCAAAGCAAATAGTTAAAGCCATTTACACCAAACTTCCTTTTGAGCAAAATTGTACTCTTGCTGAACAATTGGGGTGTGAATTAACCGAAGATGGATATATAAAAATTGATGCTTTTCAAAAAACAACTACAGAAAATGTGTTTGCCTGTGGCGATAATGCAACTCGAATACGAACCGTAGCAAATGCAGTAGCGATGGGGACATTAACGGGTATGACGGTAAACAAAGAACTTATAGAGGAGCATTTTTAAGTATCGCCTTTTATAGACCGGTAAAAGCTCAATCGCTAACTTTAGCTGGATGTTTTGGTTTTTGAAATTCATTTCAAACATATAAAGGAAGAGAAACACAAACCATTAGATAAGGTGTAAGTAAATCTTACAAATCAATTCCATAATTCCACAATAGCCATTCCCAATATTGTCGTCAATTTTGTATTGCAAATAAAGCAATAGAAATTATGGCTACAAATAACAATAAAGAAACGGTTTACATTCCTTTAGAAGATGTAGAAAGCGAACATTGTGCATTAATCGTTGAAAAAGGATTGGCAAAGGTTGATGGTGTTGAAACCCAGAAAGTAGAAATCAATAACCGCAGAGCAGTCATTACCGTTAAAGATATTGAAACCATTGGCAAGGCCGTTGCGGCTATTAAAGACCTGGGTTATGGTGTTCCAACGGTAAAAAATA
>Ga0308157_10003131_pt1 | contig 24892 bp, 27 predicted proteins | sample PhyBR1_FD_201035 | JGI IMG/M metagenome (GOLD analysis project Ga0308157, IMG submission 201035) | Phyllosphere microbial communities from UC Gill Tract Community Farm, Albany, California, United States - DLSLB.R1 | ecosystem: Host-associated > Plants > Phyllosphere > Unclassified | place: USA...
GAACGCCGACTGCGCTCGCTCAGCATGGGTTCCCGCCTGCGCGGGAACGACGCCGGCGGGCTCGGCCGGTACATCAGGCGAATCTCGGCTAAAATCAGGCATTACCCCGATTGGATGCGCCCATGAAAATAGCTTTCCTCGCCGATCCCTTGGCCAGCTTCAAGACCTACAAGGACTCGACCTACGCCATGATGGTGGAGGCGGCCAAGCGCGGCCACACCGTCTACGCCTTCGAGCAAAACGACATGGCGCTGGACGGCGGCGTGGTCTACGCCAACGCGGCGGCGATCACCATCACCGGCGACAGCCACGACTGGTACCGCGCGGCGCCGGCCCACGAGACCAACCTGGGCGACTTCGACGCCATCATCCAGCGCAAGGATCCGCCGTTCGACATGGAGTACATCTACGGCACCTACCTGCTGGAGCTGGCTGAAAAGCAGGGCGCGCAGGTGTTCAACAAGCCGTCGGCGATCCGCGACCACAACGAAAAGCTGTCGATCGCCCAGTTCAGCCAGTACACCTCGCCGACCCTGGTGACCTCCGACGAAGCCCGCATCCGCGCGTTCCAGAAGCACCACGGCGACATCATCCTCAAGCCGCTGGACGGCATGGGCGGCGCCGGCGTGTTCCGCGTGACGGCCGACGGCATGAACCTCGGCTCCATCATCGAAACGCTGACCGACAACGGCGCCCGCACCATCATGGTGCAGCGCTACATCCCCGAAATCGTGCAAGGCGACAAGCGCATCCTGGTGATCGGCGGCAAGCCGGTGCCGTATTGCCTGGCGCGCATCCCGCAGAACGGCGAAGTGCGCGGCAACCTGGCGGCCGGCGGCATGGGCGTGGCCCAGCCGCTGACCGAGCGCGACGCCGAAATCGCCAACGCCCTGGGCCCGATACTGGCCGCCCGTGGCCTGTTGCTGGTAGGATTAGATGTTATCGGTGATTGCCTCACGGAAGTGAACGTCACCAGTCCGACCTGCTTCCAGGAAATCACCCAGCAAACGGGCTTCCCGGTGGCGGCGATGTTCCTCGACGCCGTTGAAGCGGCCGTGGCGCAGGGCAAACAAGTTAAAAATTAACAATAATGCCGGACGCCGTCAAAAAACGTCCGCGCTCACTGGCGGTTTAAGAATATGGTTGGCATACTGCTTATGACGCACGCTCCACTGGGACAGGCTTTTATTGCCGCCTGCGCTCATGTGTTCCGTGGTCCGACCGAGCGCCTGGAGGCGATCGACGTGGTCGCCGACCAGGACCTCGCTGAAGTCCAGGCGCTGGCCTCGGCGGCGATCAAGCGTCTCGACGATGGCGACGGGGTGCTGGTCATCACCGACGTCAAGGGCGGCACGCCCGCCAATTGCTGTAACCGTCTGGCGGACGCCGGCCGGGTGGAGGTCATCGCGGGCATCAGTTTGCCGATGCTGCTGCGCGCCATCACCTACCGCCGCGACACGCTGGACGTGGTGGTCGAGATGGCCTTGGCCGGCGCGCAGAGCGGGGCAGTGCGCGTCGACAACCGGATCAGGGTCGGGCAGCCCTGAGGCCGGATTCATGTGGCCGCCGCGTGCATCGCATGGCGGCGGTTTTTTGCAGTGCGCATTTCTGATTGAGACAAAAGAAAAATGATTCAACAAGAACTTGAGATTATCAACAAGCTTGGTTTGCATGCGCGTGCCTCCGCCAAATTCACCCAACTGGCCGCTAAATTCCAGAGCGACGTCTGGCTGACCCGCAACGCGCGCCGCATCAACGCCAAATCCATCATGGGCGTGATGATGCTGGCCGCCGGCAAGGGCGCCAAGGTCATGCTGGAAGCCGACGGCGCCGACGAGGGCGATTGCATCGCCGCGCTGACGGCGCTGGTCAACGACAAGTTCGGCGAAGGCGAGTAATGCCGGCGGAACGCAGCCGTCCCCGTACCCCCACAGGTCCGCCTATGGCTTCCTTCACTTTGCATGGCATCCCGGTTTCGCGCGGCATCGCCATCGGCCGCGCGCACAAGCTCGCGCCGGCGGCGCTGGACGTCAAGCACTACCTGGTGGCGGAGGAGCATCTGGAGGCCGAGGTATCGCGCCTGCAGCAGGCGCTGTCGCAGGTGCACAAGGAACTGCAGACGCTGTGGAACGAGCTGCCGAAGGACGCGCCGACCGAACTGGGCGCCTTCATCGACGTCCACGCGCTGATCCTGTCCGACCCGATGATCTCGGAAGCGCCGCTCGACATCATCCGCACCCGCCACTACAACGCCGAATGGGCGCTGCTGACCCAGATCGACGAGCTGTCGGCGCAGTTCGACGAAATCGAAGACCCCTACCTGCGCGAGCGCAAGGCCGACATCCAGCAGGTCGCCGAGCGCGTGCTGAAGGTGTTGATGGGCACCGCGCAGATCCTGCCCGCCACCACCGGCGAGGACGGCTTCCAGGCGCAGATGATCATCGTCGCGCACGACATCTCGCCGGCCGACATGCTGCAGTTCCGCGACCGCTCCTTCATCGGTTTCGTCACCGACGTCGGCGGCCAGAACTCGCACACGGCCATCGTCGCGCGCAGCCTGGACATCCCGGCGGCGGTCGGCATGTCCGGCGCCTCGACCTTGATTGAGCAGGACGACTGGCTGATCATCGACGGCGACGCCGGTGTGGTGATCGCCAATCCGAGCGCGCTGGTGCTGGAGCAGTACCGCGAGCGCCAGGGCGCTGCCGCCCGCGCGCGCAAGAAGCTCAATAAACTGAAGAAGACCCCGGCCGTCACCAGGGACGGCGTCGAGATCCAGCTGATGGCCAACATCGAGCTGCCGGACGATTGCCCGGCCGCGATGGAGGCGGGCGCCAACGGCGTGGGCCTGTTCCGCTCCGAGTTCCTGTTCATGGGCCGCAACAGCCGCATCCCGTCCGAGGACGAGCAGTTCGAACAATACAAGCGCGCGGTGGTGGCGATGAAGGGCCGGCCGGTGACCATCCGCACGCTCGACATCGGCGCCGACAAGCCGCTCGACCAGACCGAGCACACGGCGCTCAATCCGGCGCTGGGCCTGCGGGCGATCCGCTACTGCCTGGCCGAGCCGCAGATCTTCCTGACGCAGCTGCGCGCCATTTTGCGCGCGTCGGCGTTCGGCAAGGTGCGCATCCTGATCCCGATGCTGGCACACGCTTTCGAGATCGACCAGTCGCTGGCGATGATCGCCCAGGCCAAGGCCGAGCTGCGCGAGCAGAACGTCAAGTTCGACGACGATGTCGATGTCGGCGCCATGATCGAAATCCCGGCCGCCGCGCTGGCGCTGCCGATGTTCGTCAAGCGGATGGACTTCCTGTCCATCGGCACCAATGACCTGATCCAGTACACGCTGGCGATCGACCGGGTTGATTATGAGGTCGCGCACCTTTACAATCCGCTGCATCCGGCTGTGCTGCAATTGATCTCGATGACGATTGCGGCCGGGCATAAAGCCGGGATCGACGTGGCCGTCTGCGGCGAGATGGCGGGCGATGTCAAGCTCACGCGCCTGTTGCTGGGCATGGGCTTGCGCGAATTCTCGATGCACCCTGCGCAGCTGCTGTCGGTCAAGCAGGAAATCCTGAACAGCGACCTTGCGCGCATCATGCCGCAAACGCGCAAGATCATGCGCTCGATGGAACCAAATGTGATTGCAGACGCGGTCGAACAATTGCAGTTGATGTAGCAAGTGGTGGAGCCCATCCTCGCGGCTCCACCTTGATAGATGGCCCGCGGGGCCGACCCCTATAAAAACTAAACCACATGCCATCCTTAGGATACGTTACTCCGCAAACCATGCATTTTGCGCAGCCGCTGGCGCTGCAGAGCGGCGCCTCGCTGCGCGACTACATGCTGATGTATGAAACCTACGGCACCCTCAACGCCGACAAATCGAACGCGGTGCTGGTCTGCCACGCGCTCAACGCCTCGCACCACGTGGCCGGCGAATACGAAGGCCAGCCGAAAAGCCAGGGCTGGTGGGACAATATGGTCGGCCCGGGAAAATCGCTCGACACCGACAAGTTCTTCGTCATCGGCATCAACAACCTGGGCTCGTGCTTCGGCTCGACCGGGCCTATGCACGTCAATCCCGCCACCGGCAAGCCATATGGCGCGGCCTTCCCGGTGGTGACGGTGGAGGACTGGGTCAACGCCCAGGCGCGCCTGGCCGATGCGCTGGGCATCACGCAGTTCGCCGCCGTCATGGGCGGTTCGCTGGGCGGCATGCAGGCGCTGGCCTGGTCCATCATGTACCCGGACCGCCTGCGCCATTGCGTGGTGATCGCCTCCACCGCCAAGCTGTCTGCGCAGAACATCGCCTTCAACGACGTCGCCCGCCAGGCCATCCTGTCGGACCCCGACTACCACGGCGGCGATTTCTACGAACACGGCGTGGTGCCGAAGAACGGCCTGCGCGTGGCGCGCATGGTCGGCCACATCACCTATTTGTCCGACGACGACATGGCCGAGAAATTCGGCCGCAAGCTCCGAGACGCCGCGGAGGCGGGCGACTACAAGTTCGGCTTCGGCGTGGATTTCGAAATCGAATCCTACCTGCGCTACCAGGGCGACAAGTTCAGCGAATACTTCGACGCCAACACCTACCTGCTGATCACCAAGGCGCTCGACTATTTCGACCCGGCGCGCGCGCACGGCGGCGACCTGGCCAAGACGCTGTCCAACACCAAGGCCAGGTTCTTCCTGGCCTCGTTCACCACCGACTGGCGCTTCTCGCCGGAGCGCAGCCAGGAGATCGTGCAGGCGCTGATCAGCAACCGCCGCCAGGTCACCTACGCGGAGATCGACGCCCCGCACGGCCACGACGCCTTTCTGCTGGAGGACCCGCGCTACATGAAGCTGGTGCGCGCCTACTACGACCAGGTGTGGAACGACATTAACGAGAAAGCGGCAGCATGAACTTCAACGATTTAAGCAGCGCCCGGCCGGACCTGGCCTTCATCGCCCACTGGGTACCCAAGAACGCCCACGTGCTCGACGTGGGCTGCGGCGACGGCGTGATGATGGACTATCTGCAGAGCGACAAGCAGTGCAGCGGCTACGGCATCGAGATCGCCGACGACAAGGTATTGGACAGCACCAAACGCGGCGTGCGCGTGATCCAGCAGGACATGGAAAAGGGCCTGGCCCTGTTCGGCGACGACAGCTTCGACACGGTCCTGTGCCTGTCGTCGCTGCAGATGATGAAGCATGTGGAGCCGCTGCTGCGCGACATCGTCCGCGTCGGCAAGGAAGCCATCGTCTCCTTCCCCAACTTCGCCTACTGGCCGCACCGCGTGGCCTTGCTCAAGGGCCGCATGCCGGTGTCGGAATCGCTGCCGTACGAGTGGTACGACACGCCCAACGTGCGCTGCGCCACCATCAATGATTTTCGCGACCTGGCGGAGGAGTGCGGGCTGGAAGTGATCGAATGCGTGGCGCTGGCCGAAGGGCAGCGCGTCTCGTTCCTGCCCAACCTGCGCGGCGACCTTGCCGTGTTCCGCCTGCGTAAAAAGGCCAGCCACTGATGACGATCCAGGAACAGCCAACCGGCTTGCGCAACTACCTGAACGGCCGCACCGTTTCCATCCTGTTCCTGGGCTTCAGTTCCGGACTGCCGCTGTACACGCTGATCTACCTGATGCAGGCGTGGCTGGCCAAGTCCGGGCTGAACGTGAAGGCGCTGGGCCTGTTCGCGCTGGTGACTTTCCCGTACACCTTCAAATTCCTGTGGGCGCCGTTCATGGACCGTTATGCCATCGGCTCGCTGGGCCGGCGGCGCGGCTGGATGGCGCTCACGCAGCTGGCGCTGTTCCTGGTGATCGGCGGCCTGGGCATGCTGGATCCGAAGCAGGAGCTGACGTTGATCGCCGGCTGGGTGTTCCTGATCGCCTTCCTGTCGGCCAGCCAGGACGTGGTGATCGACGCCTACCGCCGCGAGATTTTGGCCGAGAACGAGCAGGGTCTGGGCGCGGCCATCATCGTCAACGCCTACAAGGCCGCCAGCCTGATACCGAGCGCACTGGGGCTGGTGCTGGCGGACAGCATGTCGTGGCAGGCCGTGTTCTGGATCGTCGCCGCCTTCATGCTGCCGGGTTTTGTCTGCACGCTGCTGGCCAAGGAGCCCGCCGTATATGGCTCGCCGCCGAAGAACCTGCAGGAGGCGGTGGTGCTGCCGTTCCGCGAATTCGTGCAGCGCGACGGCTGGAACCAGGCCTTGCTGATCATCGCCTTCGTGCTGCTGTATAAAATCGGCGACAGCATGGCTACCGCGCTGTCGACCAAGTTCTTCCTCGATATCGGCTTCACCACCAAGCAGATCGGCCTGGCGGCCAACGCCACCGGCTGGTGGGCGGCGCTGGCCGGCGGCGCCGTCGCCGGCATCTGGATGATCAAGCTGGGCATCAACCGCGCCTTGTGGGTGTTCGGCGTGATGCAGGCACTGGCCATCCTGGGTTTCGCCTGGCTGGCCCGCACGGGTCCCGATCCGCTGCTGCTGAGCGCCGTCTTCGGCTTCGAAGCCTTCGCCAGTCCGGGCCTGGGCGCGGCGGCGCTGGTGGCCTTCATGTCGCGTGCCACCGATCCGCGCTACACTGCCACCCAGTACGCATTGTTTTCCAGTCTGGCCGCCGTACCGCGCACGTTCATCAACTCCTCGGTCGGGTATATAGTGGCGGAAACCGGCTGGTTCTGGTTCTTTATTGTGTGCTTCATCCTGGCGTTTCCTGCCATGATGATGCTACCGAAAATCGCACCATGGAATACCAGCAATGAAAAAGCTTAAATTCAACGCCGCCTTGCTGGCGCTGCTCTGCTGCGCCGGCGCCGTCGCGCCCGCGGCCGTCCACGCGCAGGACGATGGCATCCCCGTGACCAGCATGTCGCGCCTGCGCGGCATCGGCGGCGACGCCCGCCAGTTCGACCAGCAATCCAAGCTGCAGTACGACCAGATGCTGGCCCAGGCCCACCAGAAGGACGCCGTCGCCACCGAGCGCAATCCGCAGCTGATACGGCTGCGCGCCATCGCCAAGCGGCTGATCCCGTTCACCTCGCGCTGGAACCCGGACGCCGCCAACTGGAAGTGGGAAGTCAACCTGCTCAATTCGCCGACGGTGAACGCGTTCTGCATGCCGGGGGGGCGCATCGCGTTCTACAACGGCATCCTCACCAAGCTGAACCTGACCGACGATGAAGTGGCGATGGTCATGGGCCACGAGATCGCCCACGCGCTGCGCGAGCACGCGCGCGAGCAGGCCGGCAAGAACACCATCACCTCGGTTGGCGCGCGCATCGCCGGCGCGCTGGGTTCGGCCTACTTCGGCGTCGACCCACGCCTGGGCGACGCGGCGGCCGGCATGGTGGCGCAGGGCGCGGCGCTGAGCTTCTCGCGCGGCGACGAGAGCGAGGCCGACCTGGTCGGCCTGGACCTGGCGGCGCGGGCCGGTTTCGATCCGCGCGCCGGCATCGCGCTGTGGCAGAAAATGAGCGCGGTGAACAAGAGCCAGCCGCTGCCCTTCCTGTCCACGCACCCGAGCGGCAGCAAGCGCATCGAGGACATGGAGAAGAATATGTACCTGGTGCTGCCGGTGTACGCGCGCGCCAAGGGCCTGGACCCGAACGTGCTGCCGCCGTATCACTCGCTGGCGCTGCCACGCTCGTAATGTCGCGCGCACCGCTGCCGATGCGCGACGGTGTCGCGCCGAGCTACCTGTGGCTGCCGGAAGGGCAATGGCCGGATTTGCTGACCTTCCTGGTGGCGCGCTATCCCGACGTGACGGAAGCGTCGTGGCGCGACCGCATGGTGCGGCGCGAAGTGGTGGATGGCGACGGCAACGCGCTGACGCCGCACAGCGCCTACCGGCGCGGCATGCGCATCTTCTACTATCGCGAGCTGGATGCGGAGACGCCGATTCCGTTCGAGGAAGAGGTGCTGTTCATGGACGAGCATCTGGTGATAGTGGACAAGCCGCACTTCCTGCCGATGATACCGACCGGGCGGTTTTTGCACGAGACGCTGCTGGTGCGCCTGAAGAAAAAGCTGGGCGAACAGGATTTGACGCCCATCCACCGGCTGGATCGCGAGACGGCCGGCGTGGTGATCTTCTCGCGCCGGCAGGACAGCCGGGGCGCGTACCAGTCGATGTTCCAGAAGCGCGTGATCGAAAAGGAATACGAAGCGCTGGCGCCGCGCCTGCATGGCCGCGAGTTCCCCTTCACGTATCGCAGCCGCATGGTCGATGGCGACAAATTCTTCATCATGAAGGAGGAGGAGGGCGAGCCGAATTCGGAAACGCGGATCGACGTCATCGAGCACCGCACCGACTGCACGCTGTACCGGCTGCATCCGCACACCGGGCGCAAGCACCAGCTGCGTGTGCATCTGTCATCGCTGGGCATCCCCATCATCAACGACGCGTTCTACCCGGTGGCCTTGCCGTGCAAGGCGGACGACGTCTCGCAGCCATTGAAGCTGCTGGCCCGCCGCATCGCTTTCACCGACCCGCTGAGCGGCGAACGCCGCGAATTCCGCAGCCACCGCAACTTATAAAATGGGGTCAAGTCTGACATTCGGACACGAGCTCTGCCGTAGACGCGCGCCTACGGCAGAGCTCGTGTCCGAATGTCAGACTTGACCCCAATTGTCTTGACCCAATTGTTAATGGGTGAATCGCCACCATGCCACTAGACACTTCTAAGCCATAATTCTAGGCAAAGGAGTCATCATGAGTGGAAAGCGGTACACGGAAGAATTCAAGGTCGCGGCGGTCAAGCAGGTGATTGATCGCGGCCATCCTGCAGCGGAGGTGGCAGAGCGCCTTGGCGTAAGCGTTCACAGCATCTACGCATGGATCAAGCGCTACGGCGTTCCAGATATGGAGCGTAAGGCCAATGATGCACAAGCCGAGGAAATGCGACGCCTGAAGGCCGAGCTTAAGCGCGTCACTGAGGAGCGCGATATTTTGCGAAAGGTCGCGGCGTACTTTGCCAAGACGTCCGGGTAAGGTACGCCTTCATTCGCGAGCACCAGGCCATGTATTCAGTCCGGCGCCTGTGCAAGATGGTCAGGGTTCACCCCAGCGGCTACTATGCTTGGTGTATTAGCCCGGAAAGCCCGCGCACAAAGGAGAACAAGCGGCTGCTTGGTCACATCAAGCAATCATGGCTGGAAAGCGGAGCTGTCTATGGCTACCGCAAGGTCTACGACGATTTACAAGAGCTTGGCGAACAGTGCGGGATTAACCGGGTTCATCGTCTGATGCGCGCCGAAGGGATTCGTTCCCAGACGGGCTATGCCAAACGGAAGTGGAAGCGCGGCGGCGCGCCGTCAGTGATTGCGCCCAACCATCTGCAGAGGCAATTCGATGTGGCCGAGCCAAACAAGGTATGGGTCACTGACATCACTTATTTGCGCACGTATGAAGGCTGGCTCTACCTTGCCGTCGTTTTGGATCTGTTCTCGCGGCAGGTGATCGGTTGGTCGATGAGTTCAAGGATTGATCGTGACTTGGCAATGAACGCTTTGCTGATGGCAGTGTGGCGCCGCCAGCCAACTGACGAAGTCATGGTGCATTCAGATCAGGGCAGTCAGTTCAGCAGCTATGACTGGCGCGACTTCCTTGCTGCACATGGGCTCGTTCAAAGCATGAGCCGGCGCGGGAACTGTCATGACAATGCCGTGGCCGAGAGCTTTTTCCAGCTTCTGAAGCGGGAGCGCATCCGACGCAAAATCTATTCAACCAGGGACGAGGCCAAGCAGGATGTCTTCGACTATATCGAGATGTTCTACAATCCAAAGCGTCGTCACGGATTTAATGAAAAGCTGTCGCCAGTCGAGTTCGAAAAGCGACATTCTCTACGGCTGCGGAGTGTCTAGAGGGATGGTGGCGATTCAGGGGCTCCAGTTCAGGATACTGTCTTAAGATCGGTCTAAAAAGATTTTCGTCACTGGCCGCAATGACATTGGCAATATGGGTCAACATCTCTTTACGTTCGGAAGCCGATGGAATCTCGTCAATCTTCGAAGTAATCACGTTCATCTGATTGCTTAATTTGACAATTTCATCCATTAGTTCCTTGGCGATTTCCTTTTCCATAAAATAGCTCCATTAATAGTGATAGCAATTTTTTTGCAATGGTTTAGAAGGCGATCGCCTGGAGTTTGGTCGCAGGGGAGTGCTGCCAAGGTACGCGGTATGCGCCGCCACTCACTAGCGCGGAATAGGCGACGATCTGTGGCCACCATCTGACCAAGCGTTCAGACTGCTGCCAAAATCCTTGTCGGGACCACTGCGCGTCCAAGATGAAAACTGTATGCCCAGCTCTGCGGATGGCTTCACGCTCGGCGCCATGCTGCTTTTTAAAGCGGTCTATGGAGACTATGTACCACGGGCCATCATTCGAAAGCTCGCCTATCCATGTAAGGTCGGGCGCGTCGCGCGCAAAGCGGTCGCTTAAATGAAGAACCTCTTCCACCTCTGGCGTGACGCCAGACAGCTCGCGGATGCCGTGAGCCAGATAACGGGATAAATTATTATCGAAGAAGAACTTCAAGCCGCAAGTCTTTCTTCAAATTCCACGGCGTCGCTTACCATCCTGGGCGTGATGTCGAATACGCGGGCAACCATTCCCTTGTCGCGACCTTCTGCCAGGTAGGATGCATAAATGGTGTCTGTCGGAATTGCCGCTTGGGTGACGACTGGCGTACCGAATTGCAATGAGGGGTCCAAGACGATCGTTTTCCGCTTTCCGAGTGGGAACCAGCGCACCGCACCCTCGTCGCCATATTCGATGCCAGCATATAAGGAAGGCTTGATGATGTCGGAAAAAACGAACTGTTTGCGCACAACGTCTATCATTTTGGGTTCGCCGGTGGCCTGCTCGATGGCTTCCAAAAATATGCGTTTCCCGTCCGTGAGGAACTGCTGTTGCGTCAACGGGTAGGCAATGCCGAAATGCTGCGCCGCCGTTGCTATCGTTGCGCGAATCACTTTGAGGTCGACACCATGGCGGACAAAAGCGGTCACCATGCGTGCTTCAAGCAAGTCCCGGAAGCCGATGATGTCTTCGGGTAGCCCTTCGTCTTTAAGTTGTGTGGCCCAGAGCGGCTCCGACCGGACTTGCTCGCCCTGATATTTCCGCGAATAGCCGAGCAGCCACCGGCGCAGCGCGCGCGGCTCTGCGCCAACCAGCCGTGCGGCTTGGCTCAATGGATAACAACCGATCCCGATGATGTCCATTTTGTGGCGTCTCCCCTCATCCGAAGTTACCAGATCACCGGGTCTTGAGCAATGATTAACGAGTAGAGGACGGCGGCTTAAACGCCTGCGTACTCGATGGTCAACGGTGCGTGGTCGGAGAACTTTTCTTCCTTGTAGATCGCGACCGTGGTGGCCTTGGCGGCGATGCCCGGGGTGGCGACGTGGTAGTCGATGCGCCAGCCGACATTCTTGGCGTAGGCCTGGCCGCGGTTGCTCCACCATGTGTACTGCTCTTCGCGCGGATCGAGCCCGCGGTGCACGTCCACAAAGCCCACCTCGTCGAAGATGCGCGTCATCCATTCGCGCTCCTCCGGCAGGAAGCCGGAGTTCTTCTTGTTGCCTTTCCAGTTCTTCAGGTCGATCTCTTTATGAGCGATGTTCCAGTCGCCGCAGATCACCACCTCGCGCCCCTCTGCATGCAGCGACTGCAGGTGCGGCAGGAACAGGTCCATGAAGCGGAACTTGGCTTCCTGGCGCTCCGGCCCCGACGAGCCCGACGGGCAGTACACCGAAATCACCGTCAGGTTGCCGAAATCGCAACGCACATAGCGGCCCTCGGCGTCGAACTCCGGCGAACCGAAGCCGATCACCACGCGGTCCGGCTCGATCTTGCTGTAGACGCCGGTGCCGGAATAGCCTTTTTTCTCGGCATAGTGGAAGTGGCCGTGGTAGCCGCCCGGGTTGAGGAATTCCGGCGTCATGTCCGGCGCCTGGGCCTTCAATTCCTGCACACAGACGAAATCGGCGTCCTGCGTGGCCATCCATTTGAAGAAGCCCTTGCTCGAGGCGGAACGGATGCCGTTCAGATTGGCGGAGATGATTTTTGGCATGGTCGATTCAATGCGTAAATTTTGGAATGCGCTAGTGTAGCGGTAAAATACAGGCACTTTACAGAAATGAGGCAGTATGGACAGCTTACGTCAGCAATTTATCGAATTTTCGGTCAAGACCGGTGTGTTGCGCTTCGGCGAGTTCACCACCAAGGCCGGGCGCCAGTCGCCGTACTTCTTCAACGCCGGCCTCTTCCATGACGGCGCCACGCTGGCCCAGCTGGCCCAGTTCTACGCGCAAACGCTGCTCGATTCCGGCGTCGAGTTCGACATGCTGTTCGGCCCCGCCTACAAGGGCATCACGCTGGCCTCGGCCACCGCGGTGGCGCTGGCCGGCAAGGGCCGCAACACCTCGTTCGCCTTCAACCGCAAGGAAGCCAAGGACCACGGCGAGGGCGGCACCATCGTCGGCGCCAAGCTGCAAGGCAAGGTCGTCATCATCGACGACGTGATCTCGGCCGGCACCTCGGTGCGCGAGTCGGTGGACATGATACGCGCCGCCGGCGCCGAACCGTGCGCCGTGCTGATCGCGCTGGACCGCATGGAGCGCTCGGGCAAGGACGGCCAGCTGTCGCCCAACTCGGCGGTGCAGGAAGTGGCCAAGACCTACAATATCCCGGTGATTTCGATCGGCAACCTGGACGACCTGTTCAGCTACCTGAACGGCGCCGGCGCCGATCCGCAGCTGTTGCAATACAAGGACGCGGTGGCCGCCTACCGCACCCGCTACGGTATTGTCTAACAAGCCATATTGCTAGACTTTGAAATTTCTTTGGTGTAACCTAATTCGGTATCCCGGAGACGATAAAGGCTAATTCATGAACATCGCAACCCTGAAGGTGCACGGCGACGAGGAAGGTTTGATCGACGTCCGCGACGGCCTGCCGACCGAGCCTGACAGCGACTGGCAGAAGGGCGACGTCAAGCCCGACGGCCGGGTGCGCCTGGACTCCGGCTTCTACGTCGCGGTCGGTACCGACATGAATCCGGACGAACTGCTCAAGCAGATCCGCCACTACCTGGCCGAGTGCCAGGCGCGCGGCATCCATTTCGAGCGTTCCGACGTCGCGGCCGAGCTGCGCATCTCCTTCACCACCGAACGCGGCGAAGCCACTCCCAGCCTGGACTTCTCGCTGGCCGACCTGAAGCTGTTGGTCGAAATGGGCATCAATCTGAGCATCACCGCCTGATGCGGTTTGCCGAAGACCGCCTGGCCAGCTTCCGCGCCGGTCCGCAGGCCGAGCGCCGCGTCCACATCTGGGAGCCGGCCGGCGCCGCGCCGCGCGCGGTGATACTGGCCATCCACGGCGGCATGGCGCACGCTGGCGACTACGTCACGCCGGCGCTGTACTTCCGCCAGCACGGCATCGCCACCGTGGCCTACGACTTGTGCGGCCATCAGGACGCGCGCCGCGTCGACATCCCCGGCTTCCATGTCTTCCTGGAAGACAGCGTGGTCTTCCTGCAGTGGGTCAAGCAGCAGTATCCCGGCGTGCCGATTTATGTGATGGGCCATTCGATGGGCGCGCTGATCGCCACCCACCTGGGCCTGGGCCACTTCGCCGGCGACGCCGCCATCAAGGGCTTCATCCTGTCCTCGCCGTACTACGTGAACGCGATCAAGGTGTCGCCGGTGCTGCAGGCGATGGCCGGTGTGCTGGGCGCGCTGGTGCCGCGCATGAAGGTGCCGCTGGCGCCGTTGACCGACTTGCTGACCCACGACAGCGCCATCACCGCCCGCCATCACGACGATGAGCGAGACGGCATCCGCGCCACTGAAATCACGGTCCGTTTCGCCAACGCGCTGACAAATGCGCAGCAGGGCCTGGCGGCGCGCATGCCCGCCTGGTCGCACCGCCTGTTCGCGGTGGTGGCCGGCGACGACAAGCTGGCCGACGCTGACGCGGCGGAGCGCATGCTGAAATCGGTGCCGCCGGCGCTGTTGACCTACCAGCGGCATCCGCAGAACTACCACGAGAACTTCAACGAACTCAATCGCGAGCAGGTCTTCGCCGACATCCTGGACTGGATGGCGTCAAGCCCCGCCCACTAAGCTTAATCCAGTACCCACACGTACTGCATCTGCATCCACGACTCGACCGGCTTACCGGCCTTGAGGGCGGGCTTGAAGCCGCACTTCTCGATGCCGGCGCGAGCAGCTTCGTCCAGGTCCGGGTGGCCGCTGGACTTCTGCACCGCCGATTTCTTGAACTTGCCGTCCGCGCCGACCAGGAACTTCAGTGTGACGGTGCCGGTTTCCTTGCGGGCGATCGCGCCTTCCGGCCATTTCGGCTTGTCGCAGGTGCTGAAGTCGGCCAGGGCGTGCACCGTCTGCTCGGCGACCTTGTCGGCGGCCACGGCCTCCGCGTAGATCGACATGCAGGCCAGCGCCAGTCCCAGCATCGGCACGGCGGCTTTCCAGTTCAAGGCCTGCGGGGCAGGGCGGCACAAACGTTGAATACGATCCATCAAATTTCCTCCATTGGCCGCTTGGGCCAGGTGGTGAGTTGAGAACTGGAGACGCTCCAGCTCCGAAAGTGCAAGGGCCAGGCGCCGCGGTTCGCCGAGCTGCCTTGCTGCGAAATCATCCGCGATCAGTTCGCGCTCGACGCGGATGCGGTTCGAAATCCACCAGACGGCAGGGTGGTAGAACAGCAGCGTTTCGATCACGTTCTGCAGCAGGTTGACCAGGTAATCGTGACGCTGGATATGCGCCATTTCGTGCGCCAGCAGCGCCTCCAGTAAATCGGGCGGCATGCCCGCCACCAGCGCGGCCGGCAGCAGCACCACCGGGCGCCACCAGCCGGCGGTGATCGGACTGGCGATCGTGTCGACGATGCGCAGGCGCACCGCGCGTTCGACGCCGAAGCGCGCCGCCAGGCGTTGCAGCTGCGCCTCCCAGCGCAGCTGGTCCTGGCGGTGGGCGCAGTCGCACTGCTTGGCGGCGCGGTCTATCCACAGCAGGCCGAAGATCATGCGCAGCGACAGCAGCATGGCGCACAAGGCCCACAGGCTGACGATGCCGCGCATCGAGTCGCGCAGGTCGAATGGCTCTCCGCCGCCGACCATGCTTTGCGCGGCGTGGCGCAGCAGGCTGGCGCCGATGACGGTGGCGCCGTCCGTGGCGCCGTACAGGCGCTGATACAGTTCGACCGCCGGCCAGCACAGGCAGGCCATCAGCGCCGAGCAGGCCACCAGGTAGCGGTATTCGGCGCGGCTGTTGCGCAGCAGCGTGAGGGCGATGGCGGTGGCGCAGCCCAGCAGCAGGCCTTGCCACAGGAAGTGCATCAATGTGAGGCCGAGGGCGAAAATGAAGGCGCTCATTTCTTTTCATCCTTGAGGATTTTCTCGATCTCTTCGCGCTCCTTCTTCGAGATCCCGGAGCGCAGCGCCGCCAGCACCAGCGCCTTGGCCGAACCGGCGAAGGCCTTCTGCATCAAGTCCTTGAGCAGATTGGTTTGCAGCGCGTCCTGCGCCTGCGCCGGCGCGTAGACGTGCGAGCGCTGGCTCTCGTCGCGGATCAGGATGCCCTTGGTGTGCATGATCTGCATCAGGCGCAGCACGGTGCCGTAGGCCAGGTCCGGTTTGTCTTCCAGCATGGCTTCGTGTACCTGCTTGGCGGTGGCCGAGCCGAGCGGCCACAGGGCCTGCAGCAGATCGAGTTCGGCGGCGGTTGGTTTGGGTATGCTCATGGGTGTCTCTTGTTGGCTTGCTAAAGTATTTGTAGATTAGTCTGTCTAGACAGAAATGTATACTTTAGTTTTCAGCGTTGCAGCGGCGTGTTGCTTGGTGTAGACAAAGTTGTCTATAAAGTGATGGTGAAGCGCGCGCCGCCCAGTGGGGAATCGTCGATGGCGATGGCGCCGCCGTGCAGCTCGACGGCTTTGGCGGTGATGGACAGTCCCAGGCCGTAGCCAGAGGCGGCGTAATCCTGTTCGCGCTCCAGCCGGTAGAAGGGCTCGAACACGCGCTCGCGCGCTTCTGGCGGGATGCCGGGGCCGTCGTCCTCCACCGCGATGCGCAGTGCGCCGCCTTCGCGCGCGGCCGACAGCACGATGCGGCCCTCCGCATACTTGGCGGCGTTCCCCAGCAGGTTGTTGACGGCGCGCGCCAGCAGGCGGGCGTCGCCCTGCAACTCGCCCAGGTCGGCGGCGATGCTGGCGCTGAACCGCTGGCGCAACTGGGCGGGCGGCGTGCACTCCCGCAGCAGCGGCGCCAATGCGAACGGCTGGCGCGGCATGGATTGCGCCTGGTCGAGCTGCGTCAGGCTAAGCAGCTCGTTGACCAGCGTTTTCAATTCCTCGACGTCGGTCCCCATCGCGGCGATGCGCTTTTGCAGCGCCGGATCGTCGGCCGCGTGGCGCTCGCGCAGCAGCTCCAGGCCGAACTCCAGCCGCGCGATCGGCGTGCGCAGTTCGTGCGACACCGAATGCAGCAGGTGTTTGCGGGCTTCCATCAGCGAACCGATACGCTCGGCCATGTCGTTGATGCGGCCGGCCAGCGGGGCGATGCTGGACGCCGGCCTCACCTCGGCCCGCGCCGCCAGGTTGCCCTGGCCGAAATCGTCGGCCACCTTCGACAGCGCCAGCAAGCCGCGCCAGTGCCGGCGTGACCACCAGCCTATCGGCACCAGCAGGAACAGCGCGATCACGCCGAAGCGGATGGCTTCCATACCCAGTGCCTGGCCGATGTCGATGGGCAGGCGCTGGGCGTGGATCACATCGTCGTCGCTGCCGATGTAGCGCGCGCCGGTCGTATCGACGCGGCGGTAGAAGCCTTTGCCGCCGACATCGATCACCACCGCGCCTTGCAGCAGCTGGCCGCGTTTGGAGGAGGGCAGCGCCGCCAGCACCTCCTTCAGCGGCTGCAGTTCAAGCGTGGCTTCGGATACCTCGCGCACCTTGTTCAGGCGCGGCAGCCATTCGTCGGCGGGCGCCTTGTCGATGTACTGCTCCAGCAGGAAGATCTGGCCGGCGGCCTGGCGGCGCGCGATCTCCTCCAGCGGATCGCCGAACAGGCGGCTGAAGGTGAAGTAGATCGCGCAGGTGGCCAGCGTGATGGCCAGCACCACCAGCAATGCGAAGCGCCAGAAAAGCCGGTTCATTCCCAGGCCGAGGGGCTGAACAGATAGCCTTCGCCCCAGACGGTCTTGATGCGCTCCGAACCACCGTCGTCGAACTTGCGGCGCAGGCGGGAAATGCAGTTGTCGATGCTGCGATCGAGACCGTCGAATTCGATCCCGCGCATCTTGACCAGGATGTCGTTGCGCGACATGACCTTGCCGGAGGCGCCGGCCAGGATCGCGAACAGTTTGAACTCGGTGCTGTTCATCGCCACCTCGCTGCCGCGCCAGTGGACCGTGCGGTTCTCGCGCGAGACGCGCAACTGGCCGATGACGATGTCGTTGCTGGCGGCGCCGGTGCCGCGCCGCTGCAATGCGCGCAAGCGGGCCAGCAGCACGCGCGGCTGCACCGGTTTGTTGACATAGTCGTCCGCGCCCTGTTCGAGGCCGGAGACTTCGTCGAAGCTGTCCTCGCGCGCGGTCAGGATCAGTATAGGCACGGCGCTGAGCTGGCGCAGCTGGCGGCACACCACCAGGCCGTCGACGCCGGGCAGTGTCAGGTCGAGTATCACCAGGTCCGGCTGGGTATCGCGGAAATGGTCGAGCGCACGGTCGCCGCGTGTCACCACGTCGACCGCGTAATCGTATTCGTCCAGGTATTCCTTGACCAGCGCGGCCAGCCGCGCATCGTCTTCCACCAGCATTACACGCTGCATCGCACCTCCATTTTTCGTGGGTATTGTAGTGGAGCGCGGCGCTCATGTGGCATTTTCGACAATCGGGTACACATTCGTACATTTTTTATACAAATGGCGCCTACAAATTGAGGACAATTCAGCGACAGACCGGGGCGGATTCCGCGGCCGTGGGTGCCTAACATTGGAGGCTCCTACTTCAACCTGGATTCCGAACATGAAAAAAATTATCTGCACCGCTTTCGTCGCTCTCGCCGCAAGCTCGCTGTCCCATGCCGAAGGGATGTATGTGGGCGCCAATGTCAGCGCCCGGACCAACGGTCATATCCAATTCACCGAGAGCGGCATGACGACCGAGCGCAGTGCGGTCAAGAGGGCGACGCCGTTTGGTTTGTTTGCGGGATATGACCTGTCGCCGGTGTGGGCGCTGGAAGCCGGCTACCGCACCGACGGCGGCTCGACCACCTTCGATCTCAACCCCGGCTACCAGCTCAAGGCCCGTGTCAGCACCGGCTATCTGGCGGCGCGTGGCACGTGGAAGCTGGGCGAGGACTGGTCCCTGTTCGGCAAGGCAGGCGTTGGACAAGGGCGCCTGAAGATGGATATCAGCGGCAAGAACGCTCCGGCGGGCGAGTCGGTGAACAAGACGGGCTTGTACCTGAGCGTGGGCGCATCCTATCTGGTGGCCAAGGACGTGGCGCTGCAGCTGGAACTGGAACACAACAATAAACTCGAACATGACGGCTTCACCGCCAAGACAGATCGTTTCGCCCTGGGCGTGCGTGTCGATTTTTAAGGAATACATGAATAAGCTATCCCCGCTACTTTTGCTGCTGGCCGCGTGCGCTCCGGCGCTGGCCGAAAACACCACCGGGTTGATGATGCCCGATGGGAGCAAGGACATGTACGTGGGGCTGGCCTTCACCACCAGGAGCGCGGCGGCGGAGGGCGAGCATCGTCCGGTGATCCTGCGGCCGCTGTTGCAGGTCCAGTGGAGCAACGGGATCTTCGTCTCGGCCAACGGCGTGCTGGGGATGCACCTGTCGGAAACGGCCGGCGTGGAATATGGACCGTTGATCCTCGGCAGCGATGCGCGCAGTCCCGGTGACAGCCGGCGCCTGCGCGGCACGCATCCTGTCAGGGGTTCGCTGGATGCCGGCGGATTTTTCAACTACTACCTTGGCGACGAGACGCGGGTGACGTCGAACCTCGTGTACGACACCAGCGCGCGCGGCTTCCGTGGCCAGGTCGGCATGCAGAAAACCTTGCCGTCGCCGGCGCCGCATCATACGGTGACGCTGTCGGCCGGCGTATCGCTGGCCAGCGATCCGGTGATGCGCGAGTTGTATGAAGTCCGCACCGCCACCGGCGGCGTGCGCGATTACCACCCTTCGGGCGGGGTGATGTCGGTGAGCGTGGGCGTCAACTGGAACTGGGCCTTGAGCAGCAAGTGGCTGGTCAACAGTTCGGTGACCGGTGCGCGGTTGGGTAACGGGCCGTCCGAAGCGCCCTTCGTCGAGCGCCGCAACTTCATCACGTGGTCCAGCGGACTGGCTTACCGGTTTTAAGCGGCATGTTCAAACTCCTCCTGCTCTGTCTTGCCTTGTTGCCGGCGTTCGCCGGCGCGCAGGAGGACGCCGACTGGATCGAGTATCGCGAAGCCTATCGCCAGATGATCTGGTTTGAGAAGTATGGCAAGCCCAAACAATTTTTGCAGAACCATTTCCGGATACGTCCGCGCGACAAGAGCGTGCCGACGGACGGCTTGCGGCTGACGCTCAACGGCAAGACCGCCCATGTGGCGTTGCCGCTCGATGCGCTGGGGCGGGCGGTGTTCCCGTTCTCCAAGGCGGCTTATGACGACAACGCGGAATTGACCGTGAACCGCAAGGCGGGGCAGCTCAAGTCCGGGGCCTGGGTGTCCATCGTGACGCGGCCGGACGGCGTCTACGCGGCCGCCGACCTGCGCATCGCCTGCGACCAGCTGCTGGCCTATCTGCGCTACTCCGGGGAGGCCGCCGGAAAAAGCTGCGCCGGCGTGCAGTTTTCGTATCCGAAGAACGACACGCCGCAAGTGCAGTTCCATGCGGCCGGCGGCGCCGTCACCATGCTGGCGCCGAAGGAAGGGCCGGCCTTCAGCGGCGATGTCGTCACCACGTTCAGGGTGTTCGTCTATCGCTTCGCCGCGCTGCCCGAGGCGGGGCAGGTCGTCACCAGCAGCACGCCGCTGGCGATTGCCGCGCTACTGGAGTGATTCGATAACCAGCAGCGGCCAGCGCTGCGCAAAGCGCTTGGAGACGACGCGATGGCGGAAGGTGTCGGCGTCGGCGCGGGCCGTGTTGTGGCGCACGCGCAGTTCGAACAGGTCTTCCAGGCCGTGCGGAGCGATCACTTGGATGGTATCGTCCGCGGTCAGCGTCACGCCGACGCAGGTCGCGTACTCCGGCCAGGTCGCCACGCCATCTTCCAGCGACAGCAGCGGCGCGACCTCACGGCCGAATTCGCGCATGAACCATGTGTGGACGTGCGCCTGGTTGGTCACCTCCCACTCCAGCGCTGGCATCAGCTGGCGCAGCCGCGCTTCAAGTTCCGCGTCGCGCTGCGGCGGCGCGTCTTGGGAGAAGTAAACCAGGTCGACGTCGGCCGGCGGTGTGGGGCTGGCGTGGCCGTGCAGCGCATCCCACACCAGCGTGCGCACCGCGCCCGCGCCTATGCACCAGCTTTCCAGCCCGAGACTGCGGGCGGCCGACAGCGCGGCCATCAGCCCAGCCGAGGAGCGGACCATGTCGATCAGGCGTTGCGTCAGCGGGGAGGGTGGTTGGCTCGTGGTCATGGGGAGTTCAGTAAGCCATCTTGCCGGGAACCGTCACAGTGATTTGCGTGCCGGTGCCTGGCTTGCTGTCGATTTCGAGGCTGGCGCCGATGGCGTGGGCGCGCTCCCGCATTCCGGTCAATCCCCAGTGGCCGGGCCGGTGGCCGGTTGCTGCGACCGATTCGTCCATCCCACGGCCGTTGTCGCGCACGCGCATGACGAAGGCGCCGGCCCCGAATTCCAGCGCGAGTTCGATCCGGCCGGCGTCGGCGTAGCGCGAGGCGTTGAACAGGGCCTCGCGGCCGATGGCGTAGATCTCTTCGTGCACCTTGGGGCGCAATGGCCTTGGCGTGCCGTCGATCGTCATGTCGAAGGCATGCGAGCGATGTTCGGCCAGTCCCTTGCCGAAGTGCTCAAGCGTCAGTTCCAGCGCATCCGGCGAGGCCGATGCCCGCAGGTCCATGATCTGGTCGCGTCCCTCCACCAGCAGCTGTTCCGCAAGGTTGAGCGTCTGGTCCAGGCGCGTGCGCTCCTGCGTACCTTCCTTCAGGTGGCGGCTGTGCGTATCGAAAGACATGAGCAGCGCTTGTATGCTTTGCAGCAGCGTGTCGTGCAGGGCGCGGGCGATGCGGGTGCGCTCCGCCAGGCGTTCCTGCAAGCGCTCCTGCATGCGCTGCGTCAGGAAGCGTATCCGCAGCGCGTAGGCGGAGCACAGCAGCAGCAGGCCAAGCGCCACCAGCAGCAGTTTGAACCAGCCGCTTTGCACAAACGTTGGCGGGATCTCTATCTCCAGCGTTGCGCCCTTGGTGTTCCAGAGATTGTCCTCGTTCGACGCGATGACTTCAAACCGGTATTTGCCCGGCGCCAGATTGGTGTAGTACGCCTGTCTGCGGCCCACCGGTTCCTGCCACGCGGCGTCGAGACCGGCCAGCCGGTAGCGCAGCCGCACCCGCTCGGGTATCGACAGGCTCAGTGCCGTGAAGTCGACCTGCAGATTCTGTGTACCCGCCGGCAGGGTCAGTGTGCGGGCCGGCGGGATGGCGTAGCGTGCGTTGTCGGCCACCACGCCGGTCACTTCCACCGGCGGCGCCAGCGGGTTGCGCAGGATATGGGCGGGGTCGATGGTGCCGACCGAAGCCGTCGTCGCGAACCACAGCACGCCGTCGCGTGAGCGCACCAGCGACGGCACCGGCCGCAGTTGCGGCGCGTGGCCCTGCATGCCGTCCTGCGCGTCGAAACGTTCGAAAGCCACGGCGGCATGGCCGTTCTTCAGCCACGCGGCGATGTCGGCGGCGGCGATGCGATACAGGCCGTCGGCGCCATGCAGCCACAGGTCGCCGCCGGGCAGCCGGACGATGCCGGAGACACCTCGAAAGCTCTCACCGCGCTCGCCATGCAGGGCGACGAAGCGGCCATCGCGATGGAGCGCGACGCCCTGTTCGCCGCCCACCCACATGGCGCTGCCGTCGAAGTACAGATCCATGATGGTCCCGAGCCGCAGGCCGTCCTCCGGGCCCAGTGTGCGTACCCTGGCGCCGTCGATGACCGTGATCGTGTCGCGCAGATGGCCCATCCACAGGCTGCCCTGGCCATCGCGTGCCATGGAGGTCGCCAGCAGATCGGTGATGCCCTGCAGGCCGCCGGCCTTGATCCATTGGCCCGCTACGAGCTTGTACACGCCTTTGGCCGAGGCGAACGAGGCCCACAAGGCGCCGTCGCGGTCCTGCTGCATGGCGTGGACGCGCCGGCCTTTCAGTTCGGGCGGATAGGGGATCGAGGTCAGCGTGCCGTCGCGATCGCGCCGTTGCAGGGACTCCGTTCCGCCGACCCACAGGACGCCGTCCGGCGCCGTGTAGCTGGCCGTTAGCGGACCTGCGACCTCGCGGCTGACGCGCCCTTCGAGGTTGTAGCGCCATAGGTCGGCGGCGTAGTCACCCACCCAGACATCGCCTGAAGGGCCGGCCACCAGCGCGGGGTATTCCAGCTGTTTGACGACGGGCATGGTTCGCAAGCGGTTGGGCCGCAGCCGGTCTATCCCGCGCGATGTGCCGATCCACAGATTGCCTTCGCGGTCCAGGAACTTCGTGCTGGGCATCGGGCCGCTGAGGCCATTTTCCTTCGACAGTCGCTGGTCCGGCGGACTGGATTCGGCCGGTGCCACCTTGCGTTCCAGGTTATCGGTGTGCAGCATCCACATCGTTCCCTGGCGGTCGAAGATCATGCCGTATCCATCGAGTTCCGGCTTCGGCGGCTCGCTAGTGGCGGGCGCCGACATGCGCACCTTGTAGTAGCCGTCCTTGAAATCGTTGCCCCATATGGTGCCGTCCGGCGCTTCGCAAAGCCAGACCAGCGTCACATGCGGCCACGCCTGCGTGAAGCGGGTCTCGCCCGGCTTGCGATAGTAGGCGCCCGAATTCGTTCCTATCCATGTCGTGCCGTCGCGGGCGAACATAATCTGGAACACGCCTTGGCTTGGCAGTCCCGCCTCGGGGCCCAGGTAGCGGAAACGGCTGGCGCCCGGCGCCAATACAGCCACGCCGTCGCGCATCGCCGCCCAGATCGCGCCGTCGGGCGCGGCCTCGATATGCATGACGCCGACCGGCTGCAAGCCGTCGCGTTCCGCATAGGTATGCGCGCCATCATGCCTGAACACGGACACGCCGCCGACGCGGTAGCCGACCCAGAGCGCGCCATCGGGCGCGGTGGTCAGCGCCATGATGTTGGTGGAATCGAGCGGATGGCCGTAGACCTTGTCGGAGCGCTCGAAACGCACGCCGTCAAAGCGAAACAGGCCGGTGGGCGTGGCGATCCACAGCCAGCCATCGGCGCCTTGGGCGAACTTCGTCACGCTCGTCGGCGCGCCATTCAACTCGGTCCATGCCGTATGGGTGTACTCCGTGAGCAGCGGCGCCGAAGCGCAGGCGAGGCGAGTCCCGACAACCAGGAGCAGAAAAAGCAGAGCTTTGAGACTTGACCCCATTGTTTATTGCGTCGGTTTCCAGTTCATCAACCGGTCGTCCTGCACCTGGTACTGCTTGGCGAGGCAGGCGTTGATGTCGGCGGCCGGGGCGCAGGTGGCGTCACGCTCTTTCAGCCATTTGCGCTGGAAGTCGCGCAGCATGGTGCGGTGGGCGACGGTGGCGTAACCTTGGCGCAGCTCCTTGACATGCTTGGCCATCGCCAGGTCCTGGCTAGCCAATGCCGGATCGGTGCAGATGGTTTTTTCCACGCGCGTGGCGGCGGCCTTGCAGTCGTAGGATGGTCCGCCAGCCGCAGGCTCGAAGTGCGGCGCCGGCTTGAATTGCGCGGCGTCGATGCTGGCGCTGGCGCCGGTGCGGTCGATGAATTCGACACTGGTCACCGTGATGTCGTTGGCGCTCGTCCAGTCGATCAGCGCGCGCCGCGCCGCAGCCGGAATCTGTGCCGAGGACAGGCTGTTGGAGCCCAGCCGCAGCTCGCCATCGTAAATGACCGCACCCAGGCCTTGGCCGGTCTGGGTGTCGATCCAGAAGAAGCCCTTTTCAGGACAGGCGTGCGCCTCGCATGCCGATGCGCTGACGTAGCGCTTTTCCACCACGAACACCGGATCCGGCGGACCGCCCAATCCAGCGATGACGTCCCTTGACAACTTGGACGGCACGCGCGTCTGGATCAGCGGCTTGGCGCGCTTGTCCCAGATGAAGGTGTTGGTGGACTGGCCGTCGTAGCTCAGCGGCCAGTCGACGACGTCGGCATGGGCCAGCGTGGACAACGTGGACAACGTCAGCGCCAGCAGTGCGATCAGTTTTTTCATTGGGCTTCCGTGAACAGGCGCTTCATCTTGCGGCCGCCGGTGACTTCGAAACCGTGGCGCTCATAGAACGCCAGGCTGCGGTCGAATTCCGGCAGCGGCGGCGTGCACACTTCCAGGCGGTTCCAGCGCCGCTTGCGCGCCAGTTCAGCGGCGGCGTTGAGCAGCAGCCCGCCGACACCGCTGGCGCGGAACGGCGGCGAGACGAAGAATTCCTGCATGGTCGCCAGCGCGCCTTCCGCGTACAGCGCGCGACCTTCCGAGATGCCGACGAAGCCGATCGCCTCGCCCTCCGCGATGGCGATCAGCGCCAGGTATTTTTCCTCGCGCAGCAGGGCGTGGCACAAGCTGGCGGTTTTTTGCAGCTCCAGGTTGAAAGTCTTGGCGCCCAGGCGCAGGGATATTTCTTCGGTCAGCGCCACGGCCATCGCGGCGATGGCTGCTGCGT
>Ga0308157_10003132_pt1 | contig 24884 bp, 27 predicted proteins | sample PhyBR1_FD_201035 | JGI IMG/M metagenome (GOLD analysis project Ga0308157, IMG submission 201035) | Phyllosphere microbial communities from UC Gill Tract Community Farm, Albany, California, United States - DLSLB.R1 | ecosystem: Host-associated > Plants > Phyllosphere > Unclassified | place: USA...
AATATTTAATAATTTAAAACGTTATTTTTTATTCAGAGAATCTTAAAAAGAGTAATTTTAACTTTTCAAATCAATATTTATAATGAACAACAAATTCATTCCGATTATTTCTGTATTTATGACAATCTCTTTGGTTGTCTTTGTTTCTTTGCAGCTATATTGGATAAAGGAATTATACACATCTTTGGAGCAGGATTTCTCTAATAAAGTTTACTCGGCATTAGAAACATCGACTCAAAAAGTCAATCAAATCGAAGTTAATAAATATTGGAATGAAACCTATGGCGGCGTTGGAAAAGAGGTTATAGCTTCAGCCAATCAGCCTGTAAAAACTTACATCCAGCAAAGCTCTGATTCTGCCAATCGTTCGAATATCCTTTTCCAGACGAGTATTGTAGAGAAACAAAATATTCCGGTTTCTGCAAAAGGCGATACTTTATATACCACAAAACTTTACAAAGACGAAGGCCAGCTGAAACTGAAAAGGAATTCACCTGAACCTTTGACAACCAATATCAGCCGTGATATCGACAATAATTCTTATCAGATGAAAGAATTTGCAAGATTAAGCGCAACGAATCTTCCCATCGAAAAAAGAGTTGACAGCAAAATCATTGATTCTGTGATTACTAAAGAATTAAGACTTAAGGGTATTGATACAAAATTCGGTTTTGGAGTCATTAATAAAACAAATCAATTAACAACGGTTGCAAACAACATTTATCTCGACCAAAAAGATAAAACCAATTACACTTATCCGCTTTTTACAGACAGCAAAGACAGAACGCTTTACACCTTGGCGATTGTTTTTCCGAGAAAAGATTACTCTCTGGTAAAGCATAATTTGCCAATGTTATTGGGAACTTTCATTTCGTTATTGACGATTTTGGGGATTTATATTATTTCAATTAATTATATGATGAGGCAGAAAAAAATTGCTGAAATCAAAACTGATTTTATCAATAATATGTCTCACGAGTTCAAGACACCACTGGCAACCATTTCCGTAGCAGCAGATTCTTTGGCGAATGACAAAATTGCGACCAATCCGGATAAGGTCAAATATTATTCTGGATTGATAAAGCAGGAAAATATCAGAATGAAAAAGCAGGTAGAAACCGTTCTCAATATGTCCAAACTGGAACGCAACGAAATGCCGCTCAATCTGAAAGTGACCAACGTCCGAGAGTTAATAAAAAGTATTGCAGAATCTTTCCGACTGATTGTGAATGAAAGAAACGGAAGTCTGACAACAGAATTCAATGCGACACAATATAATTTTTTGATTGATGAATTTCATATCTCGAATGCATTAATCAACTTACTAGATAATGCCAACAAATATTCTCCGGAAACGCCAGATATCAAGCTAACAACAAGGAATGAAGGCAATTGGTACGTTATCGAAATTTCGGATAAAGGAATGGGAATGGATACTCAGAATAAGAGTAAAATTTTTGAAAAATTCTTCCGGGAAGAAACCGGAAATATCCATAATGTAAAAGGTCAGGGATTGGGATTGTCTTATGTGAAAAAAATCATAGAAAACCATAAAGGACAAATTTCTGTAGATTCTCACAAAGGAAAAGGAAGCACATTTACAATTAAACTTCCTATGGTATAATTTAATTAATAATGAAAAATTAACAATTAAGAGTTTAAATCATTGGAAAAAGATGTAGATGAAATTATTAAATTATTGACAACTATTTTAAAAACAACCAAACAAAATATTAACGAAACGGGGAAATATTAATTCTTCATTTTTAATTAGTAAAGCTATGAGCAACAGAATATTATTAGTAGAAGACGACCAAAGTTTTGGCGCAGTTCTTAAGGATTATTTGACGATTAACAACTTCGAGGTTACTTTGGCAACCGACGGAGAAATGGGTCTGAAAGAGTTTACAGAAAAGGAATTTGACATCTGCATTTTCGATGTGATGATGCCGAAAAAAGACGGTTTTTCTTTGGCAGAAGACGTAAAGAAAATCGATAAAAACACACCAATTATTTTCCTGACCGCTAGAAATATGCGTGAAGATATTTTGAAAGGCTATCAAATTGGAGCTGATGATTATATCACGAAGCCATTTGATACTGAGTTGCTTCTATATAAAATCAAAGCTATTCTGCAAAGAAGCGCAGTTTTGGAAAACGAAGATCAGGAGCAGTTCAAAATCAGTAATATCTTCTTCGATTCTATGTTGAGACAACTAAGAGTTGGCGAGAACGAGTACAAATTGTCTCCAAAAGAAAACGAACTTCTGAAATTGCTTTGTATTCACAGAAACGACTTTATGCCTAGAGATTTGGCATTGAGAAAAATCTGGAAAAAAGAAAACTATTTCACAGCAAGAAGTATGGATGTTTACATCGCAAAACTGAGAAAACTCCTGAAAGAAGACGACGGTTTGGAAATCATCAATGTTCACGGAGAAGGTTTCAGATTGTTAGTCAAGAATCCTCAATAAAATCGAAAAACCCCATTCAGTAATTCTGAATGGGGTTTTTTAATGTTTTAGAAATACAATTCTTTAATTCGTAGCCATATTCTGTTTTGGCGAATCGAGAATTGAATCTCTTTTTTCACTATTTTTCAGCCATTGAGAACTTGCTAGATAATTCTGGTCTGGAAAATAAATAAAAAGACAAGTTCGGTTTTTGATGGTATCAATAATCGGTTTTGCCAAATTGCTTGGAACTGCAGGACAACCCCAACTTCTCCCCAATCTCTTTTCAGATTTAATAAAATCCTCACTCACATATTTGGCTCCGTGCATTACGATGCATCGTTCCAAAGCCGCATCGTTATAACCTTTGTCCATCCCGAATAATCTCATAGAATAGCCGTTGTCGCCGTTATAAGTCTGTTCTGTCACATAGAAGCCCATACTGGACTGATGTGAATCTTCTGTGTTGGAAAAGCTGGTTGCAAACTCTTCACCAGTTCCTTTTCCGTGTGCTACCAAGGTATTGAACAACACTTTTTTCTCACCCAAATCTATGACCCAAAGTCGTTTTCTGTTAGAAGATAAACTAAAATCACAAACCGAAAGTAACTTGGCCGTCGATTCCAGCTTTCCGGAATTTTTCAAATTTTGGAATCCTAAAAATGCTTTTTCAAAGACTTCAAAATTCAATGTTTCATCCGTAAACTGGAGTTCTTTGTAGATCTCTTCTGCAGGATTTTGTGATGAGAAATTCTTTTTTGGACTCAGTTTAATTTCTTTAATGTTTATCTTCGGTTGAGAAAAACTCTCAGAACTTACCGGATAAAAAGACGTTGTAATCAAATAAACTAAGCATAACAATAATGGAAATTTCTTCATTAATTATAATATTAGGTTTTTTATTTTAGTGGTGCAAAATTATATATAAATCATTTTCAGACTATTACAATCCAAATTTTTAACAATTTTTTACGAGACTTTAACTTAAAACAATCCATTTTGAACGATTTTTATTAAGACTTTATTATGAATAAGTTTTTTAAAATGATAAATTGCATTAAACTTTCGAAATATGCCAACACTTAAAATCGCAGGGCTGAACCTGGATATTTCCTGGAAAAATAAAGAAGAGAATTTCAAACAAATTGAAAATGAATTTGCCTCAGTAGAAGCAGATTTATTTCTTTTGCCAGAGATGTTTTCTACCGGATTTTGTATGGAAGCTGATGAAGTGGCGGATAGAAATCTTGAAACTTTGACTTGGATGAAATCCTTTGCGAAATCTAAGAATTCTGCCGTTGCAGGAAGCGCTTCTGTGGAAGAAAATGGGAAATTCTATAACCGATTTTATTTCGTTTTTCCTGACGGAAATGTTGAATATTACGACAAAAGACATTTGTTTTCCTATTCTGGGGAAGATAAAATTTACACCGCCGGAACGGAGCGGAAAATTATTAATTATAAAGGTTTTAGAATTCTTTTGCAAGTTTGTTTCGATCTGCGTTTTCCTGTTTTTTCAAGGAATCAAGACGATTATGATGCTGTTTTATACGTTGCGAATTGGCCAAAATCCAGAGTTGATGCCTGGAAATTTTTATTAAAAGCAAGATCAATTGAAAATCAAGCTTTTCTTTTTGGACTGAATAGAATTGGAATTGATGGTTATAACTTGGATTATGAAGAAAGTTCCTTGGTGTATTTTCCAGATGGAAAGGAAATTTCTGAAAGAAAAAATAACCTTATCATAACTAATTGGAATTCGGAGGAATTAAAGGAATTCAGAGTTAAATTTCCTTTTTTGGATGAGAGAGATGAGTTTAAAATAACTTTATAAATTGAATTATTTCAATATGGTCATTTTGGATAAATCTAACCGTTGAAATCATGTTTGTTGAAATTATTTCAAAACGCCAAAATTTATATTTTTTTAATTAGGAATAATTCTCCAGCAAACCAACCAAAGAATTCACATCGTGAACACCACTTTCTTTCCAAAGCAGTTCTCCGTTTTTGAAAATGGCTAAAGTCGGAACACCACGTACTCCATTATCGGCAGCAATGGATGGAAACTGGTCGATATCAATTTTAACGATTCTTGCTTTTTCACCAACCTGCTCTTTTACAGAATTCAAAACGGAAGACTGAACTTTGCAGGGCTGACACCAAGTGGCAAAAAAGTCTACAAGAACAGGCCGTTCGGATTGTATAAGTTCTTGAAATTTTTGTGACATTTTTTTGGAAGATATTAGAAGTTAGACTTTAGATACTAGATTAAAATGTATTCAATCCAATTCTACAAAGTTTTCGTCTGGCAAACAAAATTGCTTAATGGAAATTTCTCATTTTTCTTAATTGCATTGAAACCGCCATCAATCTCAGTGAAATTCCTATAACCTCTTGACTGCAAAATACTTGCCGCAATCATACTTCTGTAACCGCCGGCACAATGGATGTAAAAATGCTCAGAATTATCTAAAGAATTAACCCAGTCATTGATGTAAGCCAAAGGTTTGCTGTAAGCTTCATTGATGTGTTCAGCTTCATATTCCGTCTCTTTTCTGACATCTATAACTTTCACATTATCAGAATATTCTGAAGCGAATTCTTCCACAGAGATTCTTTTGATTTCGTCTGTTTCTTTACCGGAATTTTTCCAAGCCCCAAAACTTCCGTCCAAATAGCCTAAAACGTTATCAAATCCTACGCGGCTGAGCCTTGTAATTACTTCTTCTTCAGTGCCCTGGTCAGAAACCAAAAGAATTGGTTGTTGCACATCCACAATCATCGCTCCAACCCAAGGTGCAAAATCACCTTTGATTCCGATGTTAATAGAATTCGGGACAAAACCTTTATGGAAAACCGCTGCACTTCTTGTATCCAAAATTAAGGCTCCGGTTTCTTCTGCAGCTGTTTCAAAATCTTCTACAGACAAAGGGTTTTTCCCTTTCTTAAGAACCTGGTCAAAACTTTCGTAGCCGCCCTTGTTCATTGCAACATTCATCCCGAAATATTTTGGTGGCGCAGTTAATCCATCGAGAACTTCATTGATAAAAGATTCTTTGTCAGGTTGATTGAGTGCGTAATTGGTTCGTTTCTGATTTCCTAATGTATCAACTGTTTCTTTCTGCATATTTTTTCCACAAGCAGAACCAGCGCCGTGAGCAGGATAAACGGTAATAGAGTCATCCAAAGGTAATATCTTGCTGTGAAGACTTTCGTATAACATTCCGGCCAAATCTTTTTCCGTGATTTCGCCAGCTTTCTGAGCCAAATCAGGTCTTCCAACATCGCCCAAAAACAAGGTGTCTCCAGAGAAAATAGCCGTTTCTTTTCCTTCTTCATCTATCAGTAGAAAAGTTGAACTTTCCATCGTATGCCCGGGTGTGTGAAGAACTTTTATTTTAATCTTTCCAATTTCGAAAATCTGATTGTCTTCAGCAATAATCGATTCAAATTCTGGTTTTGCAGTTGGTCCGAAAACAATTGGTGCATCGGTTTTTTGTGATAAGTCCAAATGCCCGGAAACAAAATCTGCATGAAAATGAGTTTCAAAAATATACTTCAGTTTTACCTTATCTTTTTCCAAACGTTCCAGATAAGGCTTCACTTCTCTTAGCGGGTCAATAATTGCGGCTTCGTTTTCAGAAGTAATGTAGTAAGCGCCTTGAGCAAGACAACCGGTATATATTTGTTCGATTTTCATTGTGAATCAATAGATTATATTCAAAAACTTAGGGTTTAAATTATTTGAACTTATTATAGATACAAATATGAGGTTATTTAGATTAACTGTAAATAATTTTTAACTGATATTATTTATGATTCCGATTTAAAATTAAACAAATGCTTGATTTGTCAAATCATTTTTGAAAGCTTATCGAACCAATGCCCAAATTCCGACACCAATTCCAGTATAGGCAGCCACAGTAAGAATGTCCGCTACTGGCTGGGAAAAATGTCTTTCCGCAATTGTTGATTGGTTGATTTGGTTTTTATGAAATTTAAGAATCTTTTTCGGTTTATGGATAACGTGCGCAACCAGCGTGTCGCTTTCCCATTTGTCAACCTGTATTTTATAACTTCTGTCAGCTACGTCAATCTTAAAATATTTACCCGCTTCCAATTTTTCCGTGATACTAGTAGGTCTCGGCTTGACAGGTTTTTCTGCCTTAGCAGTTTTCAATCTGGAAGTTGACACATCTAAAGTGGCTTGGTTAGCAGCCACCGCCATTTTCGCAGCCTGTTGATTGGGTTTTACTTTCGCTTTCGACTCTATTTCTTTTGGATTGTTTTTGGATTCATCCGTTTCCGAAGCTACTTTGTAATTATAGCAATTACTTAGAGAAAATGGTATAATAAGGAGATAGAGATATTTTTTCATTAGCTAAATTTAAACATTAAACGGATTATTTCTGATTTTCTTTTTCAAATTTCATCAGATAAATAGAAATACTAATTTTAATTCTGAATTACAAAGATAAATTCTATTCCGTTACAAGCAAGCTATTCCGTATGATTGAAACCAGTTCTCTGAATTAATTTTGTAATTTAGCGCTTCTAAAATTCAAACAATTGGCAAAGAAAGAAACTCCGTTAATGACACAATACAACACTATCAAAGGGAAATATCCTGATGCGCTATTGTTGTTTCGTGTGGGAGATTTCTATGAAACTTTTGGACAGGATGCCATAAAAACATCGCAAATTCTCGGGATTGTTTTGACCAAAAGAGCCAATGGCGACGGTCATATCGAACTGGCTGGTTTCCCGCACCATTCTGTAGATTCTTACTTGCCAAAGCTGGTACGGGCAGGGATGCGTGTTGCGATTTGTGACCAATTGGAAGATCCAAAAACCGTAAAAGGTATAGTGAAACGTGGTGTCACAGAACTGATTACGCCAGGAGTTACTTTCAATGACCAGGTTTTATCTTCCAAGAAAAATAACTTTTTGCTTTCTCTTCACAAGGAAAAAGAAAAATTCGGGATGGCTTTGGTGGATGTTTCTACCGGAGAATTTTTGGTGAGTGAAGGAAACCTGGAGAAATTACTTCACATCGTTCACACATTTGACCCGAGCGAAATTATTTATCAAAGAACTTCGGAAATCCCGAGCCAGCTGAAAAATAAAAACGTTTTCAAGCTGGAAGACTGGGCATTCCGATATCCTTATGCTTACGAAAAACTAACTTCTCATTTCAAAACACAATCTCTGAAAGGTTTTGGGATTGAAGAACATAAATTGGGTGTAACTGCAGCCGGAGCCATCTTTGCTTATTTGGTTGAGGACACGCATCACGCACTTTTGCAACACATTACAAAAATCAATCTGATTCCTCAGGATGATTATCTGATGATGGATGGTTTCACGTTAAGAAATCTTGAAATCGTTTATTCTGCCAATCAGCAAGGCAAATCATTGCTTGATATTATTGATAAAACCTGTACGCCAATGGGCGGAAGATTGTTGAGAAGACGATTGATTCTTCCTTTGAAAAATATTGGTGATATCAACAGAAGATTAAGTTTGATTGAATTCCTGAATAAAGAAGATTCTTTAAAATATGACATCAAAGATTTGTTGAAAGGCATTTCAGATTTGGACAGATTAATTGGAAAACTGGCGGCCGAAAAGATTTCACCGAAAGAATTAGGTTATCTGCGTCAAAGTATCATTAATATTAATGATATCAGAAAAAAACTTCTGGATTTTCCCGATGTTTTAGCTTGGATTGACCCTTTCATCAATCTCGAGGAATTAATCAATTTGATTAATGACCATTTGAACGATGAACTTCCTGTGAATATCAGCAAAGGAAATGTAATCCGGGAAGGAATTTCCGAAGAACTCGACCACCTGAGAAATCTTCAAAATAAAGGCCGGGGTTTCTTGGACGAAATGTGCCAACGTGAAATCGAGCGAACCGGAATCACAAGTTTGAAAATCGATTTCAACGGTGTTTTTGGTTATTTTATTGAAGTTCGAAATACGCATAAAGATAAAGTTCCCTCAGAGTGGATTCGTAAGCAAACTTTGGTCAATGCAGAACGCTACATCACCGAAGAACTGAAGGAATACGAAACTCAGATCCTTGGTGCAACAGATAAAATCAGCGGACTTGAACTCAAACTTTATCGAAATGTCTGCGAAAATGTCTTGATTTACATCGATCAATTGCAGGAAAATTCGAAATTGGTTGGCGAATTGGATTGCGCAGTTGGACTGTCAGAATTATCCGTGGAAGATAATTATACAAAACCGGTTTTAAACGATTCTTTTTCGATTGATATTCAGGAAGGGCGACATCCAATCATCGAAAAATCACTTCCTCTCGGCGAATCTTATATCCCGAATGACGTTTTCCTGGACAGAGATTCTCAGCAAATTATTATGGTTACAGGACCGAATATGGCTGGTAAATCAGCAATTCTGAGACAAACTGCGATTATTTCTTTACTGGCTCAGATTGGAAGTTTCGTTCCGGCAAAACACGCAGAGATTGGAACTTTGGACAAGATTTTCACAAGAGTTGGCGCCACCGATAATTTATCTGCCGGCGAATCAACTTTTATGGTGGAAATGAATGAAGCAGCTAATATTCTTAATAATATCTCGGAAAGAAGTTTGATTTTATTAGACGAAATCGGTCGTGGAACATCCACTTACGACGGTGTTTCCATTGCGTGGGCCATTGCGGAATATCTCCATCAACATCCGACACAACCAAAAACATTATTTGCAACGCATTATCATGAATTGAACGAAATGTCTGTGAATTTTGAAAGAATCAAGAATTTTCATGTTTCCATTCAGGAAGCTAAAGACAATATTATTTTCCTCAGAAAACTAATTTCTGGCGGAAGTGAGCACAGTTTTGGTATTCACGTAGCCAAGTTGGCCGGAATGCCTTCAAAAGTCGTCAATCGTGCTAATGAAATCCTAAAAACACTCGAATCTATCAGAACAACGCAAGATTCTGGAGAGAAGATAAAAAGGGTGACCGAAGAAAATCTCCAGCTTTCTTTTTTTCAATTGGATGACCCCGTTTTGGAAAATATCCGTGAAGAACTGACGAAAATCGACATCAATACTTTGACGCCGATTGAAGCCTTGATGAAGTTGAATTCTATTAAGAAAATGATTGGTCGGTAATTATTTTACGCTGACCGTATCTGCATTTTTCTCCGAAGAAACCGCCGCAGAATCCACACCTCTGTTTCTCATATGTTCCGCGCTATGGTCTTCTTTTCTTTGTTCACGTTTATCTTTATCGGGAACACAATTTATAGCTAATAATGCTATTGAGCTGATTAATAGTAACTTTTTCATAATAGTAAGATTTGGTTAAGATTTCTTTTCAAAAATTGAACCGAAAAAAAATTATTGATTCTGAAAACTATTTTTAAATTTGGAGATAGAGACAAAACAAATGATGAATCTAAAAATTTTAGAGACGCCCAATTTCTTTTCGAAATATGAAACGGCAATTTCTTTCGGTTTACTGGCCGTGCAATATCTTTTCATTGCTCTATTCCCAAATATTGAAAGTTCGGAAATGGAAAAGAATTACATTTATCTTTGGTTTTTTGATATTTTTCTGACAATCCCAATTATTATTTTGATTTACTTTCCAGACCATATCCGGCGAATCATTTTAGTCGGTATTCTGGTCATTGCGTTTTCAGTTTTCTTCTTTCAGTTTGGCTTCAACTCTGTGTATTTTAATACATTTATTGCAATGTTTTTAGCCAATCGGTTTTTACTTTTCAACCTTAGTCCAGAAGACAGAGAAAGTGTGGTAAAAAGCAAGGGAATAAGATTTTTTCTGGCATTTGCAATGATTTTTATTGTTACAATGACGGAAACTATTTTGGGTAAAGTAGGGATTATTCATCACGAGAGAGTGGGAGATGATGGCGTTGTAATGTCAACCTTGGGCAAAGTGTTTCTTTTTGTAAGTTATTATGGTCTAATCTCTTATCTGGAATATAGAAAAGTTAAATCCTTGGAACAAAATTAATATGAAATTCAACTTAAAATATTTTCTGATCGCTATTGCGATTTTCATTCTCGAAGTTTTAATTGCAACTAAACTTAAAGATATTTTCTTTGTGAGGGCATATCTGGGCGACGTTTTCGTAGTGATGCTGATGTATTATTTCATTAAAGCATTCTTCGATTTCAATCCTGCAAAACTGATTATAGGTATCTTTATTTTTTCTTGTATGATTGAGTTTGCCCAATATTTCCACTTTGGAGAATTGATGGGCTTCAAAAACAATCGAATGATGATGATTATTCTCGGAAACTCATTCAGCTGGATTGATATTGTTTGCTATTTTGCCGGATGCGTGGTTTTATTTTTTATAGAATCCAAAATCTATCGCCCAAAAGTATCATAATGATCTTCCGCATATTTTTCTAATCGGGCAAGCAGGGCAACATTTTCCTTTTCCAAAGGTGTAAGGTCAGCATCTACGTTGTTAGAAACAGCAACATACCAATCTGTATTTTCGAAAAACTGGCGGTAAGTCGCTTTTTTGAAAGAATAGCCGTGACGTGCGAAAACCGTATTTCTAATAATTTGAAGATCTAATTTGCGTAGATTTTTCAAACCTTTTTCAGTCAGTTTTTGTTTGGAAGCATTGATTTTAAAAACATTATCAGATGCGCTTCTGTAAAACGTATTTTCATAAGTTTCAGTTTTTCCTTCATCGTTTACATAGGAATTTTTCTTTACTTTGCCACCGTTCCAATCGACTGGATTTTCATATTCGCTGTCTTCGGAACTTTCTTTAGATAGCATAAAATTCGGATTATAAGCGAATTCTTTTCTTGTCAGTTTTAAGGTTTTTTCCGGAGATTTTACAGAAGATTTATCAAACGCTGCCCAATCTCCAACCAAACTGTCCTGCTTTAGTTTTAATTCAAATCTTCCATCCGATTTATCATTTCCCGGCTCATCTAAGATTAATCCTAAAGTATTCTCATTCACGATTCCGCGGAAAGGTCTTTGGTTCCCATTCACTACAGAATAGCCATAAACACTGTCTTTTGTAATTCTATTGATTTTGACAGATATTTTTTTGTATTCCGCTATTTCTGATCCATACTCGGTTTGTACCGGTTTTGAGTTAAAATCTCCTGTGTAGATTCCGTACCATTCTTTATGGAACTCCTGCTCTACTTCTTTTTTGGAAGCTAATGAATCTGTTTTTGTTTTTTCCTCAGTTTTCGTTTCTTTTTTACAGGAAACAAGCGCAGTCAATACAATAAGACTGGCGAAAATCAGGTTTAAGGTTTTCATCGGTTTTGTTTTTTGATTAGATATTCTACTAATAATAAGTTGGGAACCCATCCAAGCCACGCGATAATCTGGTAAACATCCATTGGATTGGGATGGAATAAATATACTAAAATTACTTTCCACATTCGCAATGTGATTGCAGAAACCGCCAAAGCATAACTTCGCCACATCCAGAATTTGTGCTGGAGAACATTCTTTTTCCGAATTTCGCGATAGGATCTGTATGTTGTGTAAAACCAAAGTATCCCAAGGAGAACAAAAGACACTTCCGAAATCCATCCACCATTTGCAAAAAACCCAATATAAATGCCTGATAAGGAAGAAAAAAACAGCGTTACAAAAACGTAAATCCTACCAGAAAACCGATGCAGATATTTTAAGTTTTTATCAAAAAAAACAGCAATAAATCCCGCCATCAAAGCGAAAATACTGCTGTAAACGTGTATGTAAAAAAGAGGAAGATATTCCGGATGGGAAGTCACTTCCGTTTGTTTTATCATTAGAAAACTTACATTAGAATCTGCCGGAACATAGTCCAAAGTAATCTTGAGCATCAGCCAAAAAAAATAAATAAAAGTAATTGTAACAATTGCTTTTAAGATAAAGCTCTTGGATTTTGCTAAACTTAGCATATCTTTTAAATCGGAATAAAAATCACTGCTGCAACCGCTGCAACAACAATAGCAATTGAAGCTAAAACATTTGTTTTTTTGATCTCGCGCACTTCACTTTTTTCGATTTCTACCATTTCGCCTGTTTTGCTTTTACCATAGATTTTGGTAGCATCTACTTTCACTACTTCTAATTTTTGAGTTTTGGCGTCCTTGGTTTGGATGGTGTATTTTTCGTAAAGTTCCAATGTATTGTCGTGCATCGGTTTGTTCGGAGATACAACTGTTGTCTTACAAGAAACCATTAAAAAAAACACGGCTAGCAGAAGTGTTCTCAGAATGTTTTTAGAATATTTCATTTTCAAATTTATTTTTCAAATTTAATAAAAGATTTGTTAAAAAGCGTTCAGATGTTGAGAAATCAGCCAAGCTTCGCTCCAACAAGCTTGAAAATTGAATCCGCCTGTAACAGCATCTATATCAAGAACTTCGCCAGAAATATAAAAATCTGTTAAAATTTTTGATGCCATATTTTTAAAGTTAACTTCTTTCAAGTCAACACCTCCAGCCGTTACGAATTCATCTTTAAAAGTGGATTTGCCCGTAACGGATAGTTTTTTCTGACAAAGATTTTCAATAATCAGATTCATTTCTTTAGCCGAAAGATTTGCAATTTGTTTCTCAGGATTGATTTGATTGATTTCCAGAATCTTGTTCCAGAAACGATTGGTCACATCAAAGATTTTCGATTGTCCGATTGATCTTTTAGGATTTTGATTTTTGAATTCTTTTAACTCTTCTTCAGCTTGAGAAAATGGTTTTGAGATAAAATTAACTTCAATCTCAAACTGGTATTTCAAATGCGCCAGTTTTCTTGCTTCCCAAGCCGAAATTTTCAAAACAGCCGGACCGGAAAGTCCCCAATGTGTAATCAGTAGCGGTCCTGATTCTTCGGTTTTCAAGCTTGGAATGCTTACTTCCGCATTTTCAAAACTTGTTCCAGGTAAATCTTTCAACAAACTATTTTTGATATTGAACGTGAATAGCGAAGGAACAGGTTCTACAATTGTATGTCCAAGATTCTCAATCATTTTCAATGATTTTGGAGAACTTCCGGTTGTGTAAATCACAATATCTGCATCAAAATCGCCTTGCTTTGTTTTGACAATATACGTTTCATTTTCTTTAATGATTTCCGAAACAGAAACTTGGGTTTTTATATCAAATTTCTTCTTCCTAACCTCTTCGATCATTGCATTCATAATACTTTGAGAAGAATCTGATTCGGGAAAAATCCGGTTATCTTTTTCGATTTTCAATGGAACATTTCTGGATTCGAACCAATCCATTGTGTCACCTGGCTGAAATTTTGTAAAAACGCTTAGCAATTCTCGATTTCCCCGAGGATAAAATTGAGTCAATTCTCTCGGATCAAAACAAGCATGAGTTACATTACATCTACCGCCTCCGGAAATTTTTACTTTTTGCAAAACATCCGAATTTTGCTCGAGAATTGTAACGTAGAATTTAGTTTCATCCAGATTAGCTGCAGCGAAAAATCCAGCTGCGCCACCTCCGATGATGATGATTCTTTTCTTTTTTAGCATTCAGTTTATTCTTCTGACAAAAATAGGTTGCTCCCAGCGGAACATTTTTATTTTTAATTTATATTTTTCTTAAACATATTGCAACTTTGTTGCTGTTATTCTAAGCACAAAATTACATTTTTAATATCCACCTCAAATGGTTAATTTTGAAGAATATTAAAATTGTAAAAAATGTCTGTTTATTACCATAAATTTGAAGTCAGATGGAGTGATATAGATGCCAACCGTCATCTTGGAAACTCGGCCTATGTAGACTATTGCTCACAAACGCGAATGGCTTTCCTCAATAAAAACAAAATAGGATTGACTCAACTGAACCGATGGGGCGTTGGTCCTGTGATGTTACACGAGCGCTATTCTTTCTTTAAAGAAATCTATGCAGATCAGACCGTTTTTGTAGGTTTAGAGGTGGCCGCTTTGTCCGACGATGGCTCTATTTATCAGTTTGTCCACAAATTTTATTTGCCAGACGGAACGCACTGTGCAACAGCAGAAGCAACAGGCGTTTGGATTGATGTGATGTTGAGAAAAATCACTACACCACCCGAAGATATCATTTTAGTAATGGACGAATTCAAATCTGAAAATGTACAAACAATTTCCAGAGAGTTTTTAAAAACCCTGCCTTTCCGACCGGAGAATATTAATTCAGAAATATTCAAATAAATGATTAATGATAATCGATAAAATATTTTTCGCTTGTCATTAATCAATCATCATTAATCAATTATCATTTATAAATATGTTAGAAGATAAATCTCAAGAATTGACCCCTATCTCCAAGTTGGGAGAATTTGGGTTGATAAAACATTTGACAGAAAAATTTCCAATTGTGCAGACTTCCACAAAACTTTCTATTGGTGATGATGCAGCTGTTATTGATTCTGACAATCAAAAAGTGGTTGTTTCAACTGATATGCTGGCGGAAGGCGTTCATTTTAATTTGGGTTATGTTCCATTGAAGCATTTGGGTTATAAAGCTGTTGTTGTGAACCTCAGCGATATTGCAGCGATGAATGCAACACCAACTCAGATTTTGGTTTCTCTTGCGGTTTCCAATCGTTTCCCTGTGGAAGCTTTAGAGGAAATCTATGCTGGAATTGCTTTAGCTTGCAGCAAATATAAAATTGACTTAATCGGCGGAGACACAACAAGTTCCAACGCCGGATTAGTTCTTAGCGGAACAGCCATTGGCCTTGAGAAAGAAGAAAATATTGTCAAACGAAATGGGGCAAAACCAAATGACCTTTTAGTTGTAACTGGAGATCTTGGAGGTGCTTATTTAGGACTTCAGATTTTGGAAAGAGAACATTCTGTTTATTTGGCAAACCCAAATATGCAACCAGAAATGGAAGGTTATGATTATATTCTCGAAAGACAATTGAAACCAGAAGCGAGAACCGATATCAAGGCAAAATTAGCAGAACTGGATATCTTACCAACGTCTATGATTGATATTTCTGATGGCTTAGCTTCGGAGATTTTACATCTGTCTGATCAATCAAAAGTTGGTTTCAATGTTTACGAAGAGAAATTGCCGATGGACGAGACGACAATCCAAACAGCTGACGAGCTTAATCTAAATCCTGCAATGGCGGCTTTAAATGGCGGTGAAGATTATGAATTACTATTCACTGTAGCGCCATCAGATTTTGATAAGATTAAAAATCATCCAGACTTTACCATTATTGGTCACGCCACAGAAGAAGCCCAAAACAATTTTTTGGTCGCAAGAGGTTCAAATCAATTAATTCCCTTGACCGCACAGGGATGGGATGCATTCCTCAATAAAGAATAAAATCTTTTGGAATAAAACTTGTAAAACACAAATACATTTTAAAAAATAAACGATGAAACTTTTAAAAATTTCAGCAATTTTAGTTACCGCTTTAGGAGTAACTGCTTGTGTAACAAATCCTATTACAGGAAGATCTTCTATCCAGATTGCTAACAATTCTGAAATTTCAACCGCTGCAGCCACAGAATACAGAACCACACTTTCGAAAGCTAAGATACTAACAGGAAATGATGCGAACAGAATCAAAAACGTTGGTGCAAGAATCAAAAATGCGGCGTATGCGTATTATAAACAAATTGGCCGCGAATCTGCATTAGCAGGTTATAACTGGGAGTTCAATCTCATACAAGACCCTCAGTTGAATGCCTGGTGTATGCCTGGTGGGAAAGTAGCTTTCTATACAGGAATTATGCCTGTTTGCAAAGATGACAATGGTGTTGCTGTGGTAATGGGACATGAGGTTTCTCACGCATTGGCAGGTCACGGAAATGAAAGAATATCTCAGGCAATGTTAGCACAATATGGAGGAAGTCTATTAGGAGGATCAATGTCTAACAGTCAATGGGCTGGCGTTTTTGAAAAAGTTTACCCAATTGGAGCACAAGTTGGTTTATTGGCCTATGGAAGAAAACAAGAGTCTGAAGCTGATGAAATGGGACTTCAACTGATGGCAATGGCTGGTTATGATCCAAGAACTGCTACATCATTCTGGCAAAGAATGGAAGCTTCTTCCACAGGTAACAGACAGCCAGAATTCTTATCCACTCACCCAAATCCTGCAAACAGAATTGCCGATCTGAATGCCGATCTGCCAAAAGCTTTAGAATATTATAAAGCAGCTGGTGGAAAACTATAATTTTTTTAGTTAAATTAGATTTAAATTTAAAACTATGAAAAGTTTAGTAGTAATAGGAATTATCTTATTCGGTCTTGGTGGGCTGTTATTTTATCTGAATGATATGGCAGTTGATTTGAGAGTTGTTTACGGATCACTCTGCGGAATCGGAATTGGTTTAATCATTGGTGGATTAGTTGGTTATGTGAGCAAAGGAAATGCGGTAAAACAAGCCAAAATCCAACAGGAATACAAGCTTTTACAAAAAGAAAAAGCCGAACTGGAAAAACAAAAAATGGAAGCCTTAAATAACGGGAACCTTTAAAATCAGAGATTTCTGATGAATTGTCCGGGCGTTGTCTTGGTATATTTTTTAAAGGTCTTGTTAAAGTAAGTAATATTATTAAAACCTGTCGCATAGCAGCTTTCTGCTATGCTTTTTTCTTGAGATAAAAGAATACAAGCTTTATCAATCCTATAGCGATTTACAAATTCTACAAATGTTAAAGATGTTGCTTTTTTAAAGAAATTACAGAACGCCGGCTTTGTAAGATTTGCCAAATCAGCAGCCTGCATAATATCAATCTCATTCTGGTAGCCATTTTCAACATAAGTGAAAACCGCCTCCAGTCTTGTTCGGTTTCGGGAAACGATGGTATAAGGCATCACTTCCGTATTCATCATTTCAAAATCTTCTGTTTTGGAAAGTTCGAAGAGAATCTCCAGTAATAATAAATATTTGGTATAACCTTCAGATTCTGCGAGTTGCTTCAGCTTTGGAATGAGTTGTTTTTTCACGTCAGAAGAAAATAAAACGCCGTATCTGGAAAGTTCTATCAGCTTTCGAATTGAATTGGCATCGGTTTCTCCTTCTGGTAATGATAAAATCTCTTCTTTGAAAAGAACTACAATTTCTTCGTGTGGATCGGTAGCATTTAGCCCAAAACCTGAATGTGGAATGTTAGAACCAATCAGAGCCAAAGCACCATCTTCAAAATGACTTTTGTGATAGCCGACGTGTCTTGTGCCTTTTCCGTGGAGAACACAAACGATTTCTATTTCAGAATGATAATGGTACTGCCAATTCAGTTCAGAGATGGGAACATCTTTGATATGGAGGACTTTAAACGAGCTATTTTCATCCGGAGAAATATGTTCAAGAATAACTTTCATTCCAGTTAATGTTATTATTGGGCAAAAATAAACAAAACATATTAATATTGTTCTATTTTTTGTTTATTGAGTTAAAAGAAATTACGGAGAGAGCTTTTACTTTTGTATAACAAAATCAGTTTCTCACAAAGAATTGATTTTGTGAATTTTTAAGGTCTATATATGAAGAAGGCTGGAAAATTAATTTTTCCAGCCTTCTCATTTTTATGGGTTAAGAGAAAATTAGTTAAAATTATAACCAATACCTAAAATGAACATACTTTGACGGTTGTCATATCTGATTTCTTGACCTGCAATAGATTTGAAGATTCTTGTGTCTTTTGAGAAAGCACCTTCGTATCTTGCATTGACTACAAATTTTGACAATGTAGCCTGAGCTCCAAATTGATACCCTACTGTAAATTCATTTTTAGCATCTTCTTTGAATGTATTATAATTTTTATTTGCAGAAAGGTTATAAGAAGCAACAGGTCCCACAAAAGCTGCTAATTTTCCTAAAAGGAAATTATGACCAACCAAAACCGGAACATCTATTCTGTCACTTTTTGCTTCTAGTTCTACACCTTCTACCGTATTTTTATTCTTGATAGATGTGTAATATATCTCTGGCATTACAAACCATCCTCCAACTGGAGATCCTACTTTTGCCGCCAAACCTACATTAAAGCCCGTAGCATTGTCTCCTTTACTATCAATAGCTCCATTGAAAGTCCCTTTTAGGTTATCCCAACTTGCTGACGATGTGTTGAACAATGCGTTTGCTCTCAATCCAAATGTTACTTGCGAATAAGCAAATACACTTGCTAATACACCGATCGTGCTAATTATTTTTTTCATTGTCTTCTGGTTTATCATTAATTAAACTTGTTTGATTATTTTCTAACATAAATTCTCTCAGCTGTTTGAACAGCTCCGATGAATAAACAAAATCTATAAGATTTTTATTCTTTGCCGTTGCCAATATATCTTTATCTCCTTCCCATTCTTTGATTCCTAATCTCAGGTAAAGGATTTTCTCACCAATTGTCATCACAGAGTTCATATCGTGTGTATTAATGATGGTTGTGGTGTTATATTCTTTAGTAATTTCTAAAAGTAAATCGTCGATAACATTCGATGTATAGGGATCTAACCCGGAATTGGGTTCATCACAAAACAAATATTTTGGATTGTTGACAATGGCTCTTGCAATGGCCACCCTTTTCTGCATTCCTCCAGAAATTTCTGATGGGAATTTTTTATTGGCTTTATCAAGATTGACTCTTCCTATTACTTCCAGAACTTTTCTTTTCTTTTCACGATAGGTCAGATTCGTAAACATATCCAAAGGGAAACTGATGTTTTCCTCCACTGTCATAGAATCGAAAAGCGCACTGCCTTGGAAAACTGTTCCAATCTCAGAACGCAATATCTGCTTTTCGTCTCGTGACATCGTCATAATATCCCGTCCATCAAATAAAATGGCACCGCTTGATGGTTCGTAGACATTCAACAAGGACTTTAGAAAAACGGTTTTTCCAGATCCACTTTGCCCAATTATCAGATTTACTTTTCCGGTTTCAAAAGACGTTGAAATGCCTTTGAGAACCTCCACTTCATTAAAGCTTTTTCTTAATTCTTTTACTTCTATCATTAGCTTAGTAACATCTGGGTTAATAATAAATTCATGATAATTACTGCGATCATTGTCCAAACTACAGCTTGTGTACTGGCGCGTCCTACTTCCAATGATCCTCCTTTCACATTATAACCAAAATAAGCTGGAATAGTTGCTATCAAAAATGCAAAAACCGCTGTTTTCAAAAAAGCATACCAAATGAAGTATGATGGCATATACATTTGGATTCCGGTAATATAATCTGCTGTGGTCCAACTGCCCGTTGCCCAACCAGCAATATAACCACCCCAAATTCCAACTACGATACTTATGGCAATTAATATAGGATTGAAAACAACACTGGCAACTATTTTTGGTAAAATCAAGAAATTGGGTGAGTTAACTCCCATAATATCAAGTGCATCTATCTGCTCCGTAACCCGCATTGTTCCGATACTGGAAGCGATGTAGGAGCCAACTTTTCCTGCAAGAATTACTGAAATAATCGTTGGGGAAAATTCTAAAATTAATACTGTTTTTGTGGCATAACCCACAAAACTATTAGGAATTGGAAAGGATGAAGCATCAAAATTATTGAACATCTGGATAGCAACAACCGCACCCACAAAGAATGAGGTAAACAGCACCAATCCAAAGGAGTTAACCCCAAGATCGTAAAATTCTCTTACCAGAAGTTTCAAATAAACATTTCTTTTTTGAGGTCTGCTTATTGCTTTTCCCAACAGCAAGAAATATTCTCCAATAGATTCAAAAAATCGTTTTAACATACCGCTAAATTAGTTCTTTTCTGATAATAAATATCAGCGTGCATTTTTGTCACCAATTATTACTAAAAATATTGTTTTGAGAATGATTACAATATCCATACTAAAACTCCAGTTTCTCACATAAAATGAGTCTGCAAGGATTCTTTTCTTCATCCCGATATTCATATCACCCTCATCACCTCTCAGTCCGCTTACCTGAGCCAAACCGGTAATCCCCGGTTTCACCATACTTCTGAGACTGTATCTGCTGATTTTCGGCTTATAAAAGTCATCTACCAAAAGCATATGAGGTCTTGGTCCAACGACGGTCATCTCGCCCTTCAGCACATTGATAAACTGCGGCATTTCATCGAGACTGGTTTTTCTTAAGAACTTCCCTATTTTCGTAATTCTGTTATCATCTACGGCGGTCGTATTTTGAGCCGTATTATTTTCAGACCTCATCGTTCTGAATTTCAGGCAATCAAAAACTTTATCATGGTAACCATATCTTTTCTGGATAAAAAATGCGGGTCCCTTGGAACCGTCCAGTTTGATCAATAAAATAATAACGGGGAAAAGCCACGAGCAAATTCCAATCAAAACAATTAAAGAAAATAAGATGTCAAAAATTCTTTTAACCGCAGAATTTGTAAAAAAATCCAAGGGATATTTGGCCTGAGATAGTACCGGAACAGTTTCTATATAATTGAATTCATACTCAAAAAACTGATTCTGAATAATATTGGGAACCAATGAGATTTTGACCTTATTGAGTTCTGCCTGACGGAAAAGATCATTCTCAAATTGCTTTTCCAGGCAATGTTCTGAGGGCAAAAAGATGGTATGAATCCCATTATCTTTCCAGAATTCTATCATATTAGGCAAATCATAATTCCCTTGCGGATAATCATAGATTTTATATCCATAATCTTTTCTCTGATTGATGATATCTCTCAGAACATTAGAAGATGTTCCTTCTTCAATAAACATTACGTTTCTATGATTGATACCTTTACTTCTGATATATTTCAAAAGAAAAAAGATAAAACTTTTAATAGGGATCACAACAAGTAGTAAAATCCCTGCAAGATAAAAACGTTCTGTCTTTAGGAAATCATTCATACTGACTTTCCCGAGCATCACAACGCCAAGAAAAAAGAAAAAAACGTGGATCAGAATCCGCTCCAGATAAATAGTGTAGGTAACGTTTCTAGGAATATGATAAAGCCTTGTTCTCCCGCTTAACAATAGCCAAAAGAAACACAATAATAGAATTGAAAAAATATTCTGCTCCAGTGTATCGGAGTCATATTTGACTTCGAAGTTTCTCCAATAATATATCACAAATACCGATGATACCAGAATCATATCCAGTAAAATCACAAATGCTTTGAAATATCGGGAATATCGGAGTCTTTGCATTGATCAAATTTAAGGAATATTTAGATACTTATGCGTCTGGATAGACGATCTCCATTTCGGGTTTTCTAAAATAAAATCTGTGATTTTTGGATACATCGCATCACGTTTGCTCCATTCGCTCTGAAGATAAAGCTCACAATTGTCATTCACTTTTTCGCCCTGTTCCTGAGCAAATTTAAAATCATTTTGATTGAAGATAATCATCTTCAACTCACTTGCTTCTCTATAAATATCCGCCAGAGGAAGTCCTGTCTTCTTTGGAGAAAGCGTAATCCAATCCAAATGTCCGCTCATTGGATAAGCACCAGAAGTTTCGATATGGATTGTACAGCCCAGTTCTTTCAGCTTAGATGTTAAAATTTCCAGATTCCACATCAATGGTTCTCCTCCTGTGAGAACAATCGTTTTACAATATTTGGATGCAGTTTCTGCAATTTCTTCCGTATTCATCAATGGATGAAGTGTTGGATCCCAACTTTCCTTCACATCGCACCAGTGGCAGCCAACATCGCATCCTCCTAAACGAATGAAATATGCCGCTTTTCCAGCGTGAAATCCTTCTCCCTGAATAGTGTAAAAATGCTCCATTACCGGGAGCATTTTACCTTCTTTTAATAAAATATCTTCTTCTTCCTTAGTCATTATAAACTGAAGTTTTATAGGCAATGATAGTGTTTTTCATCAGCATTGCGCGTGTCATTGGGCCAACTCCTCCCGGAACCGGTGTAATCCAACTTGCTTTTTCTGCGCAGCTTTCAAAATCTACATCGCCTGCCAGATGATAACCTTTTTCAGAATCATCATCTACTCTAGTAATCCCAACATCTACGATAACTGCGCCTTCTTTGATCATTTCTTTCTTCAAGAAATTCGGATCACCCAAAGCAGTTATCACAATGTCGGCTTGTTTTGTATATTCTTCTATATGTTCTGTGTAAGAGTGCGTTAATGTCACGGTTGAGTTTCCAGGAAAATCTTTTCTTCCCATCAAAATGCTCATTGGTTTTCCAACAATTCTACTTCTTCCGATGATTACACAATTCTTACCTTTTGTTTCGATGTTATATCTCTCCAATAATGTCAATATTCCAAATGGCGTTGCTGGTAGGAAAGTATCCATTTCCAAAGCCATTTTCCCAAAATTCTCCGGATGAAAACCATCCACATCTTTTCTTGGATCGATAGCCATAATGATCTTTTCCTGATCAATCTGTTTTGGCAAAGGCAATTGGACAATGAAACCATCAACAGCTTTTGATTTGTTCAGCTCATCAATTTTTTCCAATAATTCCGATTCCGAAACTGTACTAGGAAATTTAATCAATGAAGACTGGAAGCCAACTTCCTCACAATCTTTCACTTTGCTGTTCACATAAGCTTTGCTCGCACCATTGTTTCCAACTAAGATTGCAACCAAATGTGGCGCTCTTCTGTTGTTGGCAAGGATTTTTTCAACTTCCTGTTTGATTTCAGCTTTTACCTCTTTTGAGACTTTCAGTCCGTCTAGAATTTGTGCCATTTTTCTTTCTTTTTACTTTTTAGATTTATTTAGAAAAAAATGAAATGTTCCTTTCCCAACATTTCATTTTTATATTTTATCGGTTAGATTTATAGAAATTAATCAATCCGTTTGTAGAACTGTCGTGTGTTTCAACTTGACCTTCAGCATTCAATTCCGGAAGGATTTTTCCTGCCAGGACTTTTCCTAATTCAACACCAAACTGGTCAAAACTGAAAATATTCCAAATCACACCTTGTACAAAAATCTTATGCTCATACAAAGCAATCAATTGTCCTAATGTGAATGGTGTCAATTCCTTAAACAGGAAAGAGTTCGTTGGCGTATTCCCGGCAAACACTTTATATGGTAAAAGAAATTCTGTTTCTTCTTCAGATTTTCCAGATGATTTTAACTCATTGAAAACCTCATCTTCTGTTTTCCCAAAAGCCAAAGCTTCTGTTTGTGCAAAATAATTAGCCAAAAGAATATCCTGATGTTCGCCCACTTCATTTGGAGATTTTGCATAAGCGATGAAATCTGCAGGAATCAATTCTGTTCCTTGGTGAATCAATTGGTAAAATGCGTGCTGACCGTTGGTCCCAGGTTCTCCCCAAATGATTGGTCCTGTTTCATATTCTACAAATTCGCCATTTCTATCCACAGATTTTCCGTTGCTTTCCATATCACCTTGCTGAAGATAAGCTGAAAAACGGTCAAGATACTGAGAATAAGGTAAAATTGCATAAGTTCCAGCAGCGTAAAAATTACGGTACCACACACCCAAAACGCCCATCAAAACAGGAATATTTTCTTTTAAATCCTTGGTTTGGAAATGAATATCAGTGTCGTTTGCGCCCTTTAATAGTTGTTCGAAATTTTCATAACCAACAGCCAAAACGATACTCAATCCAATCGCACTCCAAAGTGAATAACGACCGCCAACCCAATCCCAGAATTCGAAAATATTTTCTTCCGCAATCCCGAATTTTTTAACGGCCTCTATATTTGTAGATAATGCTACGAAATGTTTGGCAACGTCTTCATCTTTAGCGCCCGATTTCAGGAACCATTCTTTAGCAGAATTAGCATTGGTCATTGTTTCCTGAGTCGTAAATGTTTTGGAAGCAATAATAAAAAGTGTCGTTTCCGGATTAAGATCTTTCACCACCTCAGCCATATGATTTCCGTCTACATTGGAAACGAAATGGACATTCAATCTTGTTTTGAAATGTTTCAATGCAGAACAAACCATTACTGGTCCAAGATCAGAACCGCCGATTCCTACGTTCACAACATCTGTGATTTCTTTACCTGTAAAGCCTTTGTGAGAACCAGAAATTACGGACTCTGAAAAAGCTTTCATATGATCCAAAACCTTTTTGATTGCAGGTTTGATATTTTCTCCGTCCACCAAAATTTCTTTATCAGAAAAGTCTCTCAAAGCGGTGTGGAGAACTGCTCTACCTTCTGTCTCATTGATTTTGTCACCAGAAAACATTTTTTCAATAGCTTCTTTAACGTGAGTTTCTTCTGCCAATTTCAATAATAAATCCAGCGTTTTAGCATCCACCAAGTTTTTAGAATAATCAAAAAGATAATTTTCTGTTTCTAATGAAAACTCTTGAAAACGATTTGGATTATATTGGAACAAAGTTCTCAATTCAAAATCATTATTAGCAAATTGTTGATCTAAAGCTTTCCAGGCGGAAGTCTGAATAGGATTTATTTTTGGTAACATTCTTTAGGTTTTAAATTTAAAATCAACTTACAAGAAATTCTTATAAGACCTGCAAATTTACGAAAAATTAGC
>Ga0308157_10003135_pt1 | contig 24855 bp, 24 predicted proteins | sample PhyBR1_FD_201035 | JGI IMG/M metagenome (GOLD analysis project Ga0308157, IMG submission 201035) | Phyllosphere microbial communities from UC Gill Tract Community Farm, Albany, California, United States - DLSLB.R1 | ecosystem: Host-associated > Plants > Phyllosphere > Unclassified | place: USA...
CATCTTTTTCCGCTAATTGTTTATTATATAAATTGTTGTAATACCCTTTTTGGTTTAATAGTTGATTATGAGTGCCTTGCTCTATAATTTCGCCATCGTTCAAAATAATAATCTTATCGGCATTTTTAGCAGATGAAACTCGGTGTGTTACAATAATGGTAGTTTTTTTAGCCGAAATATCTTTTAAATTATTAAGGATGCGTTCTTCGGTTTCGGTATCAACAGCAGATAAACAATCGTCTAGCAACAAAACTGGAGCATCTTTAATTAAAGCACGGGCAATAGAAACACGCTGTTTTTGTCCACCCGACAAAGTAATTCCGCGTTCGCCCAGAATGGTTTCGTACCCTTTTTCAAAACGCATAATGTTTTTATGAACATCGGCAATTTTGGCAAAATGTTCAATTTCTTCTTGCGAAGCATTTTCTTTACCGAACTGAATGTTGTTTTTAATGGTATCCGAAAACAGAAAGGCATCTTGCGGAACAACAGCAATCTGATCGCGCAGATTTTCTACATTCCAGTTTTTAATATCGATATTATCAATAGAAATCGATCCGGAAGAAACATCGTACATTCTTGAAATAAGCTGTAATATGGTTGATTTTCCCGATCCGGTTTTTCCTAAAAATGCAACTGTTTCGCCTTCGTTAATGGTAAACGATATGTTGTTTAAAGCGTGAATTTTGGTGTCTTCGTAAATAAAATGAACATTGTTGAATTCGATCTTTCCTTTTAAATCGTGTTTTTCTAATGTTGTTGATTGGATTGATGGAACTTCATTTAAAAATTCGTTGATACGTTTTTGCGATGAATCGGCTTCCTGAACCATAGACGATACCCAACCTAACGACGCAATTGGCCAGGTTAACATATTAATGTATAAAATAAACTGTGCAATAACACCAATTTCTGTTATGGTACCGTTGATGTACATGCGTGCGCCAATGTAAATTACCAAAATGTTACTTATCCCTATTAGAAAAATCATAAGCGGACCAATTAATGCGTTGGTATAGGTTAAGCGCATAAATTTGGTTTTACTCTCTGTTGTGGCTTCGTCGTACGCTTTGTTTTGCTTATCTTCTAAAGTATATGCTTTGATCACGCGTATTCCCGAGAAAATTTCTTGAGAAAAAGAAGATAGTTTTGATAAATTTTGTTGATAAGCAAAGCTTCGGTTGTTGATTTCGGTACTCAATTTATACATTAAAATTGCCAGAAAAGGCACCGGGATTAACGAATACCAAGTTAGCGTTGGCGATATAATATACATTTGCACAATCACTACCGCCATTCTGAATATTGTATTTATGGAATACATTACTGCCGGACCAACATATTGACGCACTTTGGCAACATCTTCTGAAATACGACTCATTAAATCGCCTGTTCGCTGACGTTTGTAGAAATCTAAACTCAATTTTTGATAATGCTCGTAAATTTCGTTTTTAATATCGAATTCTATATGGCGCGACATTACAATAATTGTTTGACGCATTAAAAAAGTAAGGAAACCCGCCAGTAATGTGGTGCCAACAATTAAAAGCATATTATGCCATAAAGCCTGTTTGGTGGCTTCGGCAGATACTTCGCCTGTTAAAAAATGCTGTAAAACAGTAATTGCATCACCAATATACTGTGGTGTAAAAACAGTAAATATCTGCGATGCAATGGTAATAACAATACCAAGTAAAAAGCGGTATTTGTATTTTATAAAGTATTTATTAAGTTTTTGAAGTTCTTTCATTACTTATCTTCTATTTCTTTTAAATATTAAAAAACGCAGTGCGTTTGTTGTTAACTTTTTTAACAATTGATTATATGATTATTGATTTAATAATAATGTAATCAAAAAATAATAATAAAATAAATTGTTTTATATTTGAATCTATCCAAATTATTAAAATTATGACAACAAACGTATATACTCCAGACGAGTTAAAAAAAGTTGACCCGGTTTTTGGTCAGATTTCCTTTGATCATCACGAACAAGTTGTTTTTTGCCACGACAAAGATACTGGTTTAAAAGCAATTATTGGTATACATAATACAGTATTAGGTCCGGCATTAGGAGGTACGCGTATGTGGAATTATACTTCTGAATGGGAAGCTTTGAACGATGTTTTACGTTTATCGCGCGGAATGACTTATAAATCAGCAATTTCAGGATTAGATTTAGGTGGTGGAAAAGCGGTGATTATCGGTGATTCTAAAAAAGACAAAAATCCTGAATTAATTAAAGCATTTGCTAAATATGTTGATTCATTAAGCGGACGTTATATTACAGCAGAAGATGTTGGTACTACAACACCTGATATGGATTTAATTCATACAATTACGCCACACGTAACAGGTATTTCAGAAAGTTTAGGCGGATCTGGAAATCCATCGCCAGTTACAGCTTACGGTGTTTACATGGGATTAAAAGCTGCAACGAAATTCAAATACGGATCTGACGATTTAAATGGTAAAAGAGTTTTGGTTCAGGGAATTGGAAACGTAGGTGAAACGTTGGTGAAACACTTGGTAAACGCAGGTGCTTTGGTTACAATTACAGATATCAGCAAAGACAGAGTTGAAGAAGTAGCTAAAAAATACAACACGGCTATTTACATGGGTGAAGATTTATATTCTTTAGATGTTGATATTTACGCGCCATGTGCATTAGGTGCTACAGTAAACAACGATTCTATCAGCAAATTAAAAGCGCAGGTAATTGCAGGTGCTGCAAATAATCAGTTGGCAGAAGAAGCAATTCACGGTAAAATGTTACAGGAAAAAGGAATTGTTTATGCTCCTGATTTCTTAATCAACGCAGGTGGTATTATTAATGTTTTTGGCGAAATTGCTAAATATGGTTCAGACGAAGCAATCCGCAGAACAGAAAATATCTACAATACTACATTAGATATTTTAAATCTAGCAAAAGAACAAAACATTACGCCAAACCAAGCGGCTATGAAAATGGCAGAGCAGCGTATCGAAAAGAAAAAGCAAGAAAATAAATAAAAATTAAAATTAATTTTTTAGTTTTGCAAAGCGAAAATCACTCCGATTTTCGCTTTCTTTATAAAAACAAGTTCTTAGTAGCATGGTAAACAGACGTCATATCCGTTCAAAAGTATTGCAGGCAATATATGCAATGACTCAAAACCAATCCGATCAATTAGATGTTTATGAAAAATATCTTTTCAGCAGTTTAGAAAACATCCGCGAACTGTATCTTTTAATGTTGTCTTCATTAATTGAATTACAGAAAGTAGAGAATAATTTTCTAGAAGTATCGGCACAAAAACATTTAGCTACACCACAAGAAAAAACTCCCAATAAAAAGTTTGTCAATAATTTGGCACTTCAAATTTTAAGTAATTCCGAAACATTGAATAATTGGCTGGAAGAATTGCATATTAATCAGTTTCATGTAAACGATCACTACATAAAAACGTTGTTGCAAGAAATCAAATCAAGCGAATTATACAAGCATTATATGCGTAACGGCGTGAATACTTTTGAAGAAGATAAAGACTTCTTAATTAAGTTATTTACCGATTTTATTGCTCCGAACGAAAAGATATACGAGTTTTTAGAAGATTACAAAATTTCTTGGATTGATGATATTCCGGTTGTAAACACAGCTATTCTAAAACAGTTGGAAGGATTAAAGAGCGAAACCAGCTATTTTAAACTGAACAAGGTTTTTAAAGACGATGAAGATAAAGATTTTGCAAAGCAGTTGTTTAGAAAAACAGCATTAAATGCAGATGTTTTTGTGAAGGAATATGAAGATAAAACTCGTAATTGGGAATTAGATCGTATTGCAGAAATTGATACTATTATTTTGAATTTAGGTGTTTGCGAACTGCAAAAATTTCCATCGATTCCCGTAAAAGTAACAATTAACGAATATTTAGAACTTGCAAAAGAATATTCAACACCAAAAAGCAGTATATTTATCAACGGAATTTTAGACGCTTTAGTTAAAGAATACCGCGAAGAGAATAAATTAAACAAAATAGGAAGAGGATTAATCGAATAATTATGAAAAAATTAATGTTTGCAGCCGGTTTTGCTGCATTAAGCTTAATGGCTTGTAATAAAAAAGAAGACGCTTCATCACTTATCAAAGATGGTGCTTCAACAACAACAGAAACAACTACAACAGCTACCACGACTGACGGTGTTACCGAAACTACAAGTTCAACAAACACGCAGACAGGTTTCCCTAAAATTGCATTCAACGAAACAACGCATGATTTCGGCGAATTAAAGAAAGGGTCTAAAGGCGAAGTTGAGTTTGAAATTAGAAACGAAGGAACCGTAGATTTAGTAATTATCGATGCAAAAGCATCTTGTGGTTGTACCGTTCCTGAAAAACCAACAGAACCAATCAAACCAGGTGCATCGGCAAAAATGAAAGTTGTGTTCTCTGCAAACAGCGCAGGTTTACAAAGTAAAAACATAACATTAACAACTAATACCGAAGCAGGTAGCGAAGTGTTAACTGTAAAAGCAAACGTAACAGAATAATTTAAAATGGAAAATATACAACAGTTTTTACCTTTTGTTTTAATTATGGCGGCAATGTATTTTTTAATGATACGCCCACAACAAACAAGAGTTAAAAAAGAAAAAGAATTTGAAGGAAGCTTAAAAGTAGGCGATAAGATTGTAACTAAAGCCGGTATCCACGGAAGAATTTCTGAACTTGCAGAAACAACAATGGTTGTGGAAACAATGGCAGGAAAAATTAAAATGGAAAAAGCAGCAATCTCTTTAGATTTAAGCAGAAAAGTAAATGCTTCTCCGGTCGTAGAGAAATCATAAATAAAAAAACTCCTAAATTTCTTTAGGAGTTTTTATTTTTTAAGGTCTGTTTCCAGTAATTAATCGGTATAAAATAGCAATAACTGCTAACACCAATAAAACGTGTATAAAACTTCCTACGGCGTCTGCGAAACCAAAATATCCCACAGCCCATAAAATAATTAGTACTACGGCAATAAGCCAAATTAAATCTCTCATAGCATACTAGTTTTAAAAATTAGTATCCTAAAGTTAATAAAAAAATATGTTAATACTACTTTAACTTTTATATTTTTTGCAAATTTTGGTGGCTACCGCACAATTTTGTACTTTTATCAACATACAATTTAAGTAAACAAAAAGCTATAACATGCTTACAAAAAATAAAGATATTGCAATTGCAGGTGCCGGTTTGGTAGGCACGCTTTTGAGTATCTATCTTAAAAAGAAAAACTACAACGTAACAATTTTTGATCGCAGTGAAGACATTCGCAAGGTAAAATTTTCAGGTAGATCTATAAATTTGGCAATGTCTACTCGTGGATGGCACGCTTTAGATGAAGTTGGTATTGGCGACGAGATCAGAAAAATTGCCATTCCAATGGATAAAAGAGCCATTCATTTAAAAGACGGTTCTTTATCTTTTCAGCCTTACGGAATCAACGGTGAAGCTATTTATTCGATTTCGCGTGGCGGATTGAACCGAATGATGATTGATCTTGCTGAAAAAGCTGGAGTAAATTTTGAATTCAGTCAGAAAATTTGGGACGTAAATTTAGACACTGCAACCTTATATATAGGTGAAAACGAACACGGACCTTTTGAACAGCGACAATTCGATCAGATTTTTGGTGCAGATGGTGCTTTTTCGCGTATCCGTCACCGCATGCAGCGCCAGAACAGGTTTAATTATTCGCAGTTTTTCTTAAACATCGGTTATAAAGAATTAACGATTCCTGCAAATGAAGACGGCTCGCATAAAATCGATCCAAATTCATTTCACATCTGGCCTCGTGGCGAATTCATGCTGATTGCGCTGTCTAATGATGACGGGTCTTTTACCTGTACGCTGTTTATGCCTTTTGAAGGAGCTAATTCTTTTGAAGAAATCAATACAGACGAGAAGGTTACGGCGTTTTTCAACGAATATTTTTCTGATACAAAAAATTTAATTGTAAATCTGAAAGAAGATTATTTTTCAAACCCGACATCTTCGCTGGTTACCATGCAGTGTTATCCGTGGACATATAAAGATAAAGTGGCATTAATTGGCGATTCGGCTCATGCAATTGTTCCTTTTTACGGACAGGGAATGAATGCTGGTTTTGAAGATATTACTGCAATTAGTGATTTGTTAGATGAATTTCCAGACGATATAGAAACTGTTTTTGAAAAATATCAAGAGATAAGAAAGCCAAATGCCGATGCTATTGCCGAATTATCGTACCGAAATTTTATTGAAATGAGTACAAAAACGGCTGATGTTGATTTCTTGCTACAGAAAAAAATCGAAGCTTGGTTTACCAAACAGCACCCAGATAAGTGGCTTCCGTTGTACGACCGCGTTACTTTTAGCTTAAATCCTTACCAAGATGCTTTGGCAATTGGCGATTTGCAGAAAAAGGTAATGGAAGATGTAATGCAGTTACCGGATATTCATGAAAACTGGCAGACAAAAGAAGTTGAAAAACACATTTTAGATTTGTTAGATAAAAATAAAGCAGACATATAGTCTGCTTTTTGCTTTATATTACTTTTTAAATATCTTGGTAAGTACACCAAATGCTCCACGTATAAACGTTGCGCTGGTTAAAACTTTAATAACTTGTTTTGTAAAATAACTTTCTTCTTTTTTCTTTGGTGCAACACTGGTTTTCGATTCTTTAATAACTGAAGTTTCTGTTGGTTTTTCAGTGGTTAGTTTACAGTTCAGAATTTCGTAAGCACTTTCACGGTCAACAACATTATTGTATTTGTTTTTAAGGTTCGATTTCTGTATTAGTCCGTCAATTTCGGTAGGCGATAAAACATCCATTCGGCTCATTGGTGCCTGCATCATGCAAACAGCCAATGGAGTTGGGATTCCTTTTTCGTTTAAAACTGTTACCAAAGCTTCACCTGTACCAAGCTGTGTAATAATTTCGTTGGTTTTGTAGAATTCGGTTGTAGGGAAATTTTCCGATGCCAGTTTAATAGCTTTTCGATCTTTATCAGTGAAAGCACGTAAGGCATGCTGAATTTTCAATCCTAATTGCGCCAAAACACCGTCGGGCACATCGGTTGGGTTTTGTGTGATAAAATACAGTCCAATTCCTTTAGATCTAATCAATTTTACAATGGTTTCAATTTGATCTAAAAGTGCTTTGCTTGCTTCTTTAAAAATTAAATGCGCTTCATCAATAAAAATAACCAGTTCTGGCTGTCCGCTGTCGCCTTGTTCAGGCATGGTATTGTAAACTTCCGCCAAAAGACACAGCATAAAAGTAGAAAACAATTTTGGTTTATCTTGTATATCGTTTAAACGTAAAATATTTACAAAAGCTTTACCGTTTTCGTCGATCCGCATTAAATCTTTAATATCGAATGATGTTTCTCCAAAAAATAAATCGGCATCTTGCTGTTCTAGTTCTATCAGTTTGCGCAGAATTGCTCCGGTCGATGCAGTAGAAACACGTCCGTATTCTTTTTCTATATCTTCTTTACCTTCATTTGTAATAAACTGAATTACTTTTTTAAGGTCTTTTAAATCTAACAAAGGCAGTTGGTGATCATCGCAATATTTAAAAATTAACGACATTACGCCGCTTTGCGTATCGTTCAAATCTAAAATACGTGATAACAATACAGGTCCAAATTCTGAAATGGTTGCTCTTAATCGAACACCGTTTTGTTTAGAAATGGTTAGTAATTCGACAGGAAATGCTTTAGGTTCAAAAGGTAGATTCATTTTTGCATGGCGTTCCTCTATAAAAGCATTTTTTACGCCTTGTTGCGCAATTCCGCTGAAATCACCTTTAATATCCATCATTAAAACAGGAATGCCTTTGTTCGAAAGTTGTTCAGATAACACCTGAATCGTCTTTGTTTTACCCGTTCCTGTAGCACCCGCAATTAATCCGTGACGGTTCAGTGTTTTTAAGGGAATATTAATAAAAAGGTCTGCAATTGGCTCATTGTCAATCATTGCGCCGCCAATCGTTATATAGTCGGATTTAAAAGTATAACCGTCCTTTATTTTTTGTGTGAAATTTTCTCTATCCATTTAAACAATAATTCTATTTTTGATAAAGATATAAACTTCTTTCAACTAAAAAAATGCAATAAAACCTCAGGTTAAGTAATTGTTAAGAAATATTTGAAGCTAAAAAGCAATAATAATGAAAGTGAAACGTTTAATGATTAAGGATTTGATAAAAAAATATTAAAAAGTAAATTAATTGTTTCTTTTTCGTTAATTTTAAATTCTTAAATAATAACAGGCGAAATTTTATTTTTTTATATCAACTAAAAAACTAAATTTGCCTTGCTTCAATGAAAGCAAACTAATTTTAAAAATTGAGTAAACATTAAATTTAAATTTTATTAAGATGACACAAACAGTTGAGAAAAATCCAAGTGGTTCAGGATTATCAAACGTGGCTGCGGCGATTACCATTATTGCATGTTTAGTTTTTGGTTGGGTAATATGGAGATTTGTATTAGGTAGTGCTGACAATTTCATGAACGGAGATCGTAATGGAGATCCTTTACCAGGTGATTTAATGGGAATGATGTACAAAGGAGGTTACGTTATTGCTGTATTAATTGGATTAATGACAACAACTATTGTATTCGGTATCGAAAGATTTATCGTTATCAGCAAGGCTGCTGGTTCAGGAGATGTTAAAGCGTATGTTGCTAAAGTTCAGTCTTTAGTTAATGTTAATCAAATTGAAGAAGCTATTGAACTTTCTGACAAACAAAAAGGTTCAGTTGCAAATGTTGTAAAAGCAGCGCTAATTAAATTAAAAGAAGTTAAACGTGAAGGTTTTGATGCTGATAAAGCAACAGAAACTATTCAAAAAGAAATTGAAGAAGCTACTGTATTAGAAATGCCAATGTTAGAGAAAAACATGATCATTTTAGCAACATTAGTATCTATTGGTACATTAGTAGGTTTATTAGGTACAGTAACAGGTATGATTAAAGCATTCTCTGCTTTATCTACAGCTGGTTCTCCTGATTCATCTGCATTAGCAACAGGTATCTCTGAAGCCTTAATGAATACTGCTACAGGTATTGGTACATCTACATTAGCTATTGTTTTCTATAACGTATTCACAACTAAAATTGATAAATTAACACATTTTATCGACGAAGCTGGATTCGCAATTACACAATCTTACAGAAGACACAATAAATAATAATTTATTGTAGTTCGTAAATAGTGTATAATTCCAGATTAAATCTGGTTAAAAAAGAAGAGAGAATATGGCAAAAATGAAAAAATCAAGTACAAGAATTGATATGACCGCAATGTGTGACGTATCATTCTTATTGCTAACATTCTTCGTTTTAACCTCTACAGCAAAAACACCAGAAGTACATCCTGTTGATTTACCCGCATCTACAAAAGAAACAAAAATTCCATCAGAAGATATATTAACTATTACTGTTGGTCAGGAAAATGTTTACGTAGGTTTGGCAGGTAGAGAAGATAGAATTGATGTTCTTCGAAGAATGGGGCAAGAATATAATATAGAATTTTCTGAAGCAGAGCTGAATGCTTTTGCTGGAATGGAAAATTTCGGAGTTGATATTCGTGAAATGAAGAGCTTGTTGGCTAAACCTGCAGGTGAACGTATGGATAAAGATATTCACAAAGGCGTGCCTTTTAAAGATTCTTTAAACAACCAATTATCTTCTTGGGTACGAAATGCAAGAGAGTCTTCTTTTATTAGAAAATCTACCGATGAAAAAAAGAATTTCTTGAAAGTAGCTATTAAAGGAGATGCAAACGAACAATTTGGTACCGTTAAAAAGGTTATTGATATATTGCAAGAACAACGTCAAAACCGCTTTTACCTTGTTACAGGTTTAAGAACTGATGACTTTTAATCTACTAAAATTTAAAAAGAAATGGCAGAATTAAATACTGGTGGTAACGAAGGAAAAGGCGGTAAAAAAGTAAGAAGTAAAAAGCAAAATGCCGGGGTTGATTTAACGGCCATGGTAGATTTGGCATTCTTATTGATTACGTTCTTTATGTTAACCACCTCCTTATCTAAACCGCAGTCTATGGACTTGCAAATGCCAGATAAGAAAGATGTCGAGAAAGAGGATCGAATAGAAGTAAAAGAGTCTAAAACAATGACCATACTTTTAGGAAAAGATAATATGTTAAAATATTATGTGGGTATGTTTAATGCTCCTATAGAAGGTCCTACAGATTCATCTTATGGTAAAAATGGTATAAGAAAAGTTATTTTACAAAAAATAGCTAATCTTAAAGCTCAAGGTTTAACAGGTGCACAAGGTCAAATTGTTATTATTAAGGCTACAGATGAAGCTACATATACTAATATGATTGATATATTAGACGAAATGGCAATTACTGGAATCGAGGTATACGCAATTAATGATATTACTGATGCTGAAAAAGCAATTATGCAGTAAGCATATAATAATAAAATAGACTATTATGGCTAATATTAATTTATTTGGAAAGGATTGGATAAACGTTGTGTTTGAAGGTCGTAACAAAGCGTACGGTGCCTATAAACTGCGTCAAGAGAATCCTAAAACAACGTTACTGGCATTATTGTTAGGTGTTGTTTGTATTGGTTTGGCTTTTGGTGGTTCGGTAGCTTATAAATCTGTATTTGGTGAAAGATTCTCATCAGATAAAGATGATACAGGAGTTGAGGTTATTGATGTTCAGTTGCCAGAACTTCCTGAACCAATAGAAGAAATTCCAGAAGAGCCGGTTGTTGAACCTCCAAAAGAAGAACCAGCCGATGCTTCAAAGTCTGTCCAAGAAGAGAAGAAATTCACTGAAATGGAAGTTAAAAAAGATACTGAAGTTAAGAAGGAAGAACAAAAGTCTCAAAAAGATTTTAATGATGATACGCAATCTGGAAGACAAGATCGCGATGCAGACAAAGATGGAGATTTTAAATCTAAAGGTGAACAAACTGGAGGAGCAGATAAAGGTTCTCAAGGAAAAGGAAAAGGAGATACATTTTCTGATGACGAAAACAAAGTTCATACTTTTGTAAAGCAGAAAGCAGAACCTAACGAAGGATTACAGTCATTCTTTAGTAGCTTTATTAGAAAGTTCAATGCGCCTGATGTAGGTGGAAATGTGAAAGAAATTTCTGTTCGTTTAAAATTCGTTGTAGAGAAAGATGGTTCTTTTACTGATGTTCAAGTATCAGGAGCAGATCCGCACAACATGGGAAAAGAAGCAATCAGAGTATTGAAGTCAATGCCTAAATGGAAACCGGCAGAACATAACGGTAAAAAGGTGCGTTCAAGTTTTACATTACCAATTAAAGTTAGAGTAAATAACTAGTATGTTAGAAAACTTTATAAATAATTTTAAACAAAAATCGCTTTTACAGCGATTTTTGTTCTTTATTGGCTTGCTTTTTCTAATACTTTATTTTGTATTGGGATGTATGTTCATTTTTTGGAAAACCATTCCTTTGGAATTATCATACAACCGCAGGCTGTTATTCGGTATACTGCTTATAGTGTACAGCATTTTCCGCTTTTTTAGAATCATAAACATAAGACAAGATTAATTTCTTGTCTTTTTTTGTTTTTAGCAGATACTAAATAAAATATATTTACGTTAATCTGTAAATGAGTGTTTATATTTTGTATATTTAGTTAAAACATTTTTATATGGTCTGATTTTTACGCTTTAACTTAAAAACATTTTAATCATGAGCAGTTTAAATTTATTTGGAAAAGAGTGGGGAAACATAGTGTTTGAAAACCGCAATAAGCTTTACGGAGCTTACAAACTACGCCAAGAAAGTGCTAAAACAACTTTTATGGCATTGGCTATTGGCATCGGAACTTTAAGTATGATTTTTGGAAGTTCATATTTATATGCTTCTAATTCAAAAGAGGTAATTATTAGTTGTCCTGTTTCTGAGTTAGAACCTGTAGAACCTGTTACAATAATTGAAGCCGATTTAACAAAAGTAGAACCAATTGTTGAAAAAGCGAAAGGTACAGAAGATGATGCAACTAAAGCAACCGCGACGAAAACGGATGTTATGGACAACAAAAAGTTAACCAATGTGAACATAACAGAAGATGACAAAGTAAAAAAAGATGATTTAACAGCTCAAAGCGAGTTTAACGATCATACTAATTCAAGTAGTGAAAATCTAAATGCTAATAAAAAGGGAACTTTGAATACAGATGGAAGTAAATCGGGTACTGAAAATACAGAAAAGGGTAATGATACTACGGGTTCTGGTTCAAATGATGGAGAGGAAAATATTAAAGGTAACGAAATAGTTAAGTTGGTTCAAAAAAAAGCAGCACCTACCGAAGGTTTTGAAAAATTCTTTGAATCGTACATCAGAAAATTCTCGGCAAAAGATCTTGGAGGCAGTGAAACAGAAATGGTAGTTAAGCTGAAATTTGTTGTAGAAAAAGACGGATCGTTTACAGATATAAAAATCGTTGAAGATAAACACGGTCTGGGTAACGAAGCAATCCGAGTTTTAAAATCAATGCCTAAATGGAAAGCAGCTCAACATAATGGCAGAACGGTAAGATCTCAATTTACCTTGCCAATTAAAGTAAAAGTAAACAACTAAAAGATGCCCGCTATTTAAAAGCGGGTTTCTCGTTTTTTATAAACATATTATTTGCAATTTAACGTAAGGTAAAATCATATTTAAGGCATCAATAATTTTTGTTTGTTAAAAATGCAAAATTTGTAAAGTTTATTAAAAAAAAAATTAGTAGATTTAGCAATCAATTAATATCTAAAATTATGAAGCAGATAATTTGGTCTGTGTTAGGGTTAAGCCTGCTAATTTCGTGTAAAAAAGAACCAGCAGCATCAACTGCTGAAGTGAAAGAAGCATATGACAGAGGAACAACAGAAATGTATGTAGAATCATCGGTTTATCCTATAGTTGAAGATATTAACGAGGTTTTTAAGACTTATTACAACGATGCCGATATAAAATTAAAGATGCTTTCGCAGAACGAGATTTTAAGTGCGGTTTATAAAGATTCTAATCGTTTGGCAATAATGCCAAAGACGTTTTCGGCAAAAGAATTAGAAGCTTTCAAAGGTCGAGTTGTGCCTAAAATAACGCCAATTGCGAAAGATGCGGTGTTGTTTATAACGCAGAAAAACGCAACAGATACTTTAATTAATTACAATGATGTGATAGCTGTATTTAAAGGAGCTAAAAAATCAGAAAAAGTATTTGTGTTTCACGACGCTAATTCAAACATCGTTGAAAAAATTAAGACAGATGCCGGTGTAAGTGAATTAAGCAAAAATGTTTATTATGCAAAAACGGTTGAAGAAATTGTTGCATACATCAATAAAAATAAAAATGCGGTAGGTGTTGTTGGTATCAACTGGATGTTACAACCCGATGCAAAAATTAAAGAAGGTATTAAGCAGTTACGTTCTATGCTGGTTTATAACGATTCATTAAAGAATTATTATGCACCATCGCAAAGCACCATTGCAGATAATACCTATCCGTTAATAAGAACAATAAATATTATAGACGTTCAGGGAAAAACAGGTTTAGGTACCGGTTTTGCTAGCTTTGCCGCCTCAGATAAAGGACAGCGCATTGTTTTAAAATCGGGTTTAATGCCGGTTACTTTACCAAAACGAGAAATAAACATAGTAGAATAATCAAGGTTTTTCAATATAATTGTAAATTATGAATAAAAAAATTACCCTAAGTTTAGCTTTATTATCATTCATTTTTAGCGCAAACGCACAGAGTGGTGCTAATGATATTGATACGGCAATTAAGTACGGTCGTTACGATGTTGCAAAAAAAGAATTATACAAGCTTGTTAGATCACAACCAAACCAAGGTAAAAACTTTTATCGTTTAGGGGTAATTCATTTAAACGAAAATAACCAGGATTCGGCAAGTTACTACTTTAAGCAAGGTTTAAGAGCCGTTAAAGATGTTGATATTAACAATCTTGGATTAGGTAAATTAGGTTTGCTTACACAGAAAGATAAAGAAGCAAAATCGAAATTTAATGCAGCAACTTTAAATATGGGTCCAAAAGATTATCAAATCTATTTGGATATTGCAAATGCTTATACATTCGCTCCAAAACCTGATTATGATTTGGCGTTGGAGTTTGTAAACAAAGCGTTGTTTTTAGAATTAGAAGAACCAGAACCGCACATTGCTCGTGGAGATATTTACTTTGCAGAAAAGCAGTTTGTTGATGCACGCAGAGTTTATTACGAAACTTCGAAAAGATTCCCAAACAGTCATTTGCCTAAAATGAAACTGGCTGACGTATTACGTGCAGGTAACGAATTTGAAGATGCAATTAAAGTATATGATACCATTGTTTCTAAAGATCCGGCTTATGCTGATGTTTACAAACAGTTGGCATTAACCCATGCAGATTACGCTCGTTTTAAAGACGATAAAGCGCTTTTACAGCCTGGTGTAGATAACTATTTCAAATACCACGGAATGATTGGTGAAAGTATGGATGTTGATAACGAATTGGCTGCATACTTAATCAAAAATAAAGACTACAAAGCTTTAGGAGATTTAGTTAGAACAAAATGGTACACACGTGGAGATAACTTCTTTATGTATCGTTACCGTGCAATTGCCGATTTCCAAAACGGTAAATTTTTAGACGCTAAAGAAAACATCAACATGTATTTTGATGTTCAAGATAAAAAAGATCAATTATTGCCAATCGATTATTTATACAAAGGATTGTCTGAATTAGAAGCTTCACGTAAAGAAGACGGAACTTTTAACGAAGCGGTTTATAAAAAATCGATCGATGAAATGGCTAAAGCGGTTAAAGAAAATCCTAAATTGGGAGTTGCTTTACACGAATTGGGAATGGATTTGTTTAAAGACGAACATTTTGAACAAGCTTATTTCGTATTCGATTTAGCTTCTAAAGACGAAAAATCGCCTTACTATGTGTACGATATGTATTACAAAGGAAACGCATTGTACATGGCAAGCGATAAGCCAATGTTTAACGATCAGTTACAAAAAGCAAAAACCGATTTAGACAGCTCTTTGAAAAAGACACCTACATTTGAAGCATATCTGATTAGTGCGCGTGTAAACAGAAACTTGAATACGCCTACGTCTTTAGCTAAAATGGAAAAAGATTACGAAGGGTTTATCGATTTGTTAACTCAAAAAGGATTTGCAAACGATGCAGCTTTTAAAGATGCGTTAATTGAAGCTTACACCATGATTGGTAATTACAACCAAACTACAAACAAAGCAAAAGCAACAAGTTCTTTCCAAAAAGTACTACGATTAGATTCTAGTAATGAGTACGCAAGAAAGCAAGTGCAAAACGCTAAATAAATCACAGAAGAGCAACTTAACGGTTGCTCTTTTTTTATGAAAACTTTTTAGGATAACTATCGTATCTTTGCAAAAAAATAAAAAATGACAACAGCAGAAACAATAGTTGAATCGTTACCTTTAATGGAGGCCTTTTACACCATTCAAGGAGAAGGTTTTTACACCGGTCACGCAGCGTATTTTATACGTTTGGCAGGATGCGATGTTGGTTGCCATTGGTGCGATGTTAAAGAAAGCTGGGATGAAAACCTACATCCTAAAGTTTTGGTAAGCGATATCGTTTCGCAAGCCGAAGAGAATGGAAAACTGGTTGTAATTACTGGTGGAGAACCGTTGATGTGGAATTTAGACCATCTTACTGCAAAATTAAAAGAAAAGGGAATTCAAACAAATATTGAAACATCCGGAGCTTATGAACTGTCTGGTTTTTGGGATTGGATCTGTTTGTCTCCAAAGAAAAAGAAACTGCCTACGCAAAGTGTTTACGATGCTGCCAACGAACTAAAATGCATTATTTACAATCATCACGATTTTAAATTTGCCGAAGAACAGGCCGCCAGAGTAAACAAAAATGCTAAATTGTATTTGCAGGTAGAGTGGGGTAAGAAGGATGAAATGCTGCCTTTGGTTATTGATTATGTAAAAAATAATCCTAAATGGGCGATTTCTACACAAACTCATAAATATTTGGATATTCCTTAAAATATTTTAATTTTACCTTAAAAAAGTTATGAAGAAAATAGTACTGTTCGTGTTTTTATTTGCAGCAGCAAACAGCTTTGCACAGGCGAATAAAGCTGATGTAATGAAGTTGGTTGAATTATCGGGCGAAGTAGCTGAATTCTACAATATTACCGATGAAATTTCAAAACAACTTTCGGTGAACAATCGTGAAAGTTTTAAAAAGGATATGGAGCCTTTAATTGCGAAACAAAAAAAGAGTTTAATTGCTTATTATTCGCAAAACTTATCACAAAGCGAAGTAGAAAACCTGATTGAATTTTACCAAACACCATTGGCAAAAAAATTCATGATGATCAAGCAGAATTATGCTACCGTTTTAAGTAATAAATCAGAAGATTTTAAAAGCGAAATACAAGGCATTATAATGAAATATATGATGTAAAAAGAGAAGCAACTGCTTCTCTTTTTATTGTCTCAAAATTGCTTCTGAAGATATGAAGGTTAAGTTTTTGAAAATTTTATCGGCCACAAATTAGAAGTTTAAAAGGATTTTTCAATCTGTGAAAATCTGTGTAATTAGTGGTAAAAAAGATTCTAATAATTTATTTTGTAATTCTAGCTAGATAATCAAAATTAGATCCTTCTAAAACAAGCTCACATTTTAAATTTTGAGCTATACAAGCATTTTGAAGTGTATTAAAATCTAAATAAAGCCAATTAAAAGGTTCTTCTTTTTCGCCTTTATATGACACGTTAAACGTGAGTTCGCCATAATAATCGCCATAGATAGGAATCCATTTTCCGCCGTCATCGTCTTCATCAAACATATAAATAATGTCTGAACTGTCAATTAAAATCTGTCCGTTATCAGTCAGTAAACTCTTTAATTTCGATAGGTATTGATCAATGTTTTTCAATCTTCCAAAAATTCCGGTACCGTTCATCAAAAGCAGAATCGTGTCGAATTTTTCCGAATCATCAACTTGTAAAATATCAATCTGCATAGTTTTTTCAACACCGCGAATTTTACAGGTTTCAATTGCGTTTGCAGAGATATCAATCGCTAAAACATTCAATCCTTTTTCCTGCAAATACAATGCATGACTTCCTGCACCACATCCAACATCCAGAATGTTTCCTTTTGCAAGCTTTAATGCCTTTTGCTCTAATTTAGGCATATCCTTAAACGATCGAAAAAGGTAAGAAACGTCCATTTCATCGGCTTCGCTGATGTTTGTTTCGGTAATTAAATTTTCGGACTGATTATTTTGTATGTAATCCAGCATTGCTTTGCCAAAAAGATCTTTAAACATAGTTTGATTATTTGTAATTTTGTATTTTAAAATTGCAATGGAACAGTATTTAAAACAATTGCCAAAGTTAGCAAAAGATAAGCATACAGAAAACAAGAAGTATTTTGATAAGCTAAAGAAAAAAACGCCCAAAGATTTAGATTACAAAATGCAGCTTATTCATGACGATGTTTTTAAAAAGACCGATTGTTTAAAGTGTGCCAATTGTTGTAAAACTACCGGTCCTTTATTTACTTTGGCAGATATTGAGCGTGTTGCAAAGCATTTGCGCCAAAAACCGCAACAGTTTATAAGCCAGTATTTACGAATTGATGAGGATAACGATTATGTGCTGCAAAGTGTGCCGTGTACGTTTTTAGATCACGAAAATTACTGTATGATTTATGATGTTCGCCCGAAAGCTTGCAGAGAATTTCCGCATACCGATAGAAAAAAGTTTCAGCAGATAAGTAATCTTACCTTAAAGAATGTTGAAATTTGTCCGGCTGCGTTTGCAGTTGTTGAAGAAATGAAAAAGAAAATGCCTTTGTAATAAAGGCATTTAAGTTTTATATGAAACTATGTTCGTTATCTAAATAGTTCTTTAAGAAATTACTTGCGTCTTCTTCTGTATCAAAATTATTTATAACGTATTCAACCAAATTTAAAATAAACTCTTTGAATCGTTCAAATAAGTCAACCACACGACCTAAAATACGTAGAAACCACTCATAAAGAGATTGAAAACGATCAATGATAGCAATTATAGCGTTTGTTGTATTCATAACAAATTACTTTTTTTAACTTTTAATCAAATATAATAAAAAACTTGTGATTTGTAATGTTTGTAATGATAAATTGAAGTTAAAAATCGGTGTAAAGCAAGTACTTTTTACGTGTTTCTTTAAAATCTTCAATACCGGCTTTCCAGATTGATCTGATTTCTTTTTCGGTTAAACCTTTTTCGATTTGTTTTTGCAGTTTATCGGTTCCGGCAAGCTTGATAAAAAAGTTATTAAAGAATTTTTCTTTGCTATCGGTGTTTTTATACGCTTTTAAAAGCCATTCCAGCGATAATCCGTCGATTGTTTTATGAGTCGATAAATCTTCGCCAAAACATTTTACCCCATTGTGAACCGGATCTTTTGCACCTTCGTTTGGTTTTGGTGTAAAGGTGAAATCCATATTCTTTAAAAAGGGCGATCCGTAAATTTGAAACTGTTTTTCTGTTCCGCGCCCCATACTTACATTGGTTCCTTCAAAAAAACATAAGCTGGTGTACAGATTTATCGATGTATCGTTTGGTAAATTTGGCGATGGTTTTACAGGCAGTGAATACTGCATACTTTTATTATAATTTTTAACGGGAATGATTGTCAATTTTGCTTGAGCACCATTCTTCAACCATTTTTCGCCGTTAATCATTTGGGCATATTCGCCAATGGTCATTCCATGTAAAACAGGAATAGGGTGCATGCCCACAAAACTTTTGTTTTTCATATCTAGAATAGGTCCGTCAACCGTTGCACCTTTCGGGTTTGGTCGATCCAAAACAATCACGGGAATATTATTTTCGGCACAAGCTTCCATTAAATAGTGTAACGACGAAATATAGGTGTAAAATCGCGCGCCTACATCCTGCAAATCAAAAATCATTACATCAATCCCGGCAAGCTGATCTTTTGTCGGTTTTTTATTGTTTCCGTACAATGAAATAATAGGCAAACCGGTTTTGGTATCTTTTCCGTCTTTAATCAGTTCACCGGCATCGGCAGTTCCGCGAAAACCATGTTCGGGCGCATAGATTTTTTTTAGATTGATTTTATTTTCGATGAGGAAATCTACAAGATGATAATGGGTAGTATCTGTTGTTACCATTTCTGTATATCCATTTGACTCTGTTAAAATGTTTAAAATTTCCCTTTTTATAACAATACCCGTTTGATTAGTCAAAATTCCTACTTTTTTATCTTTTAATAACGGAAGGTAAGTTTCTGGTTGATGTGCACCTGTCTGTATTTCCGTTTGATAGCTTTTTGACTTTTGACTTTCGGCTTTCGACTTACTTTGTCCATTACAAACAAAACTTAAGCCTGTAAATACTGTTACAAAGAAAAATAAAAATGTATTTTTGGAGTGAATTATAGATTTCATAGGTTTGAATTTATCTTATTTTATAGCTAAACGTTTAGCAACTTCTAAAAAGTATAAAAATAGTGTTTCTGCGCCAATTATAAAAATTGCCATTGCCGCGGTTGCTATCAGCGTTGTTATGATGCTGGTTTCTATTGCAACAGGCTTGGGTTTGCAGCAAAAAATACGCGATAAAATTACATCGTTCAACGGGCATGTGGTGATATCGAATTTTGATAACAATCAGTCCGAAGTTACTTTAGAGCCTATTTCTACGCAACAGAATTTCTATCCAAAGTTTACCGAAGTGCCCGAAGTTACTGCGGTGCATCCGTTTGCTACAAAAGCCGGAGTTGTTAGAACCGATAAATCGTTTGAAGGAATTGTTTTTAAAGGGGTAGATAAAAATTACCAATGGAATTACCTGGAAGATTATTTGGTTGAAGGAAAATTGCCGGAATACAAAGCGGAAGGAATGACCAATGATGTGATTGTTTCGGGCTATTTAGCTAACCGTTTAGAACTGAAAGTAGGCGATAAGCTGGATACTTATTTTTTAAAGAACGATGGTGAAGGTTTGCCAAACGTGCGCGCTTTTACCATTTCGGGAATTTACGATTCGGGTTTTCCGCAGTTCGATGAAACTTTTGTAATTGGCGATTTAAAGCATATTCAGCGTTTAAACAAGTGGGAAAAAGACGAAGTTGGTGGATTTGAACTTTTTGTAAATGATTTTACAAAGATCGATTCCATTGCAGATAAAGTTTACAGTCACATTCCATCAACGTTGAACAGCGAGCCTATAACAAGTAAATACTATAATATTTTTGATTGGTTAAAGGTGTTCGATTTAAATATCTACATCATTGTCGGATTAATGATTTTAGTTGCCGTTATCAATATGATTGTTGCTTTGCTGGTGCTTATTTTAGAACGAACCCAGATGATCGGTATTTTAAAAGCATTAGGCGCAAGTAATTGGAGCATCCGTAAGATTTTTGTTTACAACGCCACGTATATCGTAATCATAGGATTATTGATAGGAAATGCAATAGGTTTAGGCTTGTTATTGATTCAGAAATATTTTGGAGTTATCACTTTAGATCCAACACAATATTACGTAAAAGTAGCACCTGTATATATTTCGCCGGTTTATATCATTTTAATAAATGTAGCTTTAATAGTTTTAAGCTATTTAATTATGCTGATACCATCAATTCTTATAAGCAAAATTTCTCCGGTAAAATCGATTAAGTTTCAGTAGTGTAAATAAATTATTCCATATTTAGCAAAGTATTGAATTTATCGAAGGAAAATATCAAACCTTAATTGTATCATCAATGTCTTGCTGAACTTGTTTCAGCATCTCATAAGATTAAGTCATGATGCGATTGCTTTGCTAGTCCGTGCCCATGTCAAGCTGTGTAAAAACAAAATGAATTCACAACTCAATAAACAACAAAAAAGTCGCTACTAGAGCGACTTTTCTTATTTTGTAATGATATCAATCTTAAATAAACAAGTGTACTAAATGATAAACACCCATTGCAACTAATGCAGATACTGGTATAGTTAAAATCCAAGCCCACAATAACGAAATAGTTACACCCCAACGAACTGCCGATATACGTTTGGTAATACCAACACCAATAATAGATCCTGTAATGGTGTGTGTGGTAGAAACCGGTATTCCCATGTGTTCGGTAACATATAAAGCAACGGCACCGGCTGTTTCTGCAGCAACACCTTCTAACGGAGTTACCTTTGTAATTTTAGATCCCATTGTTTTAACGATCTTCCAACCACCGCTCATGGTTCCTAAACCTATAAAAAGGAACGATGCTAAAGGAACCCAACCCCAATGGTCAACAAAATAACTGAAACGGTCAGCATTTTCAATTGCTAAATACGGGTTTAAATTATCAGGCAATCCCATGTGAAAACTAATAACAGCAGCACCAATAATACCCATTACTTTTTGGGCATCGTTACCACCGTGACCTAAACTGAACAATGCAGAAGATACTAACTGCAAGCGTTTAAACCATTTTTCTGCACGGTGCGGATTTGCTTTTCTACAAATCCACATAATGGCAACGGTTATAAAGTAGGCAAGTATCATTCCCAATAAAGGGGCTCCGAAAATAAACAAAAAGATCGGTACAACCTTTGCGTAAACAATTACATCTTCTCCGTTAATATTCAAACCACCGGCATGTGCAATAGCAGCACCCATAAAACCACCAATTAAGGTGTGTGATGATGATGATGGTATTCCCAGTTTCCATGTTGCTAAATTCCAAAGAATAGCAGCAATTAATCCGGCAAAAATAACTTCGAGTGTAATAAACTGTTCGTTCACCGATTTGGCTATGGTGTTACCAATTTTAAATTCGCCAATAATATATAACGATATAAAGTATGCGGCAAAGTTAAAAGCAGCAGCCCATAAAACCGCCTGAAACGGAGTTAAAACGCGTGTTGTTACAATGGTAGCAATAGAGTTTGCAGCATCGTGAAAACCATTAATGTAGTCAAAACCCAACGCTAAAACTATAATTACAAGTAATAGCCAGGCGCCGCTAACATCAAGGTTTGCAAATAAGTCAAATAGTTCCATAAAAATTTATCTTCTAAAAAATTATGCGTATTTAACCGTAATTGTTTCAAGTACGTTTGCTACACGGCGACAGCTGTCGGTAGCCGTTTCTAAAGCATCCATTACTTCTTTATACTTGATAATTTCTATAATGTTTGTTTCGTTTTCAAAGATATCGGCAACCGCTTTATCAAAAACTTTATCAGCCTTACGTTCTAAACGTAAAATAACTTTACAGCCTTCTGCAATTGCTTTAAGGTTTTTCATATCCTTTAAATCTAATAAACTTTGAGCAACCTGCGTACAAGCTTCCAAATTAGCTTCGGTAAGTTTGCGTAACGGTTTGGTCACTCGGTCTATTTGATATAAACGCATACGCGATGCAGCATCACTTAAATGATCGGCAATTTCGTCAACTGCAGTCATTAAGTTGTTTATATCTTCTCTATCAAAAGGGGTAATAAAGTTTCTTCCTAATTCTACACGTGTAGTTTGTGCAATCGCTTCTATTTCCGATTTTAAAACTTCTACTTCACGTAATAATTTTTCTCTGTCGTTAGCAGGTAAGTTTACCGCTTCGTGCAATGTTTCCGATAATAATTTAATTTTACCGGCAGCTTGTTCAAATAAAGGGTAAAACGTTTTATCCTTTGGAACTAAAAATTGAAAAATTGAATTTAATGACATGTGTTTAATAATTTTTTCGCACTGCGAAAGTAATATTCTAATGTTAACTTAATATTAAGTTTATGTTTTATTGTAAAATTTTTTCAAAAGCCGTTTCTCTAAATTAGCAGGAATATTTGTATTTTAGCAGAATTCAAAGAACTTAAACGAAATTTTATCGCGAAATGGATTTAAACTTCAATAAAAACGAAGATCATAATAAATTACTGTTATCAGAATTAAAACAAAGATTTGCCAAAGTTAAATTAGGCGGAGGCGAAAAAAGAATCGCAAAATTACACGAACAAGGAAAAATGACCGCTCGTGAGCGTATTGATTTTTTATTTGATAAAGGTTCTAAATCAATCGAAATTGGTGCTTTTGTTGGCGATGGTATGTATCAGGAACACGGCGGTTGTCCATCGGGTGGCGTTGTGGTGAAAATCGGATACGTTAACAGTAAACAAGTAATTGTTGTTGCGAATGATGCTACTGTGAAAGCCGGTGCATGGTTTCCAATTACAGGGAAAAAGAATTTACGTGCGCAGGAAATCGCTATAGAAAATCGTTTGCCGATTATTTATTTGGTTGATTCTGCTGGGGTTTATCTGCCAATGCAGGATGAAATTTTCCCGGATAAAGAAAACTTCGGACGTATTTTTCGTAACAATGCCATTATGTCATCTATGGGAATTACCCAGATTGCAGCTGTAATGGGTAGTTGTGTTGCGGGTGGAGCTTATTTGCCGATTATGAGTGATGAAGCGTTGATTGTTGATAAAACGGGATCGATCTTTTTAGCAGGATCTTATCTGGTAAAAGCAGCAATTGGCGAATCTATCGATAATGAAACGTTGGGTGGTGCTACAACACATACCGAAATTTCTGGTGTTACCGATTATAAATCTAAAGACGATAAAGATTGTTTAGAAACCATTCGCAACATTGTTGGTAAAATGGGCGATTTTGATAAAGCAGGATTTAACAGAATTGATACTAAAAAACCGGCGTTAGATCCAAACGAAATTTACGGAATTTTACCAAAATCGCGTGGGGAACAATACGATACTATGGAAATCATCAAGCGTTTAGTTGATGATTCTGAATTCGATGAATACAAAGCAGGTTACGGACAAACAATTATTACCGGTTATGCGCGCATCGATGGTTGGGCGGTTGGTATTGTAGCCAATCAGCGTAAAGTAGTAAAAACTACCGGAGCTAAAACCAAGCCAAGCGAAATGCAGTTTGGCGGTGTAATTTATTCTGATTCTGCCGATAAAGCAACACGTTTCATTGCAAACTGTAATCAAAAGAAAATTCCGTTGGTTTTCTTGCAAGATGTTACTGGTTTTATGGTTGGATCTAAATCTGAACACGGCGGTATCATTAAAGACGGAGCTAAAATGGTGAATGCCGTAAGTAATTCTGTTGTGCCTAAATTTACCGTTATTATGGGTAATTCTTACGGTGCAGGAAATTATGCAATGTGCGGTAAAGCGTACGATCCACGTTTTTTCTTGGCTTGGCCAAGTGCAGAATTAGCAGTAATGGGTGGCGCACAGGCTGCAAAAGTTTTATTACAGATCGAAGCATCATCATTAAAAGCAAAAGGCGAGGAGCTAACTCCGGAAAAAGAAGCAGAATTGTTCGATAAAATCAAAGCGAAATACGATGCACAAACATCACCATATTATGCAGCAGCTCGTTTATGGACCGATGCTATTATTGATCCGTTAGATACCCGCAAATGGATTTCTATGGGAATTGAAGCAGCAAACCACGCACCAATTGAAAAACAGTTTAATTTAGGTGTTATTCAAGTATAAATTTATAAATTAAGTCTGCTGAAAAGCAGACTTTTTTAATTTGTTTTGATGACAAACGCAAAAAGAGGAAGCGATTGCTTCCTCTTTTGTTTGGTTATTATCTAACAGGTTGTTATCGTTTTAACGAGAAGTGACCTGTTAGTTCTTTGTTTAATCCAGTTTTTGGATCTATATACTCTGCCTTAAACCAGTAATCGGTTGATGGTAATGGTTGTCCGTTGAAGGTTCCGTCCCATCCTGCACCGGCAGGGCTTAACTGTTTGATTAGT
>Ga0308157_10003137_pt1 | contig 24846 bp, 20 predicted proteins | sample PhyBR1_FD_201035 | JGI IMG/M metagenome (GOLD analysis project Ga0308157, IMG submission 201035) | Phyllosphere microbial communities from UC Gill Tract Community Farm, Albany, California, United States - DLSLB.R1 | ecosystem: Host-associated > Plants > Phyllosphere > Unclassified | place: USA...
ACTGCTGGCAAACCGTGGGTGTCCCAGCCGAAGCGACGCTCAACACGCTTTCCACGCTGGGTCTGGTAACGAGCTACCAGGTCCTTAACATAGCCGGTGAGCAGGTGGCCGTAGTGTGGCAGACCGTTGGCGAAGGGAGGACCGTCGTAGAAGACGAACTCTTCGCCCTCACGCTGATCAATGGAGGCCTGGAAAGTGTCGTCGTTCTTCCAGTATTCGAGGACGCGCTTTTCTAGTTCTGGGAAGCGCGGTGAAGCCGGGGTCGAACCGGATGGGTCAGAGGTGACCTTCGGGTAAAAGCTCATCGAATGGGCCGTCCTTCAAGCGTAGGGTCGATAAATCCTTGCCTACGAGGACGGCAGAATTGCCGCGGTACCACCCCGCTTATCCCCCACCAAATGATAGGGAACCACTTATCATCAGCTGTGACGGGCTGGTCCCGTTCGGTTCTACTAAGCGAGCATGAAGCTCACCGTTCTTCCGAAGGCTCCCCGGTGATGGCCGGATCAATACCTGAATACATCTATCGTACCGCGTGATGCCCGTGCTGAAAATTCGCCAGAACACCACTGAACACAAGTGAGTGCAGGCTCACAACACAACATCTGAATGCCAAGCCTTCACTTCCTACATTTTCAGAATAGCGCGTACAGGGGGTCTTGCCGCAAGGCCCCACCTATGGTTCATAATCAATGACTTCCGCTTTGAAATCCACTTACGTCCGGGAGTCTACGTGCCATTAAGAACCAACATCGAAAGTTATTTTGAGATTTCCGCACAGCAAGCCATGACCGATGCGTCACTTAGCATCGCCGAGGATGACCAGCGGTTGATCGCTATTGCCTTGCGCGTTGAGCAACTCCGAGCTGAAACATTGAACCGAATTGTTCGACGGGGCCAGGACCACGCCGGAAAATTGCAGCAGTCCTTGGAACGCGATGTTGAACTGAGCGAGTTAGCCCAACGACTTCGCCAGTTAGAGCGCACCGGCCCCTTAGCGTGCTTAGGGTTCATGGAGAATGCCGAGACCGGCGAGCGCCAGTACGTTGGACGCATCGGGCTGAGCGATGATCACGGAAAACAACTCATGCTTGATTGGCGAACGGCAGCTGCCGAACCATTTTTCGCGGCCACCCACGAAAGAACCTACGGACTGTCGATGCGTCGGCGTTATAAATGGCATCGCCAACTCATCACAGATTTTTGGGATGAGGTATTCGAACCTTCACTCTTAGCTTCACATTCGAAGTTAGATGATCACTCTTCGTTTCTTGCTTCATTGGACACTGCCCGGTCATCCAAAATGCAGGATGTACTTTCAACGATCCAATCGGATCAAGACGCCATCATTCGTGCCAGCTCTAAGGGAGCCTTGGTCGTGGACGGCGGACCTGGAACTGGCAAGACAGTGGTGGCGTTACATCGGGCCGCTTACCTGCTGTATGCAGACCCGCGCTTGCGCAGTCAAGGCGGCAGGGTCTTGGTAGTGAGTCCACACGATGCCTATTCGGCGTACGTCTCGGATGTTCTGCCGAATCTTGGAGAGGACGAAGTACAGATATCCACTCTTTCGAACATAGTTTCGATTCATGATGAAGTGCTAGCTGAGACGGATCCGGAACTCAGCCAAATTAAGTCAACTGGCTCAATGCTTCGAACCATCAAAAGGGCCGTGCAGGTTTTCCAAGAACCGCCTTCCACCAGTCTAGAAATTCAACTTACCGACGGCACGGTGAGCATCTGTGTCTCTTTGTGGCGTAGTGCCATATCAATGATCGATGCCACGGCGCCCCACAATGAAGCACGGGGTCAATTACGTAATGCCCTTCTGGAGCTAATACTCCCCCGACTTACAAATGACCAGTCCCGTAAGCAGAGCTTGCACCGCGAACTCGAAAGCAGCACCGACTTCAACGAGTATCTGAACGAGTTCTGGCCACTACTAGATCCGATGAATCTGTTGCGTACCCTCTATACGACGCCAGCACTGTTGCATTACAGCGGGGTCGAGCTAAACAGCGCGCAGATCCAGAAACTGCTGGACGCTGGGTCAGCACTCTCGTGGACTACAGCGGATCTCCCGCTCATCGACTACGCACGTTTCTTGACCGGCGATCTTTCCATTGAAGCGCAACATCGGCACCGTCAGGCGGTTCAGCATGCAGAACGTCAGCAGTGGAAGGAGGTGATCTCCGATTTGCTAGAGTCCGCCGACGACAAGGAAGATCTCAGCTCTCAATTGATCCACGTTGACCTTCAGGAACAACTGATCAGTCGACGCCTAGAACCGGAGCACGCGCCTGAACGTTTTGACGGCCCCTATTCACATATCGTCGTTGATGAAGCCCAAGATCTCACCGATGCGCAGTGGGCCATGATCCTGCGTAGATGCCCTTCCGGGAGTTTAACTATTGTCGGTGATAGGGCTCAGGCATCGGCAGGCTTTGTTGGTACATGGGAGCAACGCTTAAAGAAGCTAGGGATTAGAGAGCTCACCGTGTCCGAGTTGAAGGTGAACTACCGTAGCACTGCCCAGATTATGGAAGTTGCCGCCGAACAGGTCCGTGAGCAAATACCACATGCCAATATTCCAGAATCCTTGAGAACTAACGGAGAACCTGTTCACTTTGCGCTTCCTGATCAGTTGACACCACTACTTGAACAGTGGCTAAGCACTCACCCTGAAGGAACCGCAGCAGTTATCGGGCATCCGAACTTCGAATCAACAGATCGGGTAAGTTCCCTGTCCGTGGAGAACGCCAAAGGTCTTGAATTCGATTTTGTTGCAGTCTACCGACCAGAGAGATTCGGCCAGGTTCAATCTGGTGCGGTGCGCCGATACATCGCCATGACCCGAGCAACAGCTCAAATGGTGGTGTTCACAGGTCAGTAGAGGTTCACGACTTTAGTAGGCTGGCTTCATGAGTACACCTGAGCAGCTACGACTGGACGCCCACATCCAGCAGCATTCTTTGGCCTCGCCAAGAGTGCTGCTGTGGGGGCAACATTTGGTCACTGCGATCTTGCTGGTGATTGCACTGCTTCGCCAAGTTTCAACACCAGATCATCTGTGGACCGCAATCCTTGTGTCGGTGCTCTTTGCGGGCTGGTATGCAGTGGGATTTATCCCTTTCAGCAAGAACAAAATCGTCAACAAACCTGCCTGGTGGCTCGCGATACTACTGGTCATCTGGATTTCAAGCCTGTTTATCTCGGCAGAATTCATGTGGCTGGCCTTCAGCCTGTGGCTGTTACTTGGTCATCAGCTTCCCTTCGTGCCCTCCATCCTTTGGTCCGTGGTGGTCTATGCATTCACCCTGATCGCACCGTACCTGCAACACAGTGAACTAAGTGTCGCCGCCGCGGCTGGCCCGTTGGTTGGTGGACTATTCGCTTGGGGCATCTCGCGTGGGTATCTCCAGATGGAACGTGACGCTCAAGAGCGCACCTCATTGCTCAACTCCCTGATCCGCGCTCAGGAAGAAACCTCAGCATTGCAAGAGGAGTTGGCCCGCTCGCAACGAGAGGCAGGCATAGCAGCTGAACGTACTCGTCTAGCCCGAGAAATCCACGACACCATAGCGCAACAACTTTCCTCGATAGGACTACATGCTAAAGCCGCCAACGCAGCAAACAATTACGAGGCCGCACAGGAAGCCTTAGAGCGCATCGATCATCTTTCCGGACAGGCCCTGCGCGATCTTCGTCGAATCATCGCCGCCCTAGCTCCAGCGGAGCTTGATTCCCAAGCGCTCGCCGGAGCCTTGTCCCGAATTCTTGACGACTTCGCGGTGGATTCAGGTGTACGAACGAGGATCGATATAGAACCAGGCTTGCCGTTGCTGGACCCCAGCGTGCAAATAGCCTTGCTTCGCACTGCCCAGTCAGCGTTGTCCAATGTCCGTCGCCATGCACGAGCCACGGCTGTAGTGCTGAGCTTGAGCTACAGTGACGACGAGGTACGTTTGGACATCGTGGATGATGGATGTGGCTTCACCCCACCGACCGGTCGCCTGCAACACAATACCGCTGTGGGTGGTTTCGGTCTGACCGCCATGAACCGTCGGCTTAAAGAGCTTGGCGGCGGACTTGACGTCGAAAGTGCCCTTGGTGAGGGAACAGCCCTCTGCGCTCACCTTCCGCTTCGCTTCGCAAAGGAAATTTCATGATCCAAATCTTGTTGGTTGATGACCACCCCATCGTTCGTACCGGCCTACGTGCATTGTTGGACAACTATGAAGATATCGAAGTTGTTGGTGAGGTCTCTACAGGCGAGCAAGCCGTAGATTTCGTCAGAAACGCAACGGTTGATGTTGTCCTGTGCGATCTTCGCTTGGGTGCCGGCATGAACGGCGCACAAACAACAGCCGTGCTCCGAAAGCTTCCCAAGTCTCCACAAGTCTTGATCTTGACGACCTTTGATAAGGACGCAGAGATTTTGGCATGTATCGAAGCCGGTGCCTGCGGTTATCTGCTCAAGGATGTCAGCGCACAAACCATTGTTGATTCTTTGCGGCAAGCCGCCGCCGGACACATGGTTTTGGCCCCTGAAATGACTCTTCGTGTGGTCGAGGGCATGCGCCGCCCCAAGGTGGAACTGACTGCACGTGAACGAGATGTGCTTTCTCAACTCGCTACGGGAGCCGGCAATAAACAAATTGCCAAGGCACTTTTTGTCTCTGAAGCTACGGTCAAAACCCATCTGGTTCACATTTTCGACAAGCTTCAGGCTACTACCCGAACTGATGCCATCAACAAGGCCAAAGACCACGGACTGCTATAGTACTAAACTTGCTCGACTAGACACGTCAAAACCCGCCTCAACCTTTCGGTTGATCTTTTATTCAGCTATTTCCACGATGGATGAACCGGCAAAATCTCGTTGACTGGAACTATGAAAGTTTCAGTCGTAACTCGGGTCGCTCAATCATTGACCGGCCGCCGCGGTGCCCGGATCTGGCTCGCCGCGATCATCGCATGTATCGCCATTCTTTTTGGTGCCTTGAGCAGTCTCGAAGCGCCTGCCCGCTCTGACAGCTCCATCGTGAACGGCTCCGATTCGGCCCAGGTTCATCAGATCTTGGACGAAAATTCTACGGACACGCAAACATCCGCACTGTTGGTCGCCACGCGATCAGACAATTCGGCGCTGGGCAATAAAGAGATTGCCGCTTTTGAGGCCGAGGCCAAAGTCCTCAGCAAAAACACCAACGTGTCTGGTGGAGGTCTTCTTGTCAGCGAAGATGAACAAGCAGCCATGCTTCCCCTGACCTGGAGCACGGTGTCTACCGAAGCCGACAGGGAAACCCTGAAAGAACTGCGCAGTTGGATACAAGAAAATCCGGTCCCAGGTCTTGACGTGCAAATCACCGGTTCCACCGCCTTTGCGGTTGATATCACCAATGCCTTCGCAGGTGCTGACTTCACGTTGCTGGCAGTCACGGTAAGCATCGTCGCTGTCTTGCTCATCCTGACATACCGTTCACCAGTGCTGTGGTTGATTCCGCTCGCGGTTGTTGGAATCGCCGACCGAAGCGCTTCGCTTATTGCCAATCTTCTTGGCAACCTCTGGGATTTGAGCTTTGATTCGGGAGTACTCAGTGTTCTGGTCTTTGGCGCCGGCACCAACTACGCGTTGTTGCTGATCTCCCGCTACCGTGACGAACTGCAGAAGACCACCGATCATCGTCGCGCCCTGGCTAAAGCTTGGGCCGCCAGCTTAGAGGCCATTCTGACTTCCAACCTCACCGTTGTCCTCGCACTGTTGACGTTGGGGCTGGCAGTTATGAATGACACCCGGGGTCTGGGTATTGTCTGCGCTGCAGGTCTATTGATCGCTGCCATTTTCGTCCTCCTCCTGCTACCACCAGTCCTAGCAATGAGCGGGCGTAAAGCATTCTGGCCGCTGATTCCTCGACCTGGAAGCGAGATCAAGAAGGACAATTTCTTCTCTCGTGCGGCACGACTTGTGATGCACCGTCCTGCGCTTAATCTGGCTGCTCTAGTAGTGCTACTGCTGGTACTTGCCAGCGCGTTGGCCGGCACTCGTATCGGTTTGTCACAGACCCAACAATTCCGGACTGCGACTGAGTCTTCGTCAGCGATGGAAGAACTCGCTGCCCACTTCCCTGCTGGTGAAGCGCAACCACTGACCGTTCTCGCTCAAGCCGATCAAGTTGATGCGCTGAACAGTGAGTTCGAGAACGTTGCTGGCGTGAAGCGAATTGGCAAGGCTACACAGGTCGGCGATTCATCCTGGCAGCAGTTCTCTGTGGTTCCTGAGATGGATCCAAATTCTTCTCAGGCTCAGGATTTGGTAGCCGAGCTTCGCACCATGGCGACAGACAATGGGCAAGTACTCATTGGTGGGCAGACGGCCGCGCAACTTGATTCTCATCAAATGCATCTACGCGACTTGTACGTGATTGCGCCGTTGATCATGGTGATCTGCTTTGTCATGCTCGGCTGGCTCACTCGCTCATGGAAGACCGCCCTGACTCTGGGGCTAGTCAATCTACTGAGTGCGGCAGCAGCTGTGGGCCTCGGATCCCTCGTTTCGTCATTCGTCTTTGACGCCAAGGCTCTAGATGTCCAAGTTCCGTTGTTGGCCTTCGTCTTCTTGGTCGCCCTCGGCGTGGACTACACGATCTTCTTCACACAACGTGTCCGACAGGATGTACAGACCCTTGAGCTTCGTGAGGCTGTGAAGCAAGCCGCAAGTCGTACCGGCTCCGTCATCACCAGCGCCGGACTCGTTCTAGCCGGAGTGTTTGCAGCGTTGGCAACGCTACCGTTGACCGTTTTGGGTCAGCTGGGATTGATCGTTGGACTCGGCGTCTTGCTTGACACCTTCATCGTTCGAACCCTGCTACTCCCCTCACTGTTCGCAGTACTGGGATCAGGGCAACGACCAATTTTCGGCAAAACACGGGCACCTGCAACGCTGACTGCGGAGCCATCAGATCTCAAAGAAAGCGAAATCAATGCGTAAGCTCGTCAACTTCTCCTTCATCTACATGATCCTTGGCGTTGCCTCGGGATTGTTCTACCGCGAATTCACAAAAATCAATGACTTTCCCGAAGATCAATGGACACAGCTTTCGGTAGTGCATACGCACTTCTTGATCCTCGGGTTCGTCATGCTGCTATTGGTCTTGCTCCTGGAAAAGGCCTTCGCGTTGAGCAAGCACGGTAAGCTCTTCGCATGGTTCATGGGCACCTACAACGCAGGGGTAATTCTCACTGCAGGAATGCAGCTTACTCATGGCATCATGACCGTGCTCGGAGTTGAGTCGTCCAAGATGATCTCCGGCATCGCAGGTCTTGGACACATGTCCATCACCGCGGGTATGGTCTTGCTGTTTGTTATCCTGCGTCGCAGCGTGAGCGAAAACAAGAACTTCGAAGAAGCCGCCGTCACAAACTAAGCGATAGTGGCACACTGTCGCCGGTCGGAAGAGCCCAGACCGTGAAGGTCTGGGCTGTCTTCATTCTGTCTACCAAGTACCTCCCAAACTAGGGTGTGCCTCTGCTATACATTGAGGCAAGGACATTCATCAAAGGGGAGATCATTGAGCAGTGAATTATTCTCCATTGTAGACACGGAAACCACGGGACTCTTCCCTGGCGGAAACGACCGTATCGCCGAGATCGCTATCGTTACTATGACCCGTTCCGGAGAAGTAGTTGAGAAATGGGAAACGTTAGTAAACCCTCAGCGTGACCTCGGCAAACAAACAATTCACGGGATCCAGAGTAGAGACCTACTCAATGCACCGACGTTTAAAGAGGTTGCTGAAGAACTGCATTGGAGGCTATCCGGTACAGTTTTGGTAGCTCATAACCTCTCTTTTGATGCCAGGTTCTTGCAGGCGGAATTCAGAAACAGTTCCAAACCCGTTCCAGATGAGTTTCTAAATCAGGGCATTTGCACTATGCGACTGTCGCATCGGTATTTGCAGGGCGCCGGTCGCTCTCTACAAGACTGTTGCGATTCATTTGGTATCGAGCTTCTGAACTCTCACAGCGCTGCTGGCGATGCCGTAGCAACAGCAACGCTACTTGCCCGGTATATGGAACTAGATCCTTACGAACGCGAATGGGACACAAGACTTCAAATGGCGTCGGCCAACGCTTGGAATCCTTCAAGGCCACAAAGTCATTTCGTTCCCGTGATTCGCCGATCTTCCCACGATAAATCTTCGGATCATTTTCTCGAAAAATTAGCGACTCAACTTACCGAGTTCGAAGGAACAGCACCTGAAGAAAACTACCTGGCGCTGCTCGACCTCGCACTCATGGACCGATATCTCTCCGCTCACGAAGAGAAGCAATTGATTCAAGCCGCCGAGGAAATCGGCCTTGACAGGAACAGAGCTCTGGCGTTACACGAGATCTATTTCAGACAGCTCGTAGATGCCGCTTGGTCAGACGGGATTCTCACTGATGATGAAATTTCAGATCTAAAAAAGGTTGTCACCTTGCTCGGACTACCCGCGGCGATGATCGAGGCGGTTCCAGATACTCCAACTAAGCACGAATCTGAGCAACCTACGTCTACTGGGCAAAAGAGCGCCCGAATCACGCCGGGATCCTTGGTCGTCTTGACCGGTGATATGAGTCAACCACGTTCTGAGATCGAGAAAAAGCTCAGCGCGGCCGGATTTACGCCGCATAGAGCCATAACGAAGAAGGTAGCGTTGTTGGTTGCCGCCGATCCTGACTCGCTCTCCGGCAAAGCGAAAAAGGCCCGGGACTACGGAATACCTGTAGTCGGCGAAGACTACCTGTGGAACTCGCTACTGTAGATCAACAATCTAACCACAGACACGAATGGCGGTGACCGCTGGCATTTTCGTGCCAGCGATCACCGCCATTGAGCAACTTGAGTCTGGGGTGAGACTTACAGACTCTCAGCTAATTTTTTTGCGCGAGAGATTTCTAGGAGTTCTTCACGCTCGACAACCTTCACGCGATCACGGGTGATGTCACCGAAGCGAGTCGAGACGGTACCAGCGGCAGTGCCCAAAGACTTCTCGTGCTCATCCAGGGTCTTCCAACCATTCCAGTCCGAATATGCAACTTCGCGGCTTTCAAGCAACTCTGAAATCGTCTGCTCTGACTCTGGCTGAGCCAGGTTGCCCAAATCTTCGAGCAAGTGGGTGATGGTCTCTAGTGCGTCACCCTTGGTGTGACCGATCAGGCCGATTGGGCCACGCTTGATCCAGCCGGTTGCGTACAGACCCGAAACGTGGGTTCCCGAAGCGTCCAGCACTCGTCCTTCAACGTTGGGAAGAACACCCTTGGCGCCGTCGTATTCAATCTCTTCAACGGCTGAGCCAAAGTAGCCAACTGCACGGTAAATTGCCTGCAGTGGGTATTCAACAAATTCGCCGGTGCCGCGGGCCCCGCCATTGCCGTCAAGCTCGTTGCGTTCCACCTTCAGACCGGTCACCTTACCGTCTTCGCCCAGAACCTCAACTGGGGACTGCAGGAAGTGCAGGTGCAGGCGACGTGAAGCGCTTGGTGCCTCTTCGCGTTCTTCCTGCTCAATGAGCCAGTTAGTCAGGGTGGAAACCATAGTCTTGGTCTGGTTGTTAGTCTTCATTGCTTCGTCTGAAGCTTTATCGAATTCAAAGTCCTCTGGGTAGAGAACAATGTCGACGTCCTTAGAGTGTGAAAGTTCGCGCAGTTCCAGCGGGGTGAACTTCACCTGGGCTGGACCACGACGACCAAAGACGTGCACGTCGGTGACGGCAGAGTCATTGAGCTGTTCGTAAATGTGCTCAGGGATTTCGGTTTCCAACAGCTGGTCAGCGTGCTTGGAGAGGATTCGAGCAACGTCTAGTGCCACGTTGCCGTTACCTATAACAGCAACTTCCTTGGCTGACAGATCCCAGGTCTTATCTGCATCTGGGTGTGCGTCGTACCAAGAAACGAAGTCAGCTCCGCCGAAGGAACCTTCGAAGTCGATACCTGGGATGTTCAGGTCTGCGTCCTTCTGCGCACCGGTGGAGATGATCACGGCGTCGTAGCGTGCGCGTAGATCTTCTAGGCTGATGTCGCGGCCAAGGCCAACGTTGCCGTAGAAATCAATCCAGTCGTTATCTAGCACCTTGTGCAAGGCGTTGATAATGCCCTTGATTCGTGGGTGGTCTGGAGACACACCGTAACGAATCAGACCAAAAGGAGTAGGCAACTCGTCGAAAAGGTCTACATGTAGCTTCAGGTCACCTGAGGCAACCGGCTGGCTCTTGTTCAGCAAGTCTGCGGCGTAGATGCCCGCAGGACCGGCGCCAACGATGGCTACACGCAGTGCGCGGGAGCTGAGGTGCTCTGGGACGATAATTTCACTCATCAAACAACTTCTCTTTCTTAGTCAACGAATGAGGCCGGCTCGGTAGCATCGGCGTTCTCTAGCGGCAGGAGGTCTACCAGTTGGTCGGAGGCTTCCGGGGCTAGCCGAACGACATCACCAATAACGATGACGGCCGGATTCGCCACTGCGGCCTTGCGGGCGCGCACTACAATCTCTTCTAGCGTACCGATAGTTGTGCGTTGCGTCTGTGAGTAACCTCGCTCTACTATCGCAATCGGCGTACTTGACGGCAAACCTCGGGTAAGCAATGTCTCAACAATTTGTGGCAAATTAGATACGCCCATCAACACCGCAAGCGTGTGGTCCGGACGGATCGGAACATCTGAAAGTTCAGTATGGCCACTAATCACCGTGAAACCTTTGGCGATTCCTCGGTGGGTCACCGGAATTCCAGCGGCACCTGGCACAGAAATCGCACTGGTAATCCCGGGAATGACACGGGTGGAAATCCCGTATTGAGCAGCGAAGAGAACTTCTTCCCCGCCACGACCCAGGACGAACGGGTCTCCACCTTTGAGGCGAACAACATGTTTGCCTTCCAACGCGAATTTAACCAGCAACTCATTGGTCTCGTCTTGAGTCTTGACGTGACAGCCCGGGCCCTTACCCACGTCGATCACGGTGACATCTTCGGCCAGGTCAGCCAACAATGCGGTGGGCCCCAAACGATCAGCGAGAACCACATCTGCGGAAAGCAAGGCTTTGTAACCGGCTACGGTAATCAGTTCGGGGTCACCCGGGCCACCACCGATGAGTGTGATATGTCCTTTAGCCATTGTTCTCCCCTGTTCGGCTCATGCCACGATCACGCAAAAGCTTGCGTTCGATTGGAGCAAAGACAGCCAGCTCAATCAATACGCCCACCAGCAAGATGGTCAGGATGACCAACATGACCAGTGAAAGATCAGCCAGATCTCGTCCGCGCTGCAACAAGGAACCCACGCCCAGGGCCAACGATCCGCCGACGGCAATTAGTTCCGCTGCCATCAACGAACGCCAAGCGAAAGCCCAACCCTGTCGAAGGCCAGCCACATAGCCTGGCATCGCAGCCGGCAATTCAATGTGGAGCACATGCTCCCACTTGGAGGCGCCCAGTACCTTGGACAGCGACTTGTACTGCGAAGGGATCATGTCAATGCCGGAGAGCAGACCATTGATGATCGAAGGAATCGCGCCCAACAGCAACACCGTATAGATGGTGGCATCGCTCAGGCCAAACAGAATGATCGCTGCTGGCACCCAAGCAATGGATGGAAGCACCTGCATGGCCGAAACCAACGGGCCTACACCCTTGCGCAGCAGCGGCTGGTGAGCCAGAAGCAAAGCAATTGGCGTCGCAATCACGACGGCGATCACAAAACCGCTAATTGCACGGAACAGTGAGTTACCTACCGCGGAAGCCAGTGACCCGTCAGCCAGTAGCTGCGGCAACTTCTGAGCGACAGACAGTGGACCAGGGAATAGGTCTTCACGTAACGGGCTCACCCACGAAACGATCTGCCAGAGGCTCACGAGGACCACGACGGTGAGAATTGGAGCAACCACTGCATCAAGACGCCCGCTTGGACGTAACTTGATAGCTCGCACGGGCCTCACGTTAGTTCGAGATTCGGTCAGTGAGCTCATGTTTACGTTGCTCCTTTCTAAGTATCGTGGTGAGTTCGTCGGCCAAGGCTGCTGCCTGAGCCGGATTGTTACGAAGGTCATCGGTGATGCGACGCGTTTCAAGAATGCGGCCCGGATGTGAGGACAAAACCAGAATCCGCCCCGAGAGGCGAATTGCCTCACGTACGTTGTGCGTCACGAAGATGATGGTCTTGCCGGTCTGTTCCCACAATGCTCGAAGCTGTTCGTGCAACATGTCTCGGGTAATGGCATCAAGGGCCGCAAATGGCTCATCCATCAGCAGTACCTGCCGGTCCTGGGCTAACGCTCTGGCCAGTGCTACACGCTGGCGCATACCGCCCGAAAGCTCATGTGGCTTCTTATCGCTAGCATGACCAAGCTGGACAAGCTTGAGCAGTTCATCGACTCGTTGTGCTCGTTCTTTGACCGGGTGACCGGCAAGCTTGAGCGCCAAGTCGACATTCTCGCTCGCGGTGAGCCACGGCAGCAGATTGGCATCCTGGAACATGAAAGCAGCACCATCTTGTGGAACTTCTAACCAACCAGAGGTCGGTGCCAGAAGCCCGGCAATCATATTCAGCAGTGAAGACTTGCCACAGCCCGAAGCACCAAGGACGGCGATGAATTCGCCATCTTCAATTTCTGTACTGAGCCGGTCAATGACCAGTCCCGTGCCAGGGTAGCTGAGGGAAACTTCGTTGAGTAGTACTCCCATTACCGCTCCTGATTATCGAGAAAACGAGTGTCAACAAGTCCGTCAGCATCTCCGCCAGATCCAACGCCTACGGCCAGAGCATGATCAACAAGCTCCTGATAGGTCTCAGGCAATGGGTCCGAACTGAAGTTAACTTCCTTCAATGCAGCGGCAATTACCGCTTCATCAAAAGTGCTGCCGTTGGCCTTAGCCAATGCCTCTTGCACTGCTTTCAATTTTTCTTTGTCATCGGCGCCGTTCAGCCAATCAATCGCTTCCGTATTGGCGTCCACCAATTTCTGAACGGTTGAAGGGTGGCTGGCCATGAAGTCTTTCGACACAACTAAAACAGTTGTCGGGAACTTACCTTCGGGCCAAAGATCGGCTTCGTTCACCAAGCGGTGAGCGTCGTTTTTCTCTACCAGCAAGGATGCGTATGGTTCAGGAAGCCAAGCCCCATCAATTTCCCCACGCCCAAAGAGCTGCGCAACGGTGCCATTGGAGCTTGGTGTTACCGTAGCTTCCTGTTTCAGTTTCAGATCCTTGAGGTGACTGCGTAGAGCCACGTCTTGGGTTCCACCAAACTGCGGGCTAGCTAGATTAGTTCCTGCCAACTGCTCAGGCTTGGTGATCTTGTCGTTGACCACCAAACTCGCCCCGCCGTAAGCGACACCGGAAACTACATTCAAAGACTCACCGTGGCTGGACAAGTAACTGTTCAGCGCAGGGTTCGGCCCCAGATAGGCGGCATCGATAGCCCCTGAATTCAGTGCTTCAACTGCCGCCGGTCCGGCATTGAAGATCTGCGATTCAATCTTCGTACCGTCTTGATCCAGCTGATTTTTCAGAATCCCTTGGGACTGCGAAATCAGTGCTGGAGCGTGGGTGAGATTGGCAAAGTAACCAATCTTCAACTCCTTAGCCGGCCCCTTGTCCGCAGCCTGGGCCTGAATCTCATTGGGTCCAGGCAAGAAGGTTGTGACCACTGCGGCGGCGGCCAGCACGCCCACTGCGACTAGTCCTAGGAACCGACCCCGGTACCCGGACTTACCACTATTAGCGGTAAGACGAACTCGATCTTTATTTTCTGCCGGCTGGGGCAGGTCAGGCTGCTTCATTGTTTTCCTCGATGATCCCAGCAGCCAGGGTGCGCCCAGAGGTAGGATCAATCAGCAAGAAGCTTCCGCCAGTGCGTGAAGTAGCGTACTGCTCGATGGCCAACGCTGCCTGGCTACGCAAGGTGATACGACCCAGATCGTTCAGTTCCAAGCTTTCGGCAGGCTGCTGCGAGTAATCTGCAACGTTGATGACGTAATCGATGGTGGACAGCTTGGCTGCGGAAACTTTGGTGCCGTGCTTGATCAACAGACGCTGACCATTGGTGAGCTTGGCTGAATCAAGAACGCAGATATTGGCTTGGAATTCACGATGGGCCGTTGGCAACTCGCCAGCCACAATCGTGTCACCACGAGCAATGTCGAGGTTGGTCTCTAGTTCAACAACGATGGCGTCACCGGCTTGAGCCTGCTGTGCTTCACCAGCTGGGGTGCTGATGCCCTTAACTCGGCTGGCCACTGGCTGCCCGTTGGAGAGCACCTGCACGTTGTCCCCCACCGTCAAGATGCCATCGACCAAGGTTCCAGCGTAGCCGCGGTAGTCGCGGTACTGTTCTGGGTCTAGACCTGGGGCCAATCCACCCTGCGGACGGATCACATACTGAACGTCTAGACGTGCGGTACCGCCACCCAGCTTTGGCTCAATATCTTCGAGCAGGCCAAGCAAGGTTGGGCCGGTGTACCAAGGTGCTACCTGCGATGGCTCAACGATGTTGTCGCCCTGAAGTGCAGAAACTGGGATTACGGTAGTGGAGATAATGCCCAGCTCGTCTGCCAGCGCCAGTACCTCGGCTTCGATCTGACCGAAGGCCTTCTCATCCCAGTCGATCAAGTCCATCTTGTTCACTGCTACAACCAGGCGTGGAACACGCAGCAGGGCGAGCACGCCAAGGTGGCGACGGGTCTGCTCTAGTACACCGTTACGTGCATCAACAAGCACGATCGCTGCATCTGCAGTGGATGCGCCGGTGACGGTGTTACGTGTGTACTGTACGTGACCTGGGCAGTCGGCGAGGATGAAGGAACGCTTATCGGTTGAGAAGTAGCGGTACGCGACATCGATGGTGATGCCCTGCTCGCGTTCTGCGCGCAGACCATCGGTGACCAAGGCTAGGTCGAGGGTTCCCTCGGTGCCACCGAAGCCACGTTCTGCGCTGGTACGAGCGATGTCATCCAGGGAATCCGCCAGAATTGCTTTGGCATCGTGCAACAGGCGACCAACTAGGGTCGATTTGCCGTCGTCGACCGAACCGGCGGTAGCAATACGCAATAGTGTGGTGGTCATTTTAGAAGTACCCTTCGGTCTTGCGGTCTTCCATACCCGCTGCGGAAATACGATCATCGGCACGGGTGGCGCCGCGTTCAGTCACGGTGGCAATGGCCAATTCGTCCAGCACCTTGCTCACGTTGTCAGCCGCTGAAAGCACGGCGCCGGTGCAGCTGGCGTCGCCCACGGTACGGTAGCGAACCTGCTTGAGCTCTACTGGCTCGTTCTCATTGGGCAGACTGACCGGAGTCACCGCGCGCCACATGCCATCACGTTCAAATACTTCGCGAGTGTGCGCAAAGTAGATCGGTGGCAGCTCAATGTTTTCGCGCTCGATGTAGGCCCAGATATCGCGTTCGGTCCAGTTGGAGATCGGGAAGGCGCGCACGTGCCAGTCCGGCTCGTGGCGACCGTTATACAGGCTCCACAGTTCAGGGCGCTGGTTACGTGGATCCCACACACCAAACTCATCACGCAACGAAAGAATACGTTCCTTGGCGCGGGCCTTGTCTTCGTCACGGCGTGCACCGCCAAAAACAACATCAAAGCCGTTATTTTCAATGGTGTCCAACAAGACGCGAGTCTGCAGGCGGTTACGGGTACCGTCAGGCAGTTCGGTCAGTTCACCGCGGTCGATGTATTCCTGCACGGAACCAACCACGAGGTTCAGGCCGTACTTTTCAACTACCGAGTCACGGAACTTGATGACTTCATCAAAGTTGTGGCCAGTGTCGATGTGCGCCACTGGGATGGGAACGCGCAGCGGTGCTACGGCCTTGGCCAGCAGGTGCAGGACAACAACGGAATCTTTGCCGCCGGAGAAGAGCAGTCCTGGCTTCTCAAATTCGGCGAGTACTTCGCGGATGATGTGAATTGATTCGGCTTCCAGGGCGTCCAAGACGCTGCGCTGGGTGCCGGTTGGGGCGTTAGCGATGGTAGTCAAGGCATTTTCCTTAGATGTGGAGGCCGCATTCGGTCTTGTTTAGTCCTGCCCAACGGCCGGCGCGTGGGTCTTCCCCCTCGGCCACTGGCTTGGTGCATGGCTCGCAACCGATGGATGGGTATCCGTTAGATAGCAGTAGGTTGACCGGCACCTTGTGCTCGGTGGCGTAGTCGATCAGTTCGTCAAAGGACCATGGGGCCACCGGGTTGAACTTGATCAGGCCGTTCTTTTCGTCAAAGGTGACCAGCGGAGTATTGGTTCGAGTTGGTGCCTCATCACGGCGAACACCGGTGAACCAGGCACTGTAGCCAGTTAGCGACTTGGCCAATGGGTCAACCTTGCGCATCTGGCAGCAAGCTGCAGGATTGCTGGCAAAGAGGTCCTTGCCGTACTTCTCATCCTGCTGGGCGACAGTGAGTTCCGGGAGGACATCAACGATGTTGACATTCAAGGTGCGGGCTACTTCATCGCGGGTGCTGCGCGTTTCCACGAAGTGATATCCGGTGTCGAGGAAGAGCACGTCAACATTTGGCAGCTGCTCGGCCACCAAGTGTGGGAGAACAGCGTCTGCCATGGAGCAGGCCACTGCAACTTCGTCGGCACCTAAATGCTTGGCCGCAAAGGCAACAACCTCGGCTGCAGTGGCATCCCATCCCAATTCCTCGGCGCCGAGTTCAGCGATCTCGCGCAGCTGCGCTTCGCTACGGGTGCGGGTTGGAGTCTGATTGCTCATTTCAGTTCATCCTCTTCTGCTCGGTGCGCCCACGCGGCGAATGATTCACCGTCGGTGGCGGTTTCCGAATAGTTCTTAACAACTCGTTCAACGTATTGAGGCAATTCATCGGCGGCGACCTTCAGGCCTCGAACCGTCCGTCCCAGGGCGGCTTCACCATTTTCATAACCAGCAAGTGTTCCGCCCAGGTGAACCTGGAAACCGGAGACTTGTTCACCTTGGTCGTTGGTGATCAGCTGACCCTTAAATCCAATATCTGCAGTCTGGATTCGTGCACAGGAGTTCGGGCAACCATTAACGTGCAGGCTCAAGGCACGTGGCAGTTTTCCTTCGTGGTCTTTGAGACGATCCTCGATCTTCGCCACTGCGTCGATGGTGGTGTCTTTGGTGTCCACAATGGCCAACTTGCAGAATTCGATGCCGGTGCAGGCAATAGCCGAACGCTTAAACAAGCTAGGGTAGGCCTCTAGTTTCAGCTCGCGAGCAGCACCGACAAAGTCCTTCACATGCTCCTGCGGAATATCCAGGGCGATGATCTTTTGGTGCGGGGTGGTGCGCAGTCGGGTAGACCCATGGGACTCAACCAGATCGGCCAATGCGATCAGCGAGGTGCCGGAGACACGACCAGCCGGAGCGGTTAGTCCGATGTAGAACTTGCCGTCGTTCTGCTCGTGCACCCCGCTGTGGTCCCCCGCTTCTTCTGGCTGTGCAGGTAGTGGACCATCTGGCAGTTCATAGCCCAGGTATTCGTCCTGCAGGATCTGGCGGAACTTCTCGGTTCCCCACTCTGCAAGCAAGAACTTCAGGCGTGCACGGTTACGCAGGCGGCGGAAGCCATAGTCACGGAAAATTGAGACGACACCTTCCCAAACATCTGGTGCCTGCTCTTCGGTGACAAACGCACCAAGGCGTTCACCGAGGCGTGGGTTCGCTGAAAGGCCCCCACCGACCCACAGGTCATACCCCGGGCCGAGTTCTGGGTGAACAGTGCCGATCAAACCAATGTCGTTAATCTCGTGCACAACGTCTTGGCTTGGGTGGCCGGTGATTGCAGTCTTGAACTTACGAGGCAGGTTCGCAAACTCTGGGCGACCGATGTAGCGGCGAGAGATCTCTGCGATGACCGGTGTTGGATCGATGATTTCGTCTTTGCTGATGCCGGCCACTGGCGAACCAAGGATGACGCGCGGCACGTCGCCGCAGGCCTCAGTTGTGTGTAGGCCAACAGCTTCAAGGCGCTGCCAAATCTCGGGGACGTCGATAACGTCAATCCAGTGCAGCTGGATGTTCTGGCGGTCAGTTAAATCCGCGGTGTCACGGGCGAAGTCGCTGGAAATCTGACCGATGACGCGCAACTGCTCAGTTGTTAGCGCGCCACCATCGATGCGCACGCGCAACATGAAGTAGCTGTCTTCTAATTCTTCGGGGCTTAGCGTCGCAGTCTTGCCGCCAGGGATGCCCTGGGCGCGCTGGGTGTAAAGACCCCACCAGCGAAAGCGCCCGTGCAGGTCCTCGGGATCAATGGAGTCGAAACCTTGCTTAGAGTAAACGTTCTCAATACGTTCACGAACATTTAGGCCGTTGTCTTTGGCCTTCATCTCTTCGTTGGCGTTCAGCGGCTCGGTGCCGTCGATCTTCCATTGGCCGTTGGGCTTGGACGCCCTTTTTGGACGAGCGGGTGTGGTTGTCTGCGTCATGCATTCAAGCGTAGAAACCCACCCTAGGGGGTCAGCAAACGCGTTCGGTCATATGACCGCTCAATGACTAAGAAGTTAGAACTTCTTCATCTGGCGTCATAAAACCGGCCTTTTTCAACGTCTCTTTAAGTCGCATAAGGAAACATTGAGCAATAGTTACGTCAGGTAACAGTGGTCTTGTCACAACATCGGCGCCCGTGCTAACGAGCTTGTGCTGGAAGTATCCCTCGGCGAGCAAGGAACTCAAAACAACGACCGGGCGTTTCATCGCTTCGTCCACGACTTGAGCAATATGCGGTTTTGCACCTGCGCAGTAGCCGACCTCAACATCACGTTCTAGAATCTTGGCGATTTGGCGCGCAAGTTCTTTTGCTTGTTCCTGCCCGACTTCCAAACGCGTCCCTGCCGCGGCCAGAGCAACCATTGGGTCATTCTCCAAATGCTCCTTCGCGCGATCGGCAAGCAGTTGAGCTAATTGCGGTAACGGGCCTAGTGGGCCGGCAGCTAGAGTGTTTTCACGTGACTGTACCGCCTGTGCAATATCCAAGGTCGTATGGACCCCGTCCGAGACCAACAAGGGCAAGACCACCGCTGGTTCCAAGGTAGGTAGTCCAGCTACAACAGCGTCGAGCGACGGCTCTTGCACATCGACGTAAGCCTCGTGCCACCGAAGCTCTATCGATAGCTCTTGCTTGGCCAGGTCCTCGAGCTGATCGCGAAGATCATGAATTAGCTGTTGTCCATAGGCGTTGTCGGTGCCGTGTGATGTCGCAACAACGTGAATCGTGCACTGCTTTGTTTCGGTCATTGGCTGAGTCCTCACCAGTGGAATGCTGAACGTTTATTACGCGTTGCGAATGAGCTTGTGGTTAGCGGCCTGAGCCTGCGGGCGGATCACAATTTCATCCAGATTCACATGTGCCGGTGCACTGACCGCGTAACGAATAACTTCAGCTACGTCCTCAGCGGACAGCGGGTTCTCGACTCCTGCATAGACGCTGTCTGCGGCGCTCTGGTTACCAAGGCGACGCAGCGAGAATTCTTCGGTGTGTACTAAGCCAGGCAGAATTTCGATGACGCGAATTCCATGTTCAACTTCTTCTAGACGCAAGGCCTTCGTCATCGCTCGTTCGGCAGCCTTGGCCGCGTTATATCCGCTTCCACCTTCATAACTGGCCAGTGCAGCAGTTGAAGTCACATTCAAAACTGTTCCCCGGGCATGGCGAAGTTGTGGCAGTAGTGCACGGGTCAGACGCATCGTGCCCATCACGTTGGCCTGCCACATAAAGTCCCAGTCTTCATCGATGGCATCGGCCCAGTATTCCGTGCCGCGTGCGCCACCGGCACAGTTGACCAAAGTATCTACCCCTCCGGCCGATTCAACAGTTTTTGCCAAAACATCCACATCCGTCTGTACGCTAACGTCGGCCGGAACAGAGATTGCCCCAGTTTCTTTGGCCAAGTTTTCTAGACGCTCGGCGCGACGCGCGACGGCAAAAACGGTCCATCCTTGGTTTCGGAGCGCGCGCACAGTAGCTTGGCCAATTCCACTGGAGGCTCCAGTGACAACGGCGGAGCGCGGACTTTCAGTTTCAAAGTTATTCATGCTTCTAACTGTAGGACTAGTTGATTACCAGTTGGTAAGGCATGAATTTCTCTTACGTTTCATTGTCCCGCCCTTTTTGTTCTGTTGCGCAGTTTGAAAATCACCAAATCGACCTGCTGTATCGCCAGGGCTGAGAGAGAATTATTGGGCTATCCGCTCACGGTACTGATCGCCTTGCCAGCCGTCGTGGTGCAGGCCATGGGAATGAATGCCAAGGCACCGTCCAAAACATGAAAGAATAAGGCTATGGCAGAAGAAAACTTGGGCACAGACACGCCCGCAACAGTTTCCGTTCCTGACAAGCCCGCTTTGGAAGGCTTGGAAGAACGTCTTTCGTCCCGGTGGCGCACCGAGGGCACCTATCACTTCAACGAAGACACGACCCGCGAGGCCGTGTACTCCATCGACACTCCCCCACCAACGGCATCCGGTTCCCTGCACGTAGGACACATGTTCTCCTACACCCAGACCGACGTTTTGGCTCGATACCAGCGCATGACTGGCAAGAACGTGTTCTACCCACTTGGCTGGGATGACAATGGTCTTCCCACTGAGCGTCGAGTACAAAACTACTTTGGCGTCCGTTGCGACCCGACCAAGCCTTACATTGAGGGCTACCGTCCACCAGAGAAGCCGGCCAAGAACCAGCGCGACTGGGATGTCATTAGCCGTAAGAACTTTATTGAGGTCTGTGAGCAACTTGCCGTTGAAGACGAAAAGGTCTTCGAGCAGCTCTTCACCACCCTGGGCCTGTCGGTTGACTGGCGCATGACTTACCGCACCATCGATGACAACTCACGCGCGGCTTCGCAGCGTGCTTTCTTGGACAACTTGAACAAGGGCGATGCCTACATGGCAGAAGCTCCAACCCTGTGGGACGTCACGTTCCGTACCGCAGTGGCTCAGGCTGAACTCGAAGACCGCGAAATGCCAGGTGCTTACTACCGTTATGCATTCAACGCAGAGAACGGCGAGCAGGTCTTCATCGAGACCACTCGTCCAGAACTGCTGGCGGCCTGCGCCGCACTGGTTGCACACCCAGATGACGAACGCTACCAGCACCTGTTTGGTAAGACCGTCACCTCACCAATCTTCGGCGTACCAGTTACCGTTCACCCACACCCATTGGCTCAAGCCGATAAGGGTTCGGGCATCGCAATGGTGTGTACCTTCGGCGACCTGACCGACGTGACTTGGTGGCGTGAACTGCAATTACCTACCCGCCCAATCATCGGACGCGATGGCCGCATCCTGGCTGACACGCCAGAGTGGATCACCACCGAGGCTGGCAAAGAAGCTTACGCACAGATCTCTACGAAGACCGTGTTCTCGGCTAAGGAAACTGTCGTAGACATGCTTTCCGAAGCGGGTCTACTTGACGGTGAACCTAAAAAGATTTCCCGTCCGGTGAACTTCTTCGAAAAGGGCGATAAGCCTCTGGAAATTGTCACCTCGCGTCAGTGGTACATCCGCAACGGTGGCCGCGACGAAGAACGACGAAACCAGATGATCGCTCGTGGCCAGGAAATTGATTTCCATCCATCGTTCATGCGCTCGCGCTATGAAAACTGGGTTTCTGGTCTGAACGGTGACTGGCTTGTTTCTCGTCAGCGTTTCTTCGGTGTCCCAGTACCAGTGTGGTACCAGGTTAACGAACATGGCGAGCCAAATTACGACGCCCCGATCCTCCCAACCATCGATGCTCTGCCGGTTGACCCAGCCGCAGATGCTCCGTCCGGTTATACCGAGGACCAGCGTGGAGCTGCCAACGGCTTCATTGGTGACGCCGACGTTCTAGATACGTGGGCTACTAGCTCACTGACACCACAAATTGTTGGTCGTTGGGGTCGAGACGACGAGTTCTTCTCAAAGGTCTACCCATTTGATCTGCGCCCACAGGGCCACGACATCATCCGCACCTGGCTATTCTCCACTGCGGTTCGCGCGGATTCATTGCACGATAGCGCACCATGGAAGCATGCTGCGATTTCGGGTTGGATTCTGGATCCAGACCGTAAGAAGATGTCTAAGTCCAAGGGCAACGTGGTTGTTCCTAACGAGGTTTTGGACAAGTTTGGTGCAGACGCGGTGCGTTATTGGGCTGCCAGCGCCAAGCTAGGTGCAGATACCGCGTATGAGATCAACCAGATGAAAATCGGCCGCCGACTGGCGATCAAGATTCTCAACGCCTCGAAGTTCGTATTGAACTTGGGTGCCACCGAAGCTAACGTCCTCACCGACGATGCTGCGGTAGTCACCAATGGGTTGGACCGTTCATTGTTGGTCCGCCTGTCCACCGTGATCGATGACGCACAGCGTGCTTTCGAGAACTACGACTATGCACGGGCTCTGGATATCACCGAGTCATTCTTCTGGTCGTTCACTGATGACTACGTAGAGCTGGTCAAGGACCGCGCCTACGGTGGTCACGGTGAAGCCGAACAGGCTAGCGTCTTGGCTACTTTGGCGACGACGTTGGACTCGGTTCTGCGCCTGTTTGCGCCATTCTTGCCATTTGCTACCGAAGAGGTATGGGGATGGTGGCGCACCGGTTCGGTTCACTTGACCCAGTGGCCAAGCACCGATCACCTGTCTTCGGCAGTGCAGGGTGCAGATCCTGCGATCTTGCCTCTGGTCGGTGTTGCTCTCTCGGGCATCCGCAAGGCAAAGTCTGATGCAAAGGTCAAGCAGCGCACGGAAGTTCTCTCCGGAGAAATTCATGCACCAGCTGCACAGGTGGAGCAGCTTCGAGCTGGTTTCGAAGACCTAAAGTCCGCGGCCAATGCCCGCGAGCTGTCGCTAGTCGAAGCCGAGGGCGAGGGCGAGCTAACGGTCACCAACGTCGAGTTGGCTGAAACCGAAGAGGCCTAGCCCAAAGCCGATATGGTCTGGTTGCCATTCCGTTAGCGGAATGACAACCAGACCATATTTTTACCCTTATTTCTCCCCCGTGGAGTCCTGCGAATCCTCCGAGGGTCCCGGGCGGGTGATCTTGCGTGGTTGAGCACTGCGTCGACGATCTTCAGTGAAATATTCTTGCTGTTCGTCTACGCCGCAGTCTAGGCGATGCCTTTGAACGGGAACATCGTTCCCATCTTTTGACGAGTGATCTGTTCGCATCGTCCCTACTTTCTCGATTGTTATCGGTGAAAAGCCCCATCGAATCCTCTTCACCGACGGTTTATCGATTAGCTCTGTGCGTTCTGGTAAGCCTGCTGGATGACTGAACCCCAGTATGGACCGAACATCGTGTTACGCACGGTGTTGTAGCCGAAGCTGTTGACCGAGTTCTGGTAGCCCGACGAACCGGAACCTAAGAACCAAGGTCCACCCGAGGAACCACCGGTCATGGTGCAAGGAATACCTTGCGACTGAGTTTCACCAAATGGATCGTCAGTTGCAGTTCCCGAGCACGACTGAAGGGTTTCACCGTTGAATGGCGAAGCTGCAGGGTATCCGTAAGCTTTGTACGCCAAGCCACGTGCCTGGTTGAAGGCCACACCGGAGGCTCCAACTGTGTCGGTCAGGGTTGCACCGCTGCTGTTGGAAACTACGGCGAAGCCGGTGTCGTAAGTGATGTCACCACTACCGGACCACTGCGATGTGGTCACCAGTTCTGTCGCGGCGAAAGTTCCGTATGGAGTCTTACCATTTTCGTACGCTGGTGCGAAGACCCACCGAGTAGCGAATGCGCCTGGGCCTTCATTCAGGCAATGCCCGGCAGTGGAAACAGTAGATTCGTTTGCGGAGACGACCGCGTTGCCGGAGCAAACGTAATCGGAACCACCAAGGGTGAAGAACACCTTACCGATGTGTGAAACTGGGCTTTCTGCACTTGCCCGAGTCTTGCCACCGGTTGCGCTTTTCAATACTCCCGCGTTGGCCTTGGCTGCATGACCAGGCACCTTTGCGGACTTGCCAGACTCCACCTTCGCTGCGGAACCTGACTTACCTTTGACGAGTGAGTCAGCGTTCTTGGCCGCTTTCATACGATCAGCAGTCCAGTAGTCGATGGCACTGTCGGCCTTCTGGGAGGATATCTTAATCGACTGGATGTCATCGCTGGGTGCTTGAGGCGCTGCGGTGGCCATCGGCGCGGAACAGAGCATCAATGCTCCTGCGAAAAGCGCTGCTCCGGCCAACTTGCGTCGACCCTTGAGCCTTGCTGAATCCGCCTTTTGCATACGAACTTGCACGATATAACTCCTTGTCCAGTGGCACTTGACCACTATCGATGGGGGTGCTGTAGCACTCGTGCAAATTAGTCAAACACACACTTCACACAATTTCCATAGGAATCTTTTCCTCCGTTGATCACTGACGTATCAACGAATTACCTTTTGAATATGAAGTAATTCAGCGTGCTCATGGCTAGGCGATGATCGGAAACTATGGCTCTAGGCGCGACAGGAAACAACGCTAAATTTACCCAGAGGTGACTTTTCCTCTAGAAATCAGTTTTGTGATGCGTGTCATCTGCTCGTGCAAGGTCCCTTGGAACGCGTCGATGGTTGATGGTAAGTATGAAGCGAAATAGTCGGTATCGGATACTTTGCCATCGCTTCGCGGTGGCTCACCCGGTGAAAAATTTTTTGCCGGCGCTCGGATGAATTAGGACTAATTGTCGTATTTGCCCACTCATAGAAAGCGTAGGCACCCTAGACAGGACAGTCCCGTTATCTTTTTGATAGCCCCTAAAAAGAGGAACATAGGAGCTGTCGGCCGACCAATCTCGGCATGGTGTCCTGCCCCTGTCTAACCAATGATCCGGGGGGTGTTGCCACCGA
>Ga0308157_10003138_pt1 | contig 24824 bp, 18 predicted proteins | sample PhyBR1_FD_201035 | JGI IMG/M metagenome (GOLD analysis project Ga0308157, IMG submission 201035) | Phyllosphere microbial communities from UC Gill Tract Community Farm, Albany, California, United States - DLSLB.R1 | ecosystem: Host-associated > Plants > Phyllosphere > Unclassified | place: USA...
TCATTGCTTCTCGGTAGCTTGTGACGATTTTACTCATATCCGACATTTCGTACGGAGCAGCTTTAATGATCGGGGGGTATATGACCCTACCGTCGCGTTCGAAACCCGAATAGGCAGTCTGTAAAAGTGAGCAAATTGCTGGCGACGTCGGCACGGCTTTTACGTTAGGTGCCGATAGGATTAGAGCGGCTGCAATTCCTTCAAGAAACATGAAACTACCCTTACTCACGGCGGAAATCTAAAGCCCTTTACGCGAAAGTGCCCAGTCGCCTAACTGCTACTTATCGCCGTTTCTGATGCAAAATTGACAAGATCTGCATCAGGCTCGAAGCCGCGGAAATCGTAGCATCGCTTGATGCAGAAGTCTGATGCGTGTCGGCCCTGAATGTCCGGGTTTGGTGGAAAGCGGTCCGGCCGCTTTGGAGCAGCCACGAGGCTTTGTGCCCGTTCGTTCATACAGCGGAGTAGGGCGCTTAAGCGCCTGCCGGTGGTGGGTTGGAGGCCGGCCGCTTTGCGGCGAGGGGAGGCGGCAAGCGGCCCTTCGTTCAAAACCACGAGATCGGCAGCTATGTTGCCCTTGGTGGTAGTTGAGCGCGGTCTTGCGACCTCTTGATCGCTACGGCCAGGCGACTCGCCAAGCAAGCTTGATTGATGCCTTTGCGAAGGATTGCGCCCGAAATCGGGATGGCCCCATGTTCGTCTGCAGGGATTGCGGGTGTGCCAGCGACGGCCATCGGAAGGCCGACCACCGACAGCGCAGGCTCGGCCTGTCCAGTCGAGATGGGCCACTCGCTGCTCTCCGGGCGGTGGCGCCTCACCATTGCGTTGGCGCTCTGCCGCAGTTCACTACGCCTCGGCGGACTCTGCGTCCGGATCCAGGGGATGTCGGCCAACATGCTGACGCGACGGCTGCGGCAAGTTCATGAAACGGGCAGCCTAGTGCGGGACGACGCCGGCCTCTATCGAACGCCACGGCGCACGGAGCTCTCCCGAGCGAAAGAACCGTCGACGACATGGGGCCGGAAAAGGATCCGATCCGGAGCCTTAGCCCCGATCCCAGCGAACCGTCCCGCCCTCTCGGGCGGCAGCCCGAAGCGCTACATCGCCCGCGAGAGCCGACGGCCATCGCGCTTTCCAACCACTGGAATCAATGACAAGTTGCCGTTCTCGACACAGGGGAGTCGATGATGGGGCACCACGGAGCAGGCGAGGACGGAGCAGCCGCTGGGCAGATGCCGCAGGCAGCCGCGCTCGAGGTGAAACAGGCGGTTGCCACGGTCCTGCCGTGTGACGGTGGCGAGCCGCTCGGGTCGGCGTGGCTGATCGGCGAGGGTCTCGCGCTCACCGCCGCGCACGTGGTCGTCGGCTCACAGTCGGTCGAGCTGGCGTTCGAGAATGGAGAGAAGCTGCGGGCGAGCGTCGTGGACCAGAACGAGGCGTTTGACGTGGCCCTGCTGGAACTGGCCGACACAAGGGGCGCTGCACGTCGATCGGGGCTCACCATGAACGATGACGGCGAGGCAAGCGTAGGCGCGCCGATGCGGTGCTGCGGGTTCCCGAAAGGCTGGGACTACGAGTACTACGGTGTCGCCGCGACGCTCAACTCCGCAGTGGAAACACACGAAGGTGCGCGGGTGATGGCGCTGGCGACGAGCAACGATCGCAAGGCCTTGCGCGGACTTTCCGGTGGCCCGGTCGTAGACCTGTCGGGCGCCGCGGTCGGCGTGGTCATCCACTTCCCGACAGGCTTGAGCGGCGTCGTCCACGCTACCCGGCTGGACGACGCGTGGAGGGTATTGCCGCAATGGCGCGCTCGTCAGCCGCACTGGCGTTCGGCGGGCCCGATCTCCCGCCACCTCTCGGCCAAGGAGGTGGAGTGGGGCAGGCTTCCACAGTTCGGGCCGCTGCGGGGCAAGGCCCAGCCGCTCCTGGCCGACGTCTTTGTCTCGCAACGCTTTCGCGTGCCCGCCAGGACTGGGGAGAAGGCGGATAGCCGCGTGCCGGAGCGCGTCGGGGCTCTCGAACGTCTGCTCTCTGAGATCAGGAAACAGGGCAGATCGGTCGTGCTGCGAGGCGACGCGGGCTCTGGCAAGTCGGTCCTCCTGCGGCGGCTTGCCTCCGCACTCGCGGCCGAGTGGCTCGGCCACGAACAGCGGACCCACATCCCGGGGCTCATCCAGGCGAGCGACCTCGTGGACCGTTCCGTCGACGATGCGATCAGCGCCGCCTGGCCGGATCTCCATGCCTCGCATTTCCGGTCCATGCCGGTACTGCTGGTCGACGGCCTTGACGAAATCGCCGACACCGAAGAACGTCGCCGAGTAGTCGAGCGCTTGAAGCATCGCGTAGCCGAGGCACGGCGATCCGCCGCGCCGCCGTTACGTATCGTCCTCGCGAGCCGGCCACTGGCGCTGCTCGACGAGATCACCGCCGCCGACGCGGCGCAATTCGTGGTGCAGCCATGGACCGGCGCCCAGCTGGAGACCTTCGCGCAACGCTGGTTTCGCGACGACGCTCGGGCGCAATCGTTCCTCGACGCGCTGGACCAAGCCCACCTGGGAGACCTTGCCGTCGTTCCCGCGCTCGCGACGGTGGCCGCAGTCGTGTTCGAGCGAAGCCCGGATGGGCGGCTCCCCTCCAGCAGGAGCGTCCTCTACGACCGGTTCGTCGAATACTCGCTGATGGCGCGAGGAAGTGAGGCACGGGCGCGGCTCGGGGAGTTGGCCAAGGAACTCTACCCCGGACGCGGAGCGGCGCTGATCGATCAACTCTGGGGCGCTCGCGACGCACTCCTTGAACACACGGCGGATGAAGCCCAGCGCGGGCGGATTCCGCGGGCCGGCGCGTATGTTGATGCGGCATCGGCGTGGTGCCGTGATAACGGACGGCTAGACCTCGAAGACGAAGGCTCCTTTCGCGAAGATCTGCAACACGCGCTCGTAGAAGAACTGCTGCTGTCAACAGGCGTTTTCGGGCCGACGCCCGAGGGCCTCGGCTTCGTGCACAACACCGTGCGGGAAGCTCTCGTCGCTCGCAAGATAGCGCGAACTCAGCCTCGCGACGCTGACGAGGTCTGGGCGGTAGTCCGGCGCTGGGTCGAGCCGCGCTGGCGGGAGATCGTGCTCCTGACGCTGGCACGCTGGTCGCAATCCGCTTCGCTGCGGCCTATGCTGTGGGCTGAACTGGAGCCCGTGATGTCTAGCTCACCGCGCGGGCTCCAGTTCGTCGCGACCGCGCTTGCGGAGGGTATGGCGCTGGACGCGCCGTCCGAAAGGGAGACCATCGAAGCGCTCCTCGATCGTGTCGAAGAATGGAGTCCCTGCTCGGAACTGTTCTCGACCTTTAAGTCGCCGAACCCGGTCGACGTGGTGCGAGCTCTGTCTAGACGAGAGTCCTTCTTCGACGCCTTAATGGACCGGCTCCGCACCGAGTGCTCCTGCTCCCAGAAGATCAGCGCGCTTGTCGAGCTGACCGGCGACGTCCGGGACCTCGACGGTCTGCGCGCGCTGCTTACCGACGCGACCTCACAGGTGGCGACGGCGGCCGCCGCGCTCCTGGCGCGCGCCGGCAGCGATGACGGCGTTCCGACGCTCCTGCTGGCCGCGAGATCGTTCAGGACCGACGAGCAGGGAGTCGCAGCCGCGTCGCTGATAGGCCAGCGAGCGGAGCCCGAGGAACTCGAGGCGCTGTTCCGCGACGACAAGGTGGGGATTGCGATCAAGGCGCTCACCGCGCTCTCAGCGGGAGTCCGGTTCCCAGACCGAGCGACCGAGCTGTTCAACTCGGTCGCCGATGTACTGACCTGCAATCCCGACGAAACAGCCGGTCAGCTCCTGGCCGACCGCATCGTCCGATCCGAACTCCCGGTCGACTGGCAGAGGCTCAACGGCCGCGTGCTCGCGGCCTGCCTGGAAGCCGCGCGCAGGGCGGAGCGACGGATTCCGGCGCTTCATCGCACCGCGCGCTGGCTGGCGCACGATCTCACGGATCAAGAAGTTACCGCGATCCCCGACCGCTGGTCGACACCAGCATACCTCGCCTTAGCCCTTCTGGAGGATACAGATCCCGAGGACCTTGCGCTCGCGAAGCGCCTATCCCTGGAGGATACGCTGGAGTTTTCGCTCGGTCTGCGTCTCGCGAGCAAGCTGGCCGACTTGGGTGAAGGCGACGCTATGGAGCGTCTGATCTCCGTTCCCTTCGATGATCCGGAAAAGGCCTGCTCTATGGCCCGAGTTCTCGGGGCGGCAGGTCGGCGCGCCGAAGCCCTCGCGCTACTCGACAACCTGCAGGCAAACACGAGAGCCGGAGTTGGTGACCTTGGCGAGACCTATTTCGCGATCGGCGAGACGAAAAAGGCGGTTGAGGTCCACATCGTCGCCGTGCGATCGGGAAGCGGTTGGGCGGTCCGCGGTCTGATGGATATGGGCCGCGCAGTCGAACTTGGCGAAATCGCGTCGGATCGGTCGCTTCCAGCGGATCCCCGTGCTTTTGCCGTGAGATGCCTGGGCCAGCTCGGGGCGGCTGAGACCCTGCTCGGGCTCGCCACGGATGAAGCGCCGAAGACCCTCGCAATGTCAGTCGCGCGCGAATTGCAGAGCCTCGGCTGGCACCGTGAAGCCGACGCGGTGCGGACGCGGGCCACGCTGCCGCGAACGCGGGACGACGAGATCGCCGGCCTAGGCGCCCTGGTCACGGACCCGACGTCCGCGCCAGACGATCTCGTCGAGCTTTACACCAACACCTACGACGACACCGAACTGGCGGCAATGGCACCGTTGTGGGCCCGATCCGACGTGACGTCGGAACAGTCGCTGGCAATGTGGAAACACCTTAGCTTCAAGCCAGAACTCAAGGATGCCTCAGCCTTGATGGCGCGGGTTGTCGTGCGGGACGCCTCGACCGAGGCACTGCTGCAAGCGGTCGAAATCGCGGCGGACCACGGATTGTTCGCACCCGCCCAGACCGCCATGAGCGCCGCGCTCGCACGCGAAGACGCAAACTGCGCCCTCGACAAGATGGAGAGGGCCGCCAGGGCGTTCGCCAATGTCGTGGCAGGCCATGCCGCTGAAACGCTGCAATGGAGCATGTCCTGGCGGCTCGGCACGCTCGCTCAAGCCAGCTACGACGTTCGACCGCGGGTCGCGGAAATCTTGCTCGCCGAGGAGCCGTCGCTGATCGATAGGCTGAAGATACTTCGAAGCTTGCGCGAGTGGTCGCCGAATCCCGAGCGGGTGAACATCCTTCTCTCGGACGAACTTCGGGTGAACCAGCCGGCTACCTCGCTATCGGAGAATTCGATCGACCTGCTGCGCGAGTCGGCGCAACACGTCAGCGACGCGGGTGAGAAGGCCCTCGCGGCGGACTGGCTGGAGGCGGTGGCCAAGCTGGCACTCTCCCCGCCCTGGCTCAACTTCTCCGAAGCGTATCAGGCCGCAGGCAGGCTGGCCGACGACGGTGCCGTCGATCGCGCTCGACCGCTGATCGAACAAGTGGCCCATGCCGAAGCTGCTGACCGGCAGACGCGGGTGCTCGCCGCCTGGCACATGGGAGACTGGCACGGCGACGCCGCGTCCGCGCTCCTGCACCGGCTCGCGCTCGATAATTTCGAAGAGGGGGACGACATTGAGGGACGGTGCGACGTGCTGCGCGCCCTGTTCTTCCTCAAGCGCTATGAGGAAGTCTGCGAGCTCGCGATCGTCCTCTGGCGCGCGGCCGAACCGGGCTCCGACGAGCGCGACACCTGCGAACGCTATTGGGGACGGTCGCGATGGGCAATCGAGCAGCCGGCGGGGGGGGCGTGATGGACTACATGGTGCTGAGGGCGAGTGGGCCGGCCGCGAGGTCCTCCAAAATTCAGACGATGTCAGGGAGGGACGGGGCGGCCACGCTCTCGGTAGCCAAGGAGACCCTCGGAGATCGGCATCTGGCCGAGCACCGGCGCGACCCGATGGTTCGTGCCGTCGCACGCGTGATGCCGACCCTGCTCGTGGCGCCGTTGGCCACCGGTGACGGCGATGCCGAACCGTGGGGTGTCGAGGCGATGGGGTGCGAGGACACGCGCTTCTCCGGAAAAGGCGTCACGGTGGCGGTTCTCGACACGGGCATCGCGCCGGAACATCGGGCCTTCGAGGCGGGTCCGGCCTTGGAACTGAAAGACTTTACCGGCACTACGCCGGTCGACGTCGACGGGCATGGCACGCATTGCGCCGGCGTCATCTTCGGCGGATCGGTGCGCGGCAGACGGATCGGGGTCGCGCCGGGCGTCTCGGGCCGGATGATCGGCAAGGTGCTCCACAGCGGGCGCGGCGACACGCGCATGCTCTTCGAAGGCTTGAATTGGGCGATCGCCGGCAGAGCGAACGTGATCGCGCTCTCGCTCGGGCTCGACCTCGCGGGCATGATCTCCGACGAGATCGAAGGCGGCCTGCCGGAGCGCTACGCGACATCCATTGTCCTCGACGCGTATCGCGAGAACCTCCGGTTCTTCGACAGCCTCATCGCCACGGCGGTGAACCCAACCCCCTTCTCCGCGGGCGCGGTGGTGATCGCGGCCGCAGGGAACGAGAGTCGCGCCGATCTCGATCCGCGCTATCGGTCGAGCCCCACGCTTCCCGCGGCCGCACGGGGCGTGATTTCGGTCGGCGCGCTCGAACGCGTCGGCGGCCAATACCAGGTCGCCGCCTTCTCCAACGCTGCACCCGACCTCTGCGCGCCCGGCGTGAACATTCTCTCCGCAGGGCTCGACAACGGGCTCGTGGGCATGAGCGGGACGAGCATGGCCTGCCCCCACGTAGCAGGCGCCGCGGCGCTTTGGTGGGAAGCGGTCTGCGAGCCGTCACCCCCGCTTCGGCCCGCCGAGGACGTACGGATGCAAATCGGTGCAAACGCAGATGGCAAGAAGCTCGGCCACATTCCGGTCGGCCTGCGCGGTCGAGGAATGGTGACCATCCCACAAGGGTAAGGTCGACAGCGCATCGTGGGGAGAAGATCGCGAAATGGCGTTTAGAACGGTTGCTGAGCTTCGTACGAGTCGAACTGATTGACGAGCACACCTCGTCCTTGCCAAGTCTGCAATTCAAGGTCTGGGGACATCAGGGGGGGCGTGCCGATCGCCACGCCGCCGCTCTGCGCGATGGCCCCGGCGATAGAGTTCGGATCGCAAGTATCCAGGAACACGCTTGGGTGGGCGCACCGGGTCGAAAAGGCGGCAAGGCTAGCCCCGTCGAGCGGAACGGAGTCGCGCACGCCATCATCGAATGCCTACCGCGCAAAACCAAAGCTCGGCGTCGGCGCCGTGAACGCTCATATGCAAGGTATCCGGTGCATATCGGAAGAGCGCGACTGTACGTCCTCCAGCACGATGTCAGGCAGGAAGGTGAGGCGGAGCGGTGGCTTGCGCCATCGTTCAGCTGTCGCTGCAGGCCCGTGATCTCGCGTTCGAACCGCAGCGTTTCATGCTCGTCCGTCTGCGAGGCGATGTAGAGCACCTGCATTGTGATCCCCCGCTTGAAGCAGACGTTCAGAAGGCCATTAGCAGCACCCGCTCGCCCGTCCGGATCGTGCGGCGTTCGGCGCGCAGCCGATCGCGAAGGAGTGCGTGGCGCGGATCATCGGCACCGATGGCGAACAGCGCGTGCCCGCCGATGGCGCTCGAATCGTCGGCATGCAGGTCGAGCTCGATCGCTCCGTTGGGGAGGAGGCGCGCGGTGCCGATCGAGTTGTTGCCGTGGCTGCCTGCCGCGCGATGCCCGCTTCGGCCGGGAGGCACGGGCTGCGGCGTCGGTGCTGTCAGTCTAACGCGAACCGCTCTCTCCACGATGCACGTTGGTCTTTGAGGGCAGGGGGCTAGCTCGCGACGATCTGCCACTCTGCCAGGGCGGCGGAGCGTCGTTCCTTATAGGTCTGTCGGTCGACGAGGTGGCGTTCTAGACTGAAGTGGTTGTGCAGATTGGCGTGGACGGAGGCGAACTTCTGTAGCGAGCTCATCCGCCTGAACCGGTTCATTGCTCGCTCCCGTCGTCGGAAGGGCAGGTGGCTGTTCTCCATCCGGTTGTTGGCCCAGCGGCCGGTCTCCTGTTTCTCGCGACAGCCGAGTTCGGTTATGGCGGCGCCGTAGCTGCGCAGGCCATCAGTGGTGATTTTATCCGGCGAGCCATGGCGTTTGAGCGCCTTCTTCATGAAGGCGAGAGCGGCCGCCTTGTCGCGGGTCTTGCTGACGTAACTCTCGAGCACCTCGCCCTCGTGATCCACCGCACGCCAAAGGTAGACCATCTGTCCGTTGAGCTTCACGTACATCTCGTCGAGGTGCCAGCGCCAATGACGGAAGCCGCGCATGCGGTTCACCCGCTGGCGTCGGATCTCGCCGGCGAACATGGGGCCAAACCTGTTCCACCACATCCGCACGGTCTCATGGCAGATGTCGATGCCGCGCTCGAACAGGAGATCCTCCACGTTCCGCTGCGACAGCGGGAAGCGCACGTACATCAGCACCACCAGTCGGATCACCTCCGGGGACGAATTGAAGTAGCGAAACGGGCTGGTTGGCTCGCGCTGACGGGGCATCCAACCGCTCTAGCCGAGGGCGCTTACCAACTGGTGCATTTGCTCTGACAACGCCCCGGCGCCCGCTACCGCAGCGCGATCAGCGGCCGTTACGTGACGACGAAACATGGCAAGGCCAGTCCCGGCACGACGGTGCGCGAGAAGTGAAAGAGGCCGGGCCACCCGCCGAAGTGGCCCGGCCACCGTCCGATCGACCATCGCGGCGCCGCGACGCGCGCCGTTCCGATCCGTCGCTACGTGCACGCGCCAGGATTGGCCGTCGAGGGCGGGTCGGCGGAGATCGAGACCAGCGCGCCATAGGGCTGCGCGACGCCCGCCTTGATCGCCGCCACGTTGGCCTTGAGCTGCGCATTGCGGGCGGCGATGGACTTCGCGATCCGGTCCTGCCGCCCTGCGGCGTCCAGCGCCGCGCTGGACGCGCTGCAGTAGCCGATCAAGGCCGACTGCGCCGTGCCTTCGGCCGTCGCCAAATCGACCTGCAGGCCGAGATCGCCGGTCTCCTCGGCCACATCGGTCGCGCGGCGCGCATCGGAGTCGATGAGCGGCTTCACCGCCGCCTCGATCTTGGGCTGCATCCCGTTGAAGACCGTCGCGACGAAGGCGAGGCCCTCGTTGGTCGGCCGCGTCTCGACAACGGTGACGGTCACCGTCACGGGGACCGCGTCCGCGGCGCGCGACTGCATCGTCGGCGTCGTCGATCCCCCGGGCCCGGCCGGCGGGCCGGCGATCGCGCCGCCCGCGCCGGCGCCGCCTCCCCCGACCGGCCCGGCGGCGGGAGCGGCTGGGCCGGCACCCTGACCCGCCGCCGCACCTGCCCCCTGACCGCCACCCGTCGGCGCGGGGGGCGCGTGGAACGTGCCGAACCAGGGGGCCTCGATCGCGTATCGCCCATCTGCGTCGGGCGCCCACTCGCTGGACACGCCGATGCGCCGATCGGCGACCACGACCGCGCTGCCGACCGGATCCGCGCCCGCACGGTTGAACTTCACGGCGATGGAGAGGTCGCGTTCGCCGCTCGCAGCGCCATCGATGGACCGCGCGACGCGCACGAAGAGCGGAGCGAAGGTAAGCGCCTTGCCGTTGCTGGACGCGCCGACCCGGAGCTCGACGTAGTGGTCGACCCGGTAGACCGGAGGCAGCCGCAGGTCGGCGAGGCGCCGACGCTGGTCGGCGGCGTCACCCGGCAGACCGAGGAAGGAGGCCAGGTCGATCGGATCGACCGCCTTGCCGCCCGGCTGGAACGACCCGCGCACGACCACCACGCACTTCGGCGTCTTCCCGGGGTCGAGCTGCAGGTTGCGCGTCGCCGTGCTGCTCGGCAGCGCACCGCCCTTGGCACCCTCGGTCAGCGCCGTCCCAAAATTCTTCAGGAGCGTCGAGGCTACCCCGGTCAGCGCGGCCGCGACCAGCCCGCCGAATTCCTTATCGGCCGGCTCGTGCACGCACTTGTCGCCGGTCGCGAAGACCATCGCCTGTCCGGGCGTCGCGTATGTCAGGGGGCGGAGGCCCGGCAGTCCCGACGCACAACCCCCGAGTGCCACGCACCCCGCAACCGCAAGACCGATCAACCTGCTCATCGCCTACCCCCCTGCGTGGGCCCGGGCCCACTCTGTCAACGTGGCCACGTCGGCCACGACCTGCGCCGTCAGCCGGACACCCGTGTTGGCGCCCGGGTCGCTCTTCGCGGCCTCGGCGTGGATGGCGACCGCCCGCGGCGCGCCGCCCTCGACCGTGAAGACTGGCGCGCCGCTGTCGCCCTCACGCGTGCTGACGGCGTATCCGAGCGAGGTCCCGGCCTCCGCCCGCACGGCCCCCACGCCGAAGCTGCAGCGCACCGCGCCGTCGAAATAGGGCATGGAGTAGCCGGTCAGCGTGACGCCCGCATGGGCCGGCGGGAGCGCGCCTCCGATGGCGAAGACCCCGGGCATCGCCTCCCGCAGGACGAGCACGCCGATGTCGAGCTCGCGATGGTAGGCGAACGCCTTGATCCCGGTCGGCTGGACCGCCCCGTTCGTCCTCGCGTCGTAGCCAAGCCAGACCCCGCCCGCGTCGTAGGGGACGGAGGTCAGGTTGTGCCGGGCGGTCAGGATGACGTCTGGCTCGCAGAGGAAGCCGGTGCCGACCAGGACGAGACTGCCGCCCCGAAAGAAGTTCAGGAGCGCCACGCCCCGCCACGGCGTTTCCGCTGGATCCGGCACGGTCACCCGTTCCGGCGCTCCCGGCAGGATGGAGCGCGTGCCCACACGGCCCCGCCGCCGACCGGGCACGGACGCGTCGGGCGTTGTCCACGCACCCCCGTCCTGCACGACCGAATCGTCCGCCGCCACCGACCGCCCCCAATGGTGGTAATCGCAATGCCGGCAGTAGGCGCCGCGCCGACCACGATGTCAATCACGGCGCCGGCCCGCACCGAGGCCCCGGTCGGCCGCCGGACCGACGCCGTCATTGCGGATCGTAGGTTGAGCCTACGACTGGTCTGCAGCAACCCCGAACAAGGATCCGGAGGGGGCCGGGTGGATGTAGAGACTTCCGTCCGCCCACCCGGCCTGCGGCCACAGCTCGGGCGCTCGCCCCTTCCGGGGGGCGGACTGACCGTCTCGCGCCTCCGCTCGCCGGTCGGCGAGATCCTCGCCGCAACCGACGTGCGGGGTGCCGTGCGCGCGATCGACTTCACCGACTACGAGCAACGCCTGATCCGGCTGGTCCGCCGGCACTACGGTCCAGCGGCCGTCGGCGAGGGGCCGCCGCCGTCAGATCTCGCGGCGGCGCTGGACGACTACTTCTCGGACGACATGTCCGGTCCGGCGCGCCTGCCGCTCGCCGCCCATGGCTCGCCGTTCCAGCACAGGGTGTGGCACGCCCTGCTCGAGCTGCCACCCGGCCGCACGGCGAGCTACGGCTGGCTCGCGGCCCGCATCAACGCGCCCGCCGCGGTCCGCGCGGTCGGCCTGGCGAACGGCGCGAACCCCATCGCCATTGCCGTCCCGTGCCACCGGGTCGTGGGCGCGAGCGGAAGCCTGACCGGCTACGGGGGAGGACTTCCGAGGAAGGACTGGCTCCTGCGGCACGAGGGCGTCCGCCCCGGCGCCCCGCCCGAGCTCCGTCCCCCCGCCGCGCCGAGGGAATAGCTCAGGCGGTCGAGAGGGCCTGCCAGACGAGCGCGCCGACCGGGGCGTTCGCCACGTCGTTGTGGTCCTTCACAATCACGTCCGAAAGGACATTGTTGACCTTGCCGCGGACGAGCGCGACCGGCGCGGCCCCCGCGACGTGCGCCACCGCCTCCCCGGGCTTCATGTGCTGGGTGCCGTTCGCGCCCATGCCGCCATGCAGGTCGTCCGGCCCACCCATGAGCCGCTCCGCGCCGAAGGAACTGGCGATCGTGCCGCTCACGGTCGAGGCGAGCGCGTAGAAGAAGCCGACCGCGGAGTCCTGGTGCGTGTGCGTGACCAGCACCGGCCCCGCGACACGCCGCTGCTCGACCACCTTGCGGAACGCGCCCGCCGTCCGGTTGCCGGCACCGAACCCCGTGCCGAATCCGTTGTGCGAGTAGGCGGCCTGCAGAAGCGAGAGGGATTCGATCGGGGGAACACCGTCCGCCGCGGCGGCCGCGGTCACCAGTCGCCCCCCGAAGCTATGGCCGACGAGGTGGAGCCGGACGCCGCCGGGCAGCCGGGCGGCCAGCTCGCGCGACAACGTCGCGCCGACGCTGCCCGCCCGTGCCTTCATCTCGTAGTAGGTCGCCTGGTTGAGCAGCCGCGCCACCGCTGCGGCGCCGCCTGAGCGGAGCCGGGCGAGCCTCTCGCGCACGCTCTGGAACGAAGCCGCGCCCCCGGCCGGCTCCGCAGGCTCCCCCGCACGCGCCTCGGCGGCGGAGAAGGACCCGCCGTCCCTCATCTCCGCGACAAGCTCGCGGCCCGGATCCCCGAGCAGTGCGGCGTGGTCGGCCCGCACCTCGTCGCCGTCGGCCTTGAGCAAAGCCGCGCGCAGCCGCTCGACGAACGCGTCGGCCTTGCCGCCGCCGCCGCGGGCGTCGACCGCCAGCGCCGCGAACGGCTGCGGATCGTCGATCCCGAACTCGTCGGCCAACGCGGCCGCGTATGCGCGAAGCTCGTCCGTCGGGAGGTCGACGTCGCCGATCGCGTTCGCGCCACCCTCTGCGCCCGACCCGTCCTCGCGCAGCAGCGTGAGGTCGGGCCGGAAGCGGAACGCGGGCCAGTAGACGCCGACCGCGGCCCACCGGCGGCCGCCTACGTCGAGGTGGCCGCCGGCCGCGGCGCGCACGTTGCGCAGAATGCCCTCGTATAGCGCATCGGCGTCGGCCTCGTCGTTCTTCCACCCGTGCGACAGGACGATCAAGTCCGTCGTGCCGGCCGGCACAAGCTCAGTCGGACCGACCGTGAGCCGTCCATCGGCCGCGAACCTGAGCGCCGTGAACGGGAAACCTGCTTTCTCGGCCATGATATGCTCCTTAGATCGACTGGATCGCGCGAAGGATGTCGAGCAGCCCGGCACCCTGGAAATCGGCCTTGCGCCGCAGGTCGGTGCACGAAGACATCAGCACCTCCTTCACGGCAGCCGGCCGACCGATGAACTCACGCCGCACGGACAGGAGCGCGGCGACCGCGCCGGCCACGTGCGGCGCGGCCATGCTGGTCCCACTCTCCTGACGGAAGTAGGCGAACCCCGGACGCACCTGTGCTCCGGCATCGGCCAGCGCCTGGTTGAACTTCGCCGACGACAGCGCGGCGCAGGACAGGATGCGCTCGCCGGGCGCGACCAGGTCAGGCTTGACCCGCCCATCGGCGGTCGGACCCCGCGACGAGAAGTAGGAGACGCCGTAGGTGTGCGGCGACTCCGCGTGCGTCGCGCCGACCGTGATGGCCTCGTCCGCGTTGCCGGGATCGTTGATCGACTGGTCCATCCCTACCCGCTGGCGGTTCGTTCGTCCCTCCGTCTGCATGAGGACCGACCCGTCGTTCCCGGCGGCCGCGACAATGACAACGCCGCTGCGGGAGAGCCTGTTCACCACTTCGCACAGCGGACTGTGGCCTGCAGCCGACCACTCCGCCTCGAAGGGATACCCCAGGCTCAGGTTGACGCAGTGGATCCGCAGCGTGCGACCCGCCTCGTTGAGGTCGTAGACGTATTCCAGCGCCTCGATCAGGGCACTGGAATAGCCCTTCCCGGCATCGTCCAGGACCTTCAGGCTCACGATCTTGGCCTTCGGAGCCACCCCGCGCAGGTCGCTCTCCATCGGCATGTCGGACACGACGGTGGTCACCGAACCCGTCCCGTCCTTGACCTCGCCGACGCGGATCTTTGGCACGTCGGGCCCGGTGCGCCCCGCGACGATCCCGGCCACGTGCGTCCCATGGCCGTAGCCGTCGGTAAGCGCGCCAGACCCGTTGCGGGTGAAGTCCCTGTGTTCGACCCCCGCCGGCAGGTCCGCCAGGTTGCGGCCGGCGGCGAAGTGGGGATGCGTCCCCTCGATGCCGCTGTCGGCGACGGCCACGACGATCCCAGCCCCGTCCGCACCGAAGAGCGACATGCACGCGTCCGCCTTTACCGTGCGGACCGACCGGTCGAGGAACGGCGTCAGCGGCTGGTCGCGCCACATGCGCAGGACCGGGGACACCACGCCTTCGACGGGTTCCCGGCAGAACTCGCGGACCTCAGATTCCGTGAGGTCCGCGAAGACGTAGCGACGGCCGCCGCGTCGCGGATCGAGGCGATCGCCCATCTCGAGGCGCTCCAGCCTGGCGACGATCTCGGCGCGCGCGGCGTCGGCGCCCTGCGGATAATCCGGGTTCACCTCGATGATGACGGGCGTGGTGGGTTCGACGTCGAGCTCATCGGACGCGGACCCGAAGGTCTCCATCCCCGGCGCGCCACGCCGCGGCGACCTGCGGACCGGTGCCACCGGGCCCCGAGCGGTTGCCTGGCGCTCCTCCCGTTGCAACCTGATCCGCTCGCGCTGCTCCTCGAGGTCGCGCAGGATCGCCGGATCGACGAGCGAGCGCGCCATCTCGTTCCTCAGCCTCTCCGGATCCCGATGGTCGCTCAAACCCGCCCCCTGCATCAACGCCGCGGCACAATGGCCGTGCAGGACCTCCCCGGCAAGTGCGGGAATCGGCCAAGTCTTGGCCAACCAACACCAAGATGGCGCCAAGAGGAACCGCGCAGAAGGATTGCATTGCGACGGCGGCGGCCTGCGTTTAGTGTTGCCGCACGGGGAGGGACGAGGGGTGGCCTACCGGGACTTCGAGATAGAGATCGCGGCGCGCGACGGCCGGCTCTTCGAGGTCGAGGTCACCTTCGAAGGCATGGACGACACGATCCAGCGGCGCTTCGAAGTGGAGCTGCCGCCCTCATACCTCGACCTGCTGCCGCCGGAAGGAGAGGCGGGCCAGCAGGAGCTGCGAAACTGGCGGCGGGCCCCTACCGCGGACGACCCCGACGAACTCCCGTTCCTCATCGCCCGCATGGACAAGCTCAAGGACTACGGCACGCGTCTGTTCAAGACCGTCCTCACACCACAGTTGGAGCAGGCGCTCGGCCAACTCTTTGAGATGGGCAGGGAGCAAGGGGGCGTCCGGATCCGGCTCGACCTCGAGCGTGCGCCAGCGCTGGCGAAAGTGCCCTGGGAGGCGATGTTCCGCGAAGCGACGGACCAGTGGTATGGGATCGACGAGAAGTCTCCCATGCTGCGCCGGATCAGCCTGGGGGGAAGGCAGAAGCCCCCGGCCCCGATCACCGGCGAGGTACGGCTCCTCATCGCCATCGCTGTGCCCCAGAAGGACCTCGACGCTGGGCGAGAGATCGCTAGCATCGAGGAGGAGATCCGCAAGCGGACGAGCGGCAGGGGGTCGCGCATCGAGATCCTTCCGCTCCAAGCGGCGACGCGCCAATCGTTCGAGGCCGCGCTCGCCGACTTCAAGCCGCACATCGTCCACTTCATCGGACACGGCGGCTTCGGAACGCGGGACGGCGACCGGCGCGGGATCGTCCACTTCGTCGATGAGAATAACCCCGAGGGCTACGACGCCGTCCCTTCGGACGACCTCCGCCAGCTGCTCGACAGCGACCCGCCGCTGCTCGTCGTTCTGAACACCTGCGAGGGCGGTCGCGCCGACGAGGTCGACCGCTACGGCGGAACCGCGCAGAACATCATCCGCCGCTCCATCCCCTACGTCGTCGCGATGCAGTATCCGATCTCGGACGAGGCCGCGCTGGCGTTCTCACGCTACTTCTACCAGCGGCTGCTCGAGGGTGCGCCGGTCGACGTCGCCGTCGCGCGGGGCCGGGCCGCGATCCGCAACCGCGCGAAGGAGGAATGCCAGGTCGAGCTGATCACACCCGTCTTCTACAGCTCGGTGGACGCCCCCGGTCCGCTCGTCGATCCCAGCGCGGCGCCGATTCTCGTCCCCCCGCCCGCCCCGCCGTCGCCGCCCGCCCCGCCGGTGCCAGCCGCCCCGCCGGTGCCGCCCGTCGCGGGGTGGTGGCCGAAGCGGAAGATGCTCGCCATCGCCGCCATCGTGGCGCTGATGACGGCAGCGGCCGCCATCGCCGCGGTCCTCCTGCTCGGCCGGTCGGACCAGGCGACCGACGCGCGCTGGGTCAACGCGAGCGGGCCGGTCCGAACGCAGATGCGGCCGACACCCGGCCCCACGGACGATCCCAACCCACGGCCCGCCGACCGGGCCACCTCGGGCGGGGACCAGCCCTCGCCAAGGGGCACGCCGCACGGGGCCACCGGCGGGACGAGCGGGTCCGGCCGAGGCCCGGCCTCCATCGGCGAAGGTTCAATCTACAGCCCGGCAGGCACGACGCGCCCGGACGACGGCCAACAGGTCGACGAGGGACCCTTCCCGCCGGACCCCCAGCCCAGCCCGCCCGGACCGCAGCCCACGCCCGAGCCCACGCCGGTCCCGCCACCCTGGCCGGAGCCGCCGCCCATGCCGGCACCACCGGCCCCGTCGTGGAGCGGGCCCGCGATCGCCTTCTTCGAATTCGACAGCCGCGCGATCTCGCCCGAAGCGGCGGCGCTCCTCGACGAAACCGCGTCGCAGATACTGGGAAGCGGAGTGAGGCGCCTGCGCGTAGCGGGGTTCGCCGACCGCATGGGCACGGCCGCCGTCAACCTGCGGATGTCCAGGGCGCGCGCAGAGGCGGTCGCCGCCTACCTTCGCGAAAGGGGAGTGCCGGCGGACGCGATCACGATCGAGGCCTACGGGGAGACACGGCTGCGCGTGGACACGCCGGACGGCGTGCGGGAGATCCAGAACCGCCGCGTGGAGATCACAGCGGACGACGGACGTGACCCCGATCGCCCGACCGCGCGTTGACGGGGAAGGACGAGCAGGAAAGATCATGCGGGTTGGGGTCACCGGGCATCAAAAAAGGGAAGGGATTGACTGGGACTGGACCCGGATCGCGATCGAAAAGGAGCTCGCCGCCCTCACCCCGCCGATCGAGGGGTGGTCGGCGCTCGCGGTCGGCGCCGACCAGCTCTGCGCGCGCGCCGTGCTGGAGCGAGGGGGATGCATCGTCACGGTCGTTCCGGGCGAATGGTATGAGGAGTGCTTCGAAGGCGTACCCGTATCGCCCGACCCCCGGCGATGGCGTTCCAGGGGAGTCGCGCGATCAGCGTGGTCAGCCGCTCGCGCTGCGCGGGGCCCATGCCCTCCAACCCCTCCTGGAGGTGGCGCCACCCGTTGAACCACACGTCCGCGATGGCGATGCGGCCGGAAACGGCCTCCAGGAAGTCGAGCATGCCCTCGATGTGGTCGGCATCGACGTGGGTGACGACGAGCAGCTCCAGCTCGCCTGTCCCCCGGTCGAGCAGCTCGACGGCCAGCGCCTTGCCCGTCGACGTATGGCCCGCGTCCACGAGCACATGGGGCGGCCAGCGGCCGATATACAAGGCGAACGTCCAGACCTTCGTGACGCTGCGCCAGGTCGAACCAAGGGTCCCCAAGGAGTTCCTGCGCCGGCTGCCCGAGCTCTTCCCGGACGAGGCATCGGAATTCCAGCTGGACCCGTCCTACGAACCGGCTCGCGACAACGTCCCGCCCGAGATCGAGGCGATCCCGGTGGACGAGGCGCACGTGGCGATCTTCAAGGGCCTGCAGGCGTGCAACCGCAACGGCCTGGTCGTGCCGGTAGGGACCGAGTACATGTATTACGCGGCGATCAAGTCCAAGAGCTGCCGGCTCACGGCGATCGGCGCGCACTACAGGAAACTGGCCGAGGAACGGCGCTTCTAGGGGGACGGCGATGCGGAAATACGTGATCCTGCGGCGGCAGCCGACCACGAGGGGCGGCAACAGGCGCGGGATCGAGACCTTCGGGGTCGGCCATCCGTCAGGCGGCCAGACCAAGCAGTTCGCCTACGAGCGGCTCACCGACAGGGCCGCCGCGTCCATCGCCGCCGAGCCGGAGGTCCAAGCCGTCGCGCCGGCCATGCCGACGAAGCTCATCAGGCCGCTAAAGGCGGCCGGCGCGGGAGGCCAGGACGTCTGGGGCCTGGACGCCGTCGGCGCGCGCGCATCCGGCTTCACCGGCAAGGGTGTCACCGTCGCGATCCTGGACACCGGCATCGACGCGACCCACCCCGCCTTCGCCGGCGTCGCCATCGAGCAGCGCGACTTCAGCGGCGACGGGGACGGCGACCGCGAAGGCCACGGCACGCATTGCGCCGGCACGATCCTCGGCCGGGACGTCGACGGCACACGGATCGGCGTCGCGCCCGGCGTGGAGCGGGCGCTGATCGGGAAGGTCCTGGGCGACCAGGGGGGCGGCGACTCCGAGATGATCGTCGAGGGCATCCAGTGGGCGCTCTCGCGCGGCGCGAACATCATATCGATGTCGCTGGGGTTCGACTTCCCCGGCATGGTGAAGGACTGGACCGACGACAACTGGCCGGTGGACCTCGCGACATCGAACGCGCTCGAGGCCTACCGCGTGAACCTGAGGGTGTTCGACGAGCTGATGGGCCTCACGAAGGCCCGCGGCGGGCTCGGCGGCGGGGCGCTCGTCGTGGCGGCCTCAGGCAACGAGAGCCAGCGCCAGCAACATCCGGACTGGCGCATCGCCGCGTCGCTCCCCGCCGCCGCCGACGACGTCGTGTCGGTCGCTGCGGTCGGTCGTCACGGCGAGCACCTCGGCGTGGCGGACTTCTCGAACAGCATGGCGCTGGTAAGCGGCCCAGGCGTCGACATCCTTTCGGCCAAGGCCGACGGCGGCCTCGAGGCGCTCAGCGGGACGAGCATGGCGTGCCCGCACGTCGCAGGCGTGGCGGCGCTGTGGTGGGAAGCCATCAAGCGGGGTGGTAGGACCCCCACCCCGATAAACGTGAAGGCCGAGCTCATCTCGAAGGCGCGACGCGACGTCTTCGGGGACGCGTCCGCGGAGATCGACGTAGGACAGGGGCTGGTGACCGCGCCGTAGCCCGCGTCTTCGCGGCGATCGCGCCACAACCTCCCGACATCGCGCCAGCTGCGCGGCCCGGCACTGGCGATGCGCGATCGAATGCCCAAATCACGGGGCCACGCCTCTTCGATCGAGGTAAACCAGCGCCGGACCGACCGGCGCCCAGTGCAGGAGCCCGGCGCGGTGCAGTCCGATCAATACAAGCGCGAGCTCGCCCAGCTCGCGAAAGACATCGGCAAGGTCCATTCGGACATCGCGAAGGAGGAGGAGGTCGTGAGGAAGGCGCGCACGGCGATGGGGCAGAGGCAATCGTCGGCGTCGCGGGCATCTACAGCGTCGATGCGCGATTCCTACCTCCGCCAAGCCGAGAGCGAGCACAAGAAGGTGGAGGCGGCCGAGCGGAAGATCGGCGCGCACCGCGACAAGCTGTCCGGGCTCCTCAGCCGCCAGAACAGCAAGGAGCAGAGCCTCCGAAACGCAGAGAAGAGCGAACAGGCGGCCCGCGACCGGGCCGAGGAACAACGCGCGCGAAAGGCGAAGTCCGAGCAGGACGCCCGCGACCGCGCGGACGAGCAACGTCGACGCAAGCAAAAATCCGAGCAGGAGGCTCAGGACCGTGCGGCGGCGCGTCGCCGTCAGGTCGAGAAGGACCACGCGCGCGAGGTCGCGCGGCTGTCGTCGCCGACGGTCCACCACGTCTACATCCGGGAGCCGGAGCCGGAGAAGCTCCGGGTGCTGTATCTGACCGCCAGTCCCCGAACCCCCGACCTGCCGGTGCTACGGGTCGACACGGAGGTCAACAATGTCCTCAAGGCCTTGCGGGGCGCGGGCCGCAAGGACCTGGTCGACCTGGTGCATCGCCCCGCCGCGACGATCGGGGACGTGGTCGACGGGATCAACGACCACAGGCCGCACGTCGTGCACTTCTCGGGGCACGCCGAGAACGGACTTCTCTTCGACACGGCCGATCCGCTCGAGGCCGGCGATCAGCTGGTCGGATACGAGGCTGTCGCCAAGGTTCTGGCGGCGACGGACCAGCCGCCCACGCTCATCGTCCTCAACGCATGCCGAACGATCGAGGGCGTCGAGCGGCTGAAGGAGGTCGCGGCGGTGGTGGTCGCCACGAACGACACCGTCACCGACGCCAGCTCGGCGATCTTCGCCACACACTTCTACGGCGCCATCGCCGCCGGCCAGTCGGTTGGGCACGCCGTGGAGCAGGCCAGGGCCATCATCGCCATCGCCCTTCCAGACGAGCCCGACGTGCTCGTCGTCGCCGCGGCCGATGGCGTGGATACGGACACATTGAAACTCGTGAAGCCCGTCGAGTGAGCCGTACAGGTCGATCAGCGGTCGTCGCCCGCTGCATGCTCGTCCCGTAGCGATCGCGAAGCGCCCGGCATCGCGCATCGCGTCTCACACGATCAGGACCGACCCCAAGCCGCCCGTCTTGCCCGCCAGGCCGGGCACCTCGTCCAGCTGCCTGAGGTCGTCGAAGCGACCGCGCTCCTCCCTATAGCGGACGATTTCGAAGCCATGGCCCTTAAGTTCGGGCAGGGCGTCCAGTTCCTTGGCGCTCGCTTTGTTCAGGTCGATCAGGTCCGCCTCCGTCGTATGCACCTCCTGAGCAGCCCCCACCGGGTGGTCCGGGTTATTAGTTAGTGCATTGTCGTCTCCGCCGCCATTGCCGGTCGGAGGTGGAGCGAAGCGGAACCGGAGGCCGGCAATGGCGGTGTCGCCGCTTCCGGAGCCGGCGGACGGTAGCCGAGGCTGCTGTGCGGGCGGACAGTGTTGTAGTGACGCCGCCAGGCCTCGATCAGCACCCTTGCCTCGGCGAGGCTGTAGAAGACTCACCGTTGAGCAGCTCGTCGCGCAGCGAACCATTGAAGCTCTCGTTGTAGCCATTCTCCCACGGCGAGCCTGGTGGAATGTAGAGGGTCTTCACGCCAACCTGCCCAAGCCATTTCTGAACCGCGGTAGCGATGAACTCGCTGCCGTTATCCGACCTGATGTGCGCGGGCGGACCCCGCGCGATGAACAGGTCGGCAAGCGCCGCCAGCACGTCTTCGTGGCGGAGCTGGCGCGCGACGATCAGCGCCAGGCACTCCCTGCTGGCCTCCTCGATGATGGTGAGGATGCGGAACTTGCGCCCGTCGTGCGTCCGCGCTTCGACGAAGTCGTACGCCCAGCAAGGTGGCCGAGCGGAAGCGGCTCGATGGCTGGGACGTGATCGTCGATTGCACCGCGGAGGATGCGGTCCTGCGGGCGATGTGTGAGCATTTCACCCAAGACGACTATGGTGCGATCGAACGCCGTGCAGCGTGAATCGATGGAGTTCCAGAATACGGCAACGGGCTTTGCCGTGTGGCTATGCTGACTGGCCTGGTCGTGAACGAACTGATGACGAACGCCCTGAAGCATGCCTTTGTCGGGCGGGAGAAGGGCATCATCTCGCTATCGAGTTTGGTCGACGAGGACGGCTGCCGCGTTATCGTCTCCGACGACGGGCGCGGTCTACCCGAGGATGGAGGCTGGCCACAATCCGGAAAGCTTGGCGCAGTGATTGCCCAGTCGTTGCGACAGAACGCGAAGGCGACGCTTGAGGTGCATTCGACGCGGGGAGAGGGCATGCGCGTCGAGATCTTTTTTGCAAAGCAAACAGCGGAACCGGTGGCTCTGTAAGGCAGTCGAGGACTCTTGCGCTGACGGTACGCTGCCAAAGAGCAATCATGAACGGGTGTCCGCTTCCGGGATGCGTCGATCGCGCTGTGAATGGCTGGAATTGAGTCTCTCCGGCCACTAAGCTTTCACCTCAGCGCGGGAGAGCCAAAGCTAGAGCTTGGTACTCAGTTGGCAAACCCGCAGCCTTATGGGCCATCTGCGGTACCGTCTCCCGAAGTTGCGCAGCGGGGCGTCCGTAGAGAAACCCTTGACCAAGCTGACAACCTAGCTGCCGTAGGCACAATGCCTGTGCCTCGGTCTCAATTCCTTCAGCAACGACCTCTTTCCCGAGGCCGCGGCCCAAACCAATGATGGCGGTCACGATAGCCATCGTTCCCCCGTCGGGTTGATCCATGCCGGATACGAAGGAATGATCGATCTTGATGCGGTCCACCGACACTCGGCGAAGATGTACGAGAGAGGCATATCCCGTTCCGAAGTCGTCGAGGGCGATACATACTCCAGCGTCATGCAGCATCTGCAGGTTCGCAATGATGCTATCTGCTGCCCGATCAAGCATTACTCCTTCTGTGACCTCGACACAAAGAGACGCTGCGGAGACCCCGTAGTGGGCCAACCGGTCGAGCACCCGCTTGCCTGCGCGCGGTCCGGCCAGCTGGGCCGAGGTAAAATTGACACTAAGCACCCCGATCTGATCGCCGTGGTCGCGCAACTGGCGCAGCGCAAGTTCCAGAACATGCTCCTGGATACGCAGTCCGATCCTCTCCGCCACGAGCACATCCGCAAACCGATCCGGCGTCATGAGGCCATGTTCAGGATGGTTCCAACGCAGCAGCGCTTCATGGCCACAAACGGCTTCAGTCGTGAGCGACACGATCGGCTGCATGTACAGCCGGAACTCACCTCGCTCGAGAGCGGCTTCCGCATCGAGCGCGTAGCCGGTTTGGAGATCGCGTAACGCACGGTGCAGTGGATCGTAGCGACAGTATCGCGCCCGGCCGAGGCGCTTTGCGGTGTAAAGTCCGAGATCGGCGTTCTGAAACAGCATATCCACCGCTTTGCTGTCGTCCGGAAAACGTGCAGAGCCGACACTGAGCGAAATCACACAACTCTGGTCCGCATGGTGCCAGGTCTGGCCCTGCAGGGCACCGATGGCATTAGCGAGCGCTCTTTCCAAAGACAGATCGCCTGGGCATAGAATTGCAAACTCGTCGCCGCCGACCCTGGCGACGTGAGAGCCGTGAATTCGCCCGACGGTAATTGAAAGCGCCGACGCCACACAACGAAGCAAGGCGTCACCGCCGGCATGCCCCAAATGGTCGTTAGCGGCCTTAAGAAAGTCCACGTCGATTAGAAACAGACTGAATGGTGTGCCGCTGGAAACAAATTCGTGCGCGTTTGCCTGAAAGGCGGCGCGGTTGCCAAGCCCCGTCAGGAAATCGGTCTCTGCGGCAATCCGCAGCGTTTCCGCCTCTGTAATGGCAATCTCGCGACGTCGGTGCGCGCGTTCGAGATCGCCTCGCATCAGGTGAAACCGGTCTGCGATGGCAAGCGACAATATTAGCGCCTCGAAGGCGAGCGCAGCGAACGTCGCCATGTCCACGGCATCGCTCTGCGGTAAGAATCCAAGGTTGCGTGCGAGCCGGGCCAGAAACACGCAGATCACCGGTCCCCAGCCGATCATGTAGAACCAAACTACGCGGCTGCCGCGCCGAATAGCAATCCAGCAGGATACCGCTATAATCACGGCTGTGGCCGCAATCACATAATTGAGCAGGCGATCGGTCAGGACGACAGGCAGCCACCTGTCCGCCGCGGCCATCAACCCCAGCACGGCTCCCGCACTTGAAAGCAGACGGCCAGCGGTCACCAAGGGCCGCGGCAGGATGCCTACTTCGATCACGGCAAAGAAGAACATGTTGCCGGCTGCGACCATCAGTCCAACTAGCACGAAGTCTAGCCGAACTACCAAGGGGCCGACCAGACCCGGGACCACGAACGCGGCAACGTTCGTCCACGTCAGGCCATAAGCGAGGGCTACGGCGACCCAAAGGAGGTACCAACGTTGAAAAGCGTGGCGTTGCCCCGTATGAATAACCGCATTGTAGAGCAGTGCCGACAGCAGCGTTCCGGCGAAGACTCCCATGAGCAGCAACCACGTCACTTCCTCGGCGGGTGTTGCCGAGTTGGGTGTCGCGACGATCTTCCGCATGAGCGAGAGGTCGTCGGGGTGGCGGAACCCAAGGTAAAGACCGTGAACGTCGCGACCGGGCGTCTCAATCGTAAATCTCAGTAGGCCACCGGGCGCCCAGTGGTCCTTCAACTCGGAGTGCATACTGGTTTGACGCACTGCGCCACTTGCGCTGGTAACAACTACCGCGATCCGGTCGAACCGGGTCTGATCGACCAACAGCTTCCAATCAGGCGGAAGATTGTGCAAGCGGGAAGCGTCTAGGCGCAGCCAAAGCCAATCGCCGCCGTCGCTCGGCGCGTCGGTGCCGCAACGGTAGCTAGCAGCTGCCACCGCCGCATTCGTAGCAAGGTCGGCAAGTGTCGTGGTGCAGGCTGCTTGACGCAAGTCGATACCTACCGCCGACGCCGGCTGCGGCACTAAGCTTAGAACGAAGAGCAGCAATCCACGCCATATACTTTCAGACTTCGATGCCACTCTCGCGGCCCCCACTGCCAATCTGCCCCGATGACGCGCTAGCGCCGATACCCTAACAAGTGCTAACTATTTCTTTTGTTGGACGGCACAGCCACGCCGCTTGCATGCCAAGGCTACGGTGAGCCTGAGTCGATCAATGCTTGAGGCGTCGTAGCCACACAGGCCGCCGTGCAAATTTTCAATCTAAGTTTTCAGACTATCGCGGATCATGCGCACATCACGGCGTTTAAGGTATTGCTCTCCGACGCCTTTGCAGGCGGAGCTTCCTTCGTGCTCACTGGAAAGGCCGCAACGGTTTAACGCTTCGACAGAGCTTACGGCAGATGTTGTTTTCGACGACGCGGCTTGTTAGCAAAAGGCCTCTGAGGCACCGGCAAAACTGGCCCTGAACTCAGCTCATTGCGTGTTGCAGCAAAGCCGCATGTTTGGCTCGTAGCTTGCCTGGGTTATCGCCGCCAGTCAGATGGTCAAAACCCTGAAG
>Ga0308157_10003139_pt1 | contig 24824 bp, 33 predicted proteins | sample PhyBR1_FD_201035 | JGI IMG/M metagenome (GOLD analysis project Ga0308157, IMG submission 201035) | Phyllosphere microbial communities from UC Gill Tract Community Farm, Albany, California, United States - DLSLB.R1 | ecosystem: Host-associated > Plants > Phyllosphere > Unclassified | place: USA...
GACTTAGGTGTCTGTGACAAAGGTCGGAGCCGAGTAGAACGTCTGCACAGACTGCGCCCGGAGAAGCCGTGGATACTCAGCGTTGGACGGGGGTTCGATTCCCCCCAGCTCCACGACCGCTGTCACAGGAGAAGCCCCACGATCCGTACCAGGATCGTGGGGCTTCTTCGTGCGCTGGCGAGGTCGCGGTCCGGCTCACTCGAACTCGACGAGGATGAGACTCCGCCTCGTGTCCGCGACCGTCACCCAGCCGTCGCCGAACTCGTACGTCATGCCGAAGCCCTCCTCATCGGGCGACATCGCGGTCTCAGGGTTCTCGGTGATGTAGACGTGCCCGTCGGCATCGGCGCGCTGCCACCCTTCGGCGATGAGCCGCTGCTGAGCTGCGCTGGATGCCGCCTGATCGATCGGCGCCCATCCGAACACCTGGACATGGTCGGAGGGGACCGTGTAGTCGCCCCACACGCACTGGATGCCGCCTTCGACGATGTCCTCGCCCAAGCGGAAATCGTGCTCCTTGTACGTCCAGCCGTGCTCGCTCAGCGCCGTGATGGTGCTGGGCGCGATGATCGTCTCGCACGTGGGTGCGGCGCCCGCGGTCTCTTTGGGCGTCGGCGTGGGAGTCGGAGTCCGAGTCGGTTCTGGTGATGCCGCGGCGGTCTCGGTGGGCGTCGACGTCGGCGTCGGCTCCGGTTCGGCTGCTGCGGCGCACGCCGACAGCGTCAGCGCGATCGTGACCGCCGCGAGTGCGGCGAGGGATATGCGGCGGATCATCTCTGCTTTCGGGTCAGGGCTTCGGCGCCGTGTCGGCGAGTTCGAGGAACGCGTCGTGCAGCAGGCCGTTGCTGGCCAGGGTCGAACGGTCTGCGATGGTGTCGACGCCGCTGAACGAGGTGAAGGTTCCACCGGCTTCGCGCACGATCGGCACGGCGGCGGCGATGTCGTACTCCTTGACGTCGAACTCCGCCACCATCTCGAGCCGCCCCTCGGCGAGAAGCATGTACGAGTAGACATCACCGTAGGCGCGGTCACGCCACACGCGCTCCGCGATGCGCAGCAGCGCAGGCAGGTGTCCGGCATCCGCCCACTGCGTGATGCTCTGGAAGCTCACGGCCGCATCGTCCAGGGATGACACCGCCGAGGTCTCGAGGCGCCGGGGACCGGCCTCCGTCGCCGTCCATGCGCCGGCGCCGGTCGAGGCCCACCAGCGCCTGCCCAGTGCGGGCATGCTGACGACGCCGACGTGGGGTACGCCTTCGACGGCGAGCGAGATCATCGTGCCCCACAGGGGCACACCGCGCATGAAGTTCGCCGTACCGTCGATCGGATCGATGATCCACTGCCGTCGGGTGTCGCCCTCGGTTCCGAATTCCTCGCCCAGGATGCCGTCGGCAGGGCGTTCCTCGGCGAGGAGGGCGCGGATGGCACGCTCCGTCGCCAGGTCGGCGTCGGTCACGTGCGAGCGATCGGCCTTCGTGGAGATCCTCAGATCGCTCGCATCGAATCGGGGGAGGGACTGCTCATCGGCGACGTCGGCCAGTCGTAAGGCGAGGGCGAGATCGCTCGCGAGATCGATGGCTGCGGGGGAGTCGGTCACCCATTCAGGATAGTCGTCGCCGGTGCCGGACCGTTGCCGCCTCGATTTCGCATGACGCTCCGAAACTGGTAATGTAATTCCTCGGCCGGGGAAACCGGGCCACGCACCTCTAGCTCAATCGGCAGAGCAATTGACTCTTAATCAATGGGTTCAGGGTTCAAGTCCCTGGGGGTGCACGGATCAGCCTCGTAGACTCTCGCCAGTCTTCGAGGCTTTTCTGCTTTCATCAGCGGTTTAGCTGGCAATTCTAGGCCCTTCGCCGAGTTTGCTCGGTGAGGGGCCTTTGTCGTTCCCGGGTCGCAGTCATGATTCAGTCATGATGGCTTCGGCCGTAGAGCCTTCTTGCGGGCCTTCTCGAGCCGCTTCGAAACCTCATCTAGACGGTCGGGGAACAGGTGCCCGTAGGTGTTCAGCGTCTCGCTCGCGTCGGCGTGGCCGAGCATCGTTTGAACGACCTTGACGTCGGCACCGGATGCGATTGCCAGGGATGCCGCGGTGTGCCGCAGCTTGTGCGGCGTCAGGCCTAGTTCTCCCAGCCCGGCACCCTCCACAGCATCGGCCCACTGCCGTGACCGCCAGTTGTGAGGATCGACCCGAGCGCCGCGGGTAGTCCTGAACACCCAGTCATCAGGCGTGCGATTCACGACGAGCGTGCCGAGCTCGTCCGCTAAGAATGTCGGCAGCGGCACGGCGCGGGAGGCGCCCGGCTTCGGCGACCCGATCGTAGCCTTGCCCTTCGCGTCGACTGTGACCGTTGCGCGGATGCGGGCGCGGCGAGCCTCGAGATCTAGATCGGCCACGCGAAGTGCAGCAGCTTCGCCAATGCGTGCACCGACGTACCCGAGGAAGTGGACCATGGCACGGTCTGACGGCCGGTCTGCGGCGTCTGCGAGGGCTTCAAGCTCGACGATGCTCAGGAAGACCTGCTCGACGCTCTCAGGCTTCGGTAGCTTGATCCCGCGGGCGGGATTCGAGGGGATCCACTCGTGCACCAGCGCATAGGCGAGGCTCGCGGTCAGGATCGAGTACACGCGTCGGATCCTCGCCGCACCGAGTGGTGCGCGCTCGCCCTCGAACTCGATCGCGTACGCCCGCGGCGCAGTGCCGTCGAGCAGGGCGGAGATCCATGTCTCGACATCCTGCCGAGTCACTGACGAGATCGCTCGTCCCTGCCACTGCGGTTTGATCCACACCCGGATGTCGTTCTCGTATGCGTGTCGAGTGCTTGGCTTTGTGTCACGGTTGCTCGCTAGCCACAGGTCGACGACATCGCCGAGCGTCCGTTTTCCCTCGTGTAGCGGCCGGTACGTGCCCGACCGAATATCGTGCTCGACTTTTGTCCGGAATTCCTCAGCGAGAACCTTCGTCCGAAACGAACGCGCCTTCAACCTTCTTGTGCCGTTGGGCTGTTGCTCGTACCAGTCGACCCGCCAGCGTGAGCCCTTCCCGTGATCCTTCGTCTTCGGATCCTGCGGGGCGCCGTCTGCATCGACGGCAGCTCGCACCCATCGATCAACGATCCATGCCCTAGCCATCGATTTTCGCCAAGAGCGCTCGAAGATCTGAGAGAAGTTCGCGGGTGATGCGGCCCACTTTCTGCGGAGAATCACCGGGCTGAGCCCGTGCATCACGTTCTTCGGCGAGCGTCCTGCCCCATGCGACATACGAGAGCGCAGAGAGCGCAGAAGGCGATACCGAGAGAGAGTGCAGCGCCTTCGTTTCTGTCTGGGCGGATATGAGTCCGCGCCTGTTGTACCGGTAGTAGTCCTGGTCGGGTTCCGATCCAAGGATCTTCGATATCTCGCCGGCGGTGTCCGTCGTGTGTGATTCGACAGCATCGTTCGTGTAACTGGGCGTCAGATGGTCTGTCGTTCGGAACGGCTCGCCATTGCTGAAATCGCGGAGCAACGCGAGCGGAAAATTCATGACTCCGCCGATCTGGGCGTTCCCATCCCCAGCTAGGAGATCGGAACCAGTCACCGGCGCTTCGATAAGTGACTGCAGGGCGTAGCCCAGCAATACGACCGTATCGAGTGACAGGGAAAGGTCTCCGCGCTCTAACTCGCTCACTCGTGTGTGGTGCCAGCGCAACCCGTGCGCTCTCGCAGCCCTCGCCAATGATGCCTGTGTGATGCCGTTCTGTGCCCGTAGTCGGTGCACATTTCCGCCGATCACCTTCTGAAGTGTTGGCCAACCAGTCATCTACTCAGCGTAACCGAATGTACGAGATTCAGTTAGCTTGACCTGGACTCGTCTCAGGGTTACAGTATCCAGTAAGTCCTCAGGGTTACATGAACGCGTGAGGGTGAAGCAAAGTGATTATTCGCCCCAGTGGCCCGCGAGGGAACTAGGGAAGTGACAACTCCACAGTGATAAGTCCCCAGCGAGATTGCCTCGCAGACAACGTCGTGAGACGTAGCTTGCGAACTCGCTTGGTGGGCGGAAACCGGGAACCGCAGGGGATTAGCGGCCGGTTGGTATGGGGGCGACGCCCGGTCAGTCGCATCACTCAACAAAAAATTGACCGCGGTTGAGACTGCGGAGAGGAGAGATTATGACCATGACCACACCACCTTCAGAAATTCTGACACCGGCCGAGGTCGCCGATTGGCTCGGTATCCCGGTCAAGGCACTTGCGAACTGGCGCAGTCTTCGCAGGGGACCGGCGTACACGCGGCTTGGCCGCATGGTGCGGTACGAGCGCACAGCGATCGAATCGTTCATCGCGGCCGGACGCGTCGACACGGCGCAACTCGCTAACTCTCCCGCACGGTAGTCGCCGGCGGGAATCGAAGACTGACGCTAGGAGAACGATCAATGACCACCACTCTGGTAATCGAAGGGACGACGCTCGCAGAGGGATCCGCGCCGCGGCCGGGGAACGCACTTAGAGAGCTTCGGGAACTCGCCGGGCTGACGATCGAGGACACGGCCGCGCTCGCAGGAACGTCGCCGAAGTATCTCTACCTGGTCGAGTCGGGGGCGCTCTTGTCGACAGGAGCGTTCGCCGCGAACGTCACCAGAGCGATCGCTGGGGAGCTCTCAGGATGACTGCCCGAGCGGAGCAGGAGACATCGATCACGTTCATGCGGCTGGATTCGGTCGCTCACATCTACACGTCGAACACGTCCCATCTCCGTCAACTGCGACGTAAGGCCGCTTCTACGAATCTCGTGACCGAAGCCGCGAGTGGCGACGGGTGGGCGGAATTCACGGTGAGCGCGGAGAACTTCAGGCCGCTTCTTGCCATCCGAGCAAAAGGAACACGGACAGCGGCTCAGGTGGCGGCGTCCGCGGCGGCAGGGGAGCGGCTCACGAGAGCCAGGAAGGAAGTACCGCGAGATGCGAGTGATCTACAGCGGCGGGAAACGAATTGAAGTCGGGGTATCGAACAGGTTCGAGGAATGCCCCCGCACGGTGAGGCTCACCAGCCCAGATGACACCGAGTTGACTCCGGACAGTGCGCGCACTCTGGCAGTCGCTCTGATCGAGCACGCCGCGTACGCCGAACGCCGCAACAAGCAGCAGCAAGGAGTGTCGTGACTGATGCGAGACTCCCGGGGCGATGGCTCATGAACATGCAGATGATGGCGCTCAGCGACCGCGCCTGGCGGGTTTTCACGGCAGCGCTGATGCTCGGCGCTGAACAGGGCACAGACGGGGTAGTGCTCAAAGCCGCATTCCGGTTCCTCTACCCGGCCGACATCCCTGCCGCGACGCTCGATGAACTCGCTGAAGCGGGACTGATCGAGCGGAACCCGGACGGCGGATTCACGGTGCTCAATTGGACCAAGACTCAGAGTGCCGCGGCCGAGGTCGAACATCAGCGCGAGCGAAACCGAGTCAAGACGAAGGCATACCGAGATCGGAAGAAAACCGGTGACGTGACCGGTAACGACCCCGGACACACCCCTAGGCAAGGCGAGGACAGGCAAGGACAGGCAAGGACAGGCCGAATAGACCAGCCGGAATCCTTTGAAGGAGAATCTGCGATCTCGTGGCCTGTCGTACCGATCCCGAACAGCGAGGCCGCATGAGCGACACATTAGATCTGGGGCCGGTAGAGATCGACGATTTCGCGGAGTTCTGGCAGGCGTATCCGAGGCATAAGGATCGCCGTCGAGCTGAGGGTGCTTACCGGCGTGCACGGAAGGTAGCGACAGCGGGGGAGATCCTCGATGCCGCTCGTTCCTATGCAACGTCGGTGGCAGGGCAACCGATCGACCGCACCAGGTGGGCTGTTGAGTTCCTGCGCGCCGAACCCTGGCGCCCGGCAGCAGAACCCGTCACTCCCCGCCCGGCACCGCGCCGACGCCGGAGGAAGGATCCCTCGAAGCCGCGACGGCTTGCTACGACGACACGTGTGCGACCGCTGACGATCGAGGAACAGAAAGCGAAGTGGTGCCGCGAACACGGCATCACCGTCGCCGAGTACGAGAAGAGAAAGGGCGATACCGAATGGCTCGCTCTCGTGAAACGGAGAGGGGTTGTCAGATGACGACCAACGATTTTTCAGCACTGCGGGCGGCATCCAGCCGCGCGAAGGAATTCTTTATGAAGCATTCCGCCCGGAACCGCAGCGAGGAACCCGCTGCAGAAAGCCCGTACCTCAGCGTCAGTGTGTCGAGCGGAGCATCCAACCGCACGCCGAGCGCACAGGCCGCGCCGAAAGCTGCGGCACAGCCCGCGCCGAAGGTCACGGTGACGCGCGCGACGTACAAGCGGGATCCTCAGATTCGCCGGCATGCCGACGACACAGATGATCTCTACGCGAAGGCGTGGGGGACCGAAGCGAAGGCATCGTCCGGTCGGAGCTCTGCCGACGACGACCTGTACGCGAAAGCCTTCGGTGCCGAGTGAGCGCGTTCACGACGGCGATTCGGCAGCGTCTCGGCGTACCGGATCCCAACGCTTCAGCGACGACGTTGCTCGCCGCGCTCGATGAGGCGCTCGCCGAGGTGCGAGACGACGTGCGTGATGCGCGGCCGGCGCCGGTCGCGGTGAAACCCTCCGCGAAGCCAGGCGAGATCATCGTGTCGGCCGCAGAGCACGCGCAACTCGTCGCGGATGCCACGGCCGGGCACGATGCCCGCGCCCAGCTCATCAGCGGTCGACGGGATCAGATCGTGGATGAGGCGATCCGGTCTGGTCGAATCGTCCCGGCCGCGCGCGCTCAGTGGCGTGCCTCCGCAGACGTGGACGAGAGCGGGGTTCGCGAGCTGCTCAACACGTTCTCTCCGAACACGGTCCCGCTCTCGGAGATCGGGCACTCAGACACGATCTCCAATTCTCAAGATGCGTTGTACGCGGCCGCGTTCGGCGATGACACGAAGGAATGACTATGGCACCGGTCTCTGATTACATCCTCCGCGCGACCCGCTACCGCGTGATTGGTCCCGTCGTCGTCGTGCGGATGAACACCGGCGGAGAGGCCTACCTGAACAAGGGCGCGTTGATCCCGGCGCAAGCCGATCAGCGCAATATCGAGCACCTTCTCGCCGCGAAGCTCATCGAGAAGATCGAAGGAGACAAATGAACTGGGTACACCTGATCGAGTTCGACGTCGCGTGCAAGGCCGCGGGCGTTGAGACTCCCGCACCGATCGTGCGAGGACAGCAGATCCGCGACCTCGCGAACGAGCATGCCAAGTCGGTGCCCGGCGGGCTGCTCTCGCTTTCGGACCACGACGTGACGCACACGCTCGAGGCGTTCGCGCTCCGCAACCACTCGGGATCCGGTCGGAATATCGGGCTGGATGCGGGTGTCGAAGAGTTCATGTCTCGGCTCTCGCGTGAGATCCGAGAGGAAACCATCCCGCTGCTCGAGGACATAGTCAAGGAGCTGCAGCCTCGCTTCGACGAGGCGACGGCACCGCTCGCGGCGGCTGCGAAGTTTGGGATCACCGCGCAGACGACATCGGACCACGTCATCGACATGGTGAACGAGAAGGCCGCGAACGCGTGGCGTGCTGTTCCGGCGGCGTGGGCGGCGGTCGCACCGATCGCAACTCTGCGGCGGAAGATGTCGAAGCTGTTCGCCGTCGCGCCGTACATCGGTGAGCACGACGAGCAGGGGACGAACTACTCGGTGTGCTTTGCGGCCGGTGACAACTGGTCCGCGGATGCCGGCTACCTGATCGATGGCAAGAAGGGGCAGCACACCGACTGGCTCGCAATCGCGCGCGACGGATTCCGTCTCAACACGCCTTCCGAGGTCGAAGAGAAGCATGCCACTCGCCGTCGCACGAAGTACGCGGCGTCGGTCGCCAGCTAGTTACTCACGCGAAGGGCCACCGGGATCGAACCACGATCCCGGTGGCCTCGCTTGCGAAAGGAATGTCCGTGAAGAACTTCAATATCCGACTTCCCGGGTTCCCGGAGATCAAAGGCATGCGAGTCAACGTGATCCCTGAACGCGGAACCATCAGCATTCGAGACCACGGGATCCGGACCAGCGTTGGGCTCGATCGCTACGAAGCATCAGCACTCGCCCGGGCGCTCACACAAGCCGTCGAGGTTCTCGACAATCACACGAACCAGACAACAGAAACCCGCCACACGCGCGGGAGGACAGGACACACTGTGATAATTTCGCAACCCGCTGAGACAAGGGATCCCCTCATCGGGGAGCTAAGGATGGTGAGCTGACATGGACATCGTACCTCTGACGAATCTCCGCGGCCCGGCCGCACGGATCACGTCTGTCACGGCCGAGAGCATCCCCGCTGGGGAACCCGCCGCCGTCGATATGACAGGTCCGGACCAGAGCCGGCAGTTCAAATTCAAAGTGCCCCGCGGTCTGCCCGGCGTCAACGCGATCGAGAACGACACTGCGGTTGCTGGCTACATCGGCGCGGGCGATTCGGCCACGAGCCACGCGCTGGGCGACACCGCGCGAATGGTTTACCACGGGACGAATGGTGGTACGCCGCGACCGTCCGGCGTACGCCCCGTGTTGTGGATCGGGACCGCGTTCCCCGTGAACAGCGTCATCGGCGACGTCCATTTACTCCCTGACCACAACGAGGATGACTGGGGGCCGAACTGGGTTGATCTCGTGGCATGGTACGACCCTTCCCAGCTTGGGTTGGCCAATGGCGCGACAGTCAGCTCTATTCCAGATCTGTCCGGGCGGGGAAACGATCTGAATACCGCCTCGGGCACTGTCACCATCGACGCGACCACACTCGTGCAACCGGCGCTCACATTCACCGGCACGCAGCACCTTTCGAGCGATCTTCTCGACCAGCAGTGGTCGATGCCGACACGGGTGTACATGATCGCGAAACCAAACAACCCCGGCACCGCGATGACGATGTTCGACACAGCGGGCGCACTAACGGGAGGAAACGGCCGTGCGGTGATGTGGATGGACGCCACTCGGCACTTCAGTCTCGGCCAAGGTGCCGCTAACCTCGTCGGCACGCTCGTCATCCCGACCAGCGGACCGTCTGTGCTGTCCGGAGTATTCACGGGCGCGACCCAGACCAGGGGCTACGTCAACACGACACTGCGAGTCATGCCAGGGAGCGCTGGAAGCGGCGTACCGAAGCGTCACCGCATCGGCGCGAGGTATGACGGCGCTAGCCCCTACTCGGGTCTGCTCGGTGAAGTACTCGTGGCCCGAAACGTGACCGACGATGATCACGCCCGCATGGTCGCCTATCTGGTCGCGAAGTGGGGGGTGACAGTCTGATGTCGACTACAGCGACAGGCGTCGTCTACACAGAGGAGTACTCCACAACCAGCGACGGCGGCGCCTGTCGCTGGTACATGCGTGACGACCGGAAAGATACCCTCGACCAGGTGCCGCTGCTGCTATTCGTTCACGGCGGCGGCGGCAACGTCGACAGCTTCGGATTCTCCGGCTGGGTGTGGCTACGTGAAGCGCTGATCAACGCCGGATGGGCGGTTGTCGAGGGTGACGGTGGTGGGCCGTCTAACTGGGGCGGGCCGACCGCGCAGGGCCTCTACTTGGAGATGTTCGACTGGGTGTCCACCAAGATCATCCCCGGGGTGCTCGTCATCATGGGGCAATCCATGGGCGGTATTGCTGCATACAACCTCGCCGGCCAGAGCATCCTCGAGTCTCGACATTCCGCGCTGATCATCGAGAACGGCACCACAGATCTGACCCAGCGGTACTCGGACCACGCGCGTGCCGCATACCCGGCGATGAACGCAGCGTACGGCGTGCCAGGGGCGACTTATCAGCCAGAGCTGTTCGATCCTGCCGCGCAACCATACGACCCGATGCAGTTCCCGGAGTCGATGTGGGCAGGCAAGAACGTTCGCCAGGTCTGGGGCGCACAGGACGACTCTGTCGAACCCGGACCACACGGGCAGGCGTGGGTAACGAAGTACGGAACATCAACAATGAGCACATCCGTGTTCATCAACGACCCCGGCGGGCACAACCCTCTCAAAGCAGACCAGCTCTCCACCTTCGACTACATGCAAGCCCTCCTTCCGCCCCGCCCTCCGCTCCCAGAGCGCGTCTACACGGTTCGACGCCTCAACATGATCACCTGAACGACCAGCCCATCTCACCCCCAACAAGAACGGAAGAAAAACATGACCAACGTCGTACTGACAGTCGAAACCAACCTGAGCCCGGACGATTCGGTGCTCGTGAACGACACCCTGGTCCCAGTCCTCACCGACAGCGGGCCGAACAACTACCTCTGCGGGGACTGCGGCTTCGTAGTTGCCGAAGGGATGCACGCGGGCAAGGTGCAGAACCTGGTCATTCGGTGCCCACGGTGCAAGGCAAACAACCGGACCCGCACATAACGAAGGCGCTTGACGGTGACCCCGCCCGGCCTTGGCTAGGTGGGGTCACCGTCGTCTCGGAGGTAATAGGGAAAGTTCATCGTGGTGGATCCAGACTGTCCCGTACTATTCGGTCATGACTGCTCCGCTCGCGATGTGTCCCGATGGACATGTGGCCGAAGTGCCTGGCATCCAAATGGTCGGACCCGGGACAAGCACTTTCATAGGCGGCGCATCAAACTGCCCTGTCTGCGGCAAGCCAACAGAGATCCTCAGCGGTGACTACACGACTGAACACGACGGGTCCACCAACGCTCGGCTAGTTCTGACCGCATCGCAGCTGAGGCGTCTGGCGCAGTCTCTCGAATGGGCTCGACAGGAACTAGCTAACCCGACTCCCGATGAGGAGCATGCGGTTCGAGTTCTGGAGAAGACCATCGAGGTCCAGGCGCCGCAGGTCAAGGCATGGCTCGATCGATTTAAGGGATCCACCAGCATGGCAACCGCCACTTGGCTCGGAGCGCTGATGACGGTGCTGACGCTACTGCTTCAGATCTTCGGCACGGATCAGGGCGTGAGCGGTGATGAGCTTGAGCGCATCCTCGACGAGACCGTCCGAGCGATTCACAGTGAGCAGTCGACCGAGGCGCCCGTCACGCCGCCGCGGCCACCTACCGTCACCGAGCTACCAGCCCCTGAGACTCACTGAACGCACGGCGCTACGCGTCTGTATCGACGAACAGCGCAACGGCACACGGGCAGAGATTCGGTGAGGAGATGCCGGCCTGGTGGTGAGCGTCAGTTCAGCGGCGCCCGTACCCGCTCGGCATCCGAGAACTCACCATCGAGAATTCGGTTCGCCATGTTGCGAGCGTCGCTCTCGTCCTCGTACCCCTGAGAACCATCAGTCGCGATGATGCGCCCATTGTCAGCGCGAAGACGCCAACCCCACCGCTTGTCTTCTCGCTGATACACCGTTCGCTTTGCCATGACCGCTCCTTCGCTCGTCTGTGACGTCAGCGTATCGGAGCGCAGGGAAGGATCGCCATGAACAAGTACGCAGCGCTCGGCCTAGGCGAAGGATGGACAGCGCGCCGACTGCTTGACGGATCCCTGGTAGCCCCAGAGGGGCAGATCGTCCGAGCCTGACCTCACCCTCCACGGTCATCGCCCATAAAATCCAGGGCTGGCCGTGGAGGGGGAACACCGCCCGGAGGAGTGTTCCTCTCTCCCCGAGTCGTTGGGGAGGGGGTCGCGCGCGCGAGGGGGATCGATAAGGTGCAGCCATGGACTCGATCGAGAAACGTCTCCGCCAGATCATTCGGGAAGAGATCCAGCCACTCGTGAGTGAGCTCGCAGCGCTCCGAGATCAGATGCTGGTTGCCGAAGAGACGCAGTCGAAGGTGGAGGAACGCTGGCTCAAGACTCGAGAGGCTGCACAACGGTTGGGCCTGGCGGAAGCAACGCTGGCGAACTGGCGCTCCATCGGCACCGGCCCGGAGTATCGGCGAATCGGGCGCGCAATCCGGTACGACGCCGCAGAGATCGAACGCTACGCAGTCGGCCCGCAGTCATGATTCAGTCATGATGCCGGGTGGCACATAGTAGCCACGGGACGATGTCAACGGATGTCGCGACCGAGGTTCTGCCGCGGAAACACGGGCGAAAGCGATTCTCAAGGAGCTAGTCAGATCTCCCCAGAATTCGCTCCGATAGAGCAATGGGTTCAGGGTTCAAGTCCCTGGGGGTGCACGGATCAGCCTCGTAGACTCTCGCCAGTCTTCGAGGCTTTTCTGCTTTCATGACGCCCGCGTCCCGTCGCCGCGCCCGCGATCCACCATCAGCGTGCCGTGCGGAACAGCTGGGATGCCCATCGCGCCGACCACGAGTCCTCGTGCGCCGCACGGCGGGCCATGGCCAGGAGTTCCTCCGAAGGCTGGCGTTCGCGGAAGTACAGATCGATCCCCGCGCTCGTGAACGGCGTACGTGCGAACGCGGTGACGGCCCAGCCGTCAGCGGCATCACCCGCGACGAATCGCCAGTCGCTGTGAGCGAACCGGGTGACAGGTCCCACGCCGCGCCAACGCCATCCTCCGTGGGGTGAGCGCTGATCGATCCCGATGATCCGGCGCGGCGCACCGCCCCTGGTCCGGAAGGAGACGACGTCGATGAGGGCACCGTCTGGAAGCGCCGCGTACGTCACCGTCGGGCCGCTCCGCGTCCGCCAGAGCGAGAGGCTCGTCTCGACGATGTGCCAGCGGCCGACCGCCAGGGCGTCCATCGGTCAGCTCCTCAGGCCTGTCATCGCCGCGCTGCGCTCCCAGAGCTCGTGCGCCAGGTCGTCGCGCGTGCTCTGCGGGTTCACGCGCGCCGCGATGGAGCGCTTCTCGTAGTAGAGACCGGGCACCCATGCCTGGCCGGGAACCGTCTCGGCGAGCCACACGAGCTGGTCGGCGCCCGTCTCCGGCGTGCCGAGGAATCTGCGTGCGAACCTGTTGTTGTACAGGAAGCCCATGGCCCTGCTGCTCGAACCCGCAGCGAATGCCGAGGCGATCACGCCTGGGTGAAACGCCGCCGCATTCACGCCGTGCGAGTGCAGGCGGTTGTGCAGCTCGCGGGTGAACAGGATGTTCCCCAGTTTCGCCGCGCCGTACGCCTTCATCGGCGTGTAATCGCGCCTGTTGTCGAGATCGGCCATGTCGATCCTGCCGAACAGCCTGGCGGCGATGCTCGCGGTCTGGATGACCGTGGCCCCGCTCGCGATCAGCGCGTCCTGCAGCAGATTCGTCAGCAGGAACGGGGCGAGGTGGTTCACCTGGAATGTCAGCTCGAAACCGTCGACGGTCTCGGTCCTGGCGCCGAACATGCCGCCGGCATTGTTGGCGAGGACGTCGATGCGCGGGTGCCTCGAAGCGAGCGATGACGCCAGCTCGCGCACATCGTCGAGGCGTGAGTAGTCGGCCACCAGATGGTCCGCCTTCAGCTCTCCCGCGATCGCGCGCGTCTTCTCGGGCGAACGCCCGACGACGACCACTTCATGCCCGTCGGCGTGCAGTCGCCGCGCGGCGGCGGCGCCTATCCCGTCGCTGGCGCCTGTGATCACCACGGTCTTCCGGTCTCGCATTCGGACTTCTCCCGCTCCTTCTCCGGCGCTCAATTCGCGACGGCGACGACCGCGCCGCTGGTGAGTGTCCTCAGGAGCTCGAACGTCAACGGCATCACAGTGTGAGGATGGCCGGCCGCCGCCCAGATCTCGGCGTGGTCCGAGAGCGCCTCGTCGATGTAGGTGCGAAGCGGTGCGGGATGGCCGACGGGTGCGACACCGCCGATCGCCTGGCCGGTCGCCTCGCGTACAACGGATGCCGGTGCCATCGCCACATCGTCGGCGCCGATGCTCTCGCGCAGCACGTCGAGGTCGACGCGGTGCCCACCGCTGGTCATCACCAGGATCGGTTCTGCGTCCGCGACGAGCACCAGGCTGTTCGCGATCGCCGCGACCTCGCATCCGATCGCTTCGGCGGCCTGGGCTGCGGTGCGGGCGGAATCGGGCAGGACGCGCACGTCGACATCGGCACCCGCGGCTGCAAGGTGCTGCACGACGATGATGCTCCGAGGGGGAAGCACGGTCTCACTCATGGGGCAACCGTACCGAATGGTGCGCTGCGCGGCGTTCAGCCTGCGTCCCCGACAGTGATCGCCTCGGCATCCTCGAGCTCCGCATCCGTCGGGTGATCGTCGATGTGCGCGAGAGCCCTGCGGCCGAGGATGATCGTCAGCGTCGCCACCAGCACCGATGCCGCGGCGAAGAGGTAGGGCATCGTCGAGTCGAATGCGTGCCACAGCAATGCGGCGACCGGAGGTGCGATCGCTCCACCGATGAAGCGCACAGCCGAATACGCCGACGAGGCGACGGAGCGCGGCAGGTCGGTCGCCTCCATCACGGCCTCGGTCAGCACCGTGTTCATGACACCCAGGAGCAGTCCGCCGACGATGATGCAGATCACGAGCGCAGGTGCGGTCTCCGCCACGAGGCCCGCGATGATCAGATCAAGGGCGAGCAGCGGGAGCACAGTGACGAGCACAGTGGTCCGGCGCATGCGCCGCATCATCCACGGTGCGACCCACACGCTGGTGATCGCGAGCGCCACGCCCCAGCCGAAGAAGGTGAAGCCGATCCCCATGGCGCCGAAGCCCAGCGGGAACGGCGAGAACGCCAGCAGCACGAAGAACCCGATGTTGTAGAACAGTGCGGTGATGGCGAGGACCGCCAGGGCCGGTCTGCGCAGAGCCGTGAACGGCGCCGAGAAGGGCACGGGCCGACGCACCTCCCGTGGTCCTCGCAGCAGTGTGAGGATCGCGATGAACGCGATCGCCATGAGCGTGACGACACCGAAGAACGGACCGCGCCAGCTGAGCTCGCCCAACAGGCCGCCGAGCAGCGGACCGATCGCGATGCCGAGCCCGAGAGCGGCTTCGTACAACACGATCGCGGCACCGCTTCCGCCCGATGCGGACCCCACGATGGTCGCGAGCGCCGTCGAGATGAACAGGGCGTTGCCCAGGCCCCAGCCCGCCCGGAATCCGATGATGGCGTCCACGCTGCCGCTCAGCGCGCACGCCAGCGCGAAGGCCACGATGAGTGCCAGCCCGATCATCAACGTGGCCTTCGCGCCGATGCGGCTGGAGATCCAACTGGTGAACAGCATCGCGACGCCGGTGACGAGCAGATAGCTGGTGAACAGCAGCTCGGTCTCGGTGGGGCTCGCCTCGAGCGACTCGGCGATCGCAGGGAGGATCGGATCGACGAGCCCGATGCCCATGAACGCTACGACGCTCGCGAAGGCGACCGCCCAGACCTGCGCCGGCTGCTTCCAGACCGAGGCGGTCGCCGTACCGCCGCTCACTCGCCGGCTCCCTTGCTCGGGAGGGTCTCTCTGCTGTGCGATGCGAGGATCTCCGCGGCGCGCGCCAGCGTTGCCCAGTCGACGACGTCCAGGTCATCGAAGTGCGGAGCGAGGGTGACGCGGAACTCGTCACGCCATGCTCGGAGAGCGTCCGCTCCGGCGTTCGTGATGTGCACGACGGTCGCCCGGGAGTCAGCGGCATCGGCCGTGCGCGAGATCAGGCCGGCGCGCTCGAGCTCGCCGAGAAGCCGGGTCATGCCCGGCTGCGTGGTGCGCGCGGCAGCCGCGAGCGTTCCGACGCGCTGGCCGTCCTCACGCTCGAGGATGCTGAGCACCCTCCACTGCGCTGACGGCGCCTCGTTGCGCGCCTGCTGCGCAGCGATACGGGCGAGCGCATGAGCGGAGATGACGATGGAGGGGATGATCTCGTCACGTTGCATACCAAAAAGTATATACCTGTTGATATGCAGTGTCCTCAGCGTCTCGCGTTCGCGATGCGCGACGAGAGCTGATGCGCGTGCGCCAGCAATGTGCGACCGAGGTGCGCGATCCGATCGGGGCCGAAGCGGAACTCCACGCCCGTCAGGCTCAGCGCCCACTCAGGACGCCCGGCGCGATCGAACACCGCGGCGCCCATTCCCCAGCTTCCCTCCACGATGAGTCCCGGATTGATCGCGTACCCGCGCTCCTTGGTCTCGGCGAGCCTGGTGCGAAGCGGTTTCACGCCGTGCGTGCGACCCCAGCGCTCGCTGAGCTCAGGATGCCGCTCGAAGTAGGCATCCACATCGTGGTCAGGGAGGAAGGCGAGAATCGCGAGGCCGGCACTCGCGACGCCGAGAGGGAATCGCACGCCTTCGCTGAGCACGAAGGAGCGGATCGGGAACGAGCCCTCCTCCCGCAGCAGACACACGGTCTCATCCGCACGTCGCACCGACAGGAACGCGCTCTCCTCGGTCTTTACGGCGAGCGAGCGCACGATGTCCCGCGCGAGCGCAGTGATGTCGTATCGGGCGGCAGCCACCGATCCCATGAGGAACAGCTCGGGCCCAGGCATCCATCTGGCCGTCTCGTCGTCGCGGTCGACGAGGCCCTCGGCGCGCAGGGCGCTCAGCAGTCGGTGGGTCGTCGAGCGTGACAGATCGGCGGAGCGCGCCAGTTCGTGCAGGCTCGCGCCTTCTTCACCGCTCGCCGTGACCAGACGCAGCAGACTCGCGGCACGCGCGACGGCCTGCGCGCCGGGCACTGAAGGCATCTTGTTCATGATGTGGACGCTATCCGCACAATCGCCCACATCGCAAGACGCCGTTTCGATTGCGCACGTGACAGGCGGATGCTGGAAGAAGACCTCACACGAAGGAGTGCTGCGTGATCGACAAGCAATGGGCCTCAGCCGCAGAGGCCGTCTCGGACATCCCGGACGGCGCGTCCCTCGCGGTCGGTGGATTCGGACTCTCGGGAAACCCGATCGCTCTCATCGAGGCTCTGCTCGCGCAGGGCACCACCGACCTCAGCATCGTCAGCAACAACTGCGGTGTCGACGACTGGGGACTCGGCGTCCTGCTGAACGCGAAGCGCATCCGCAAGATGACCTCCTCCTACGTCGGCGAGAACAAGGAGTTCGAGCGCCAGTTCCTCTCCGGTGAACTCGAACTCGAGCTGACGCCGCAGGGCACGCTCGCAGAGAAGCTGCGTGCGGGCGGCTCGGGGATCGCGGCGTTCTACACCCAGACCGGCGTGGGCACTCAGGTCGCCGAAGGCGGACTCCCGCGGCGTTACGGCGCCGACGGCTCGATCGCGGTGGCATCACCGGTCAAGGACGTCCGATCGTTCGACGTGAACGGCACGTCCGAGGAGTTCGTCCTGGAAGAGGCCATCACGACAGACTTCGCCCTGGTGCACGCGATGGCGGGGGACCGGCACGGCAATCTCGTGTTCAACAAGGCCGCCCGCAACTTCAACCCGCTCGCGGCGATGTCCGGCCGGGTGTGCATCGCACAGGTCGAGCAGCTCGTGGAGCCGGGCGAGATCGACCCCGACCGCGTGCATCTGCCTGGTGTGTTCGTGCACAGGATGGTCGAGGTCGGCACCGACATCGAGAAGCGCATCGAGCGTCGCACTGTCACGAAGACGGAAGGAGCCTGACCATGGCACTCACCCGCGAGCAGATGGCCGCGCGCGCGGCCGCCGAGCTCACCGACGGCTCCTACGTGAATCTCGGCATCGGCCTACCGACCATGGTGCCCAATTACGTGCCGGAGGGCGTCACGCTGGTGCTGCAGTCGGAGAACGGCATTCTCGGGGTCGGTCCGTATCCGACCGAGGAGAACGTCGATCCCGACCTCATCAACGCGGGCAAGGAGACAGTGACGACCCTGCCCGGAACCGCGTTCTTCGATTCGGCCACGAGCTTCGGGATGATCCGCGCGGGCAAGATCGACGCCGCGATCCTCGGCGCCATGCAGGTCTCAGCTACCGGCGATCTCGCGAACTGGATGATCCCGGGCAAGATGGTGAAGGGCCCCGGCGGCGCCATGGACCTCGTGCACGGCGCCGGCCGTCTGATCATCCTCATGGAGCACATGGCCAAGGACGGCTCGGCGAAGATCGTGAACGAATGCTCGCTGCCGCTGACCGGCAGGGGAGTGGCGCACCGCATCATCACGGATCTCGCGGTGATCGACGTCACGGACGCCGGTCTCGTGCTGGTCGAGACGGCCCCCGGTGTGAGCGTGCAGGAGGTCGTCGACGCCACTGAACCTCCGCTGATCATCTCGGACGAACTCAAGGAGATCTCATGACCGACATCGTCATCGTCGCGGCGGCCCGCACCCCGCAGGGGCGGCTGAAGGGTCAGCTCGCGTCATTCACCGCGCCGCAGCTCGGCGCGTTCGCGATCAAGGGCGCTCTGACGCAGGGCGGCATCGATCCCTCCGCCGTCGACGCCGTGATCGTCGGCCAGGTGCTCGCCGCCGGATCCGGGCAGAACGCCGCCCGCCAGGCGGCGATCGGGGCCGGTATCGGGTGGGGTGTTCCTGCGCACTCGGTCAACAAGGTGTGCTTGTCCGGACTCACCGCGATCATCGACGCCGCGCGCATGATCCGCACCGCAGACGCCACGACCGTGGTGGCCGCCGGCATGGAGTCGATGACCCGGGCGCCGCACCTTCTCATGGGATCACGCGACGGCTGGACCTACGGCAGCGTCGAGGTGCTCGATCACATGGCCTTCGACGGGCTCACCGACGCGTACGACAAGGAGAGCATGGGCGCGTCGACCGAGCGTCACAACGAGCGCTACGAACTCACCCGGCAGGCGCAGGATGCCGTCGCGGCGGCTTCGCACCAGCGCGCAGCGGCAGCGACCGATTCCGGGGTGTTCGATGCCGAGATCGTGCAGGTGGAGGTTCCCCAGCGCAAGGGCGACCCGGTCGTGGTGACGAAGGACGAGGGCATCCGTCCCGAGACCACAGTCGAGACGCTCGGAGCGCTGCGCGCGGCTTTCGCCGAGGGCGGGTCGATCACCGCGGGGAACTCGTCGCAGATCTCGGACGGTGCATCCGCGGTGATCGTGACCACGCGCGCGAACGCCGAAGCGCAGGGCTGGCCGGTGCTGGTGACCGTGGGGGCGAGCGGGCAGACGGCCGGTCCTGACAACTCGCTGCAGGCGCAGCCTGCCCGTGCGATCGAGCGTGCGCTGGAGAAGCAGGGCATCACCGCCGCTGATCTCGATCTCGTCGAGATCAATGAGGCGTTCGGCGCGGTCGTGGCGCGATCCGCCTCTGAGCTCGGCATCTCCGGTGACGTGGTGAACATCCATGGCGGCGGCATCGCCATCGGGCATCCGATCGGCGCATCCGGCAACCGACTCGTCGTGCACATGGCTCACGAACTCGCACGTCGCGGAAGCGGCACGGCGGCCGTAGGCCTGTGCGGAGGCGGCGGTCAGGGCGAGGCGCTGATCCTGACGCGTTGATTGCGCCGATCAGCGGCGGTCCTTGGCGTGTCCCTGCGCGTCGGCCAGAGCCTTCTGGGAGCGGAACTGCAGTCGTTGTGCCTTCTTCGCCTTTTTGACCGACTGTGGTGAGTCGGCGTCGACGAGTTCGCCCCGCCGCTCGCGTCTCATGTCGATCACTGCGCCGACAGCGAGTGCGAGAGTTATGCCCCAGCTCACCCATGACAGCGCGGCGCGCCAGGTGAGAGGTTCGTCGCGGGTGCCGCGCAGCAGTGACACTCCTGCAGAGATCGCTGCGATGAGTCCGGTGCTGAAGAGGTAGCGCATACCCTCACGCTACCGGGTGGATCTCGTCGGAGCTCGAGGCCTGGAATCGTTCAGCGGAGAAGGGTACGATCGCTGCGGCGTGCTCGCACGTCCGAAGCTGTGTATCAACCGGCCGTCGGCACCCCGGCGGACAACGGCGGCACCGGATCCCCGCGTCCTCGGACGCGCGAGAGTCATGACCCAGACACACACCGTCGGCCCGTCCCACCTGCTGCGCGAAGCCGGCCTCGCGTACTTCATCGTCGCCTTCGTCGCGCGCCTCCCCTTCGCGATGATGGTCGTCGGAGTTCTCACCGTCGCCGTCTCCGCCAGGGGATCGATCTCGCTCGGAGGCCTCACATCCGCGGCGGTCGGGATCGGCACCGCGTGCTTCGGGCCGCTGCTCGGCGCGGCGGCTGACCGCTTCGGTCAGCGTTTCGTGCTGCTCGCCCTCGCGGTCGCGAATGCCGCGATGCTCGTGGTCTTCACCGCCGTCATCTACAGCGACGCCGCGGATCTCGCGGTGCTGATGTCCGCCGCCGGCATCGGCGCCACCGCACCGCAGGTCGCGCCGATGTCGCGCTCACGACTGGTCACCATCATCTCCGAGCGGATGCCGGAGGCCGCACGTCAGCGCACGCTCTCCGGGACGATGGCATATGAGTCCGCGTCCGACGAGACCGTGTTCGTCTTCGGCCCGTTCATCGTCGGAGTGCTCGCGTCGTGGATCGCACCGTGGGCGCCGCTGGTCGGTGCCGCCGCCCTCACGTTGCTGTTCGTGAGCGCCTTCGCTCTGCACCCCACTGGCAGGCACGTCTCCCGCCACCGCGACGCCGACGGGCGCGCCCCGTCGCGAGTGACGGAGCTGTTTCGCCCCTCGCTGCTCGTCGTCGTGGCCGGCATCCTCGGCGTCGGGATCTTCTTCGGCACGATGCTCACCTCGCTGACCTCGTTCATGGCCGACCGCGGAGCGCCCGAACAAGCGGGGCTGCTCTACGGTGTGATGGGGGTGGGGTCTGCGATCCTTGCCCTCGGCGTGGCGTGGTTGCCGCCGCGGTTCTCCCTGCGTGCACGCTGGTCGGTGTTCTCCGCAACCCTCCTGCTCGGTTCGCTCCTGCTCCTCGTCGTCGACACGATCGGTGCGATGTCGGCAGCGCTGGCGATCATGGGCATCGGCATCGGGCCGACGCTCGTGACCCAGTTCAGTCTCGGTGCCGCACGCAGCCCGCTCGGCAGAACCACGACGGTGATGACGATGCTGGGCTCAGGCGTCATCGTCGGACAGTCGCTCGGTGCGGCAGTCGCGGGTGAGATCGCCGAGTCGGTCGGAACATCCGCGGCATTGATGCTTCCGGTGATCGCTGCCTCGATCACGTTCGCCGCCGGCGCCGTGAACTGGTTCCTCAGCCATAAGAGGCCCTCCACTCGATAGCCTGGGAGAAACCGACCGTCGACGTGAGGAATACCCATGACCACCGCAGATTTCGTCGTCGTCGCGAACCGGCTTCCCGTCGACCGTGTGGTGAGCGCCGACGGCGAAGAGGCGTGGCGCACCTCGCCGGGCGGTCTGGTCGCGGCCCTCGAGCCGGTCATGAAGCAGGTCGACGGCGCATGGGTCGGCTGGGCCGGCCAGGCGGACCTCGAGCTCGAGCCGTTCACGGCGAACGGCATCCGGCTGATCCCGATCGCGCTGAGCGCGCAAGAGGTCGCCGAGTACTACGAGGGTTTCGCGAACGACACGATCTGGCCGCTCTATCACGACGTCATCGCGCCGCCGCAGTTCCACCGCGAGTGGTGGGACGCCTACGTCGCGGTCAATCGGCGCTTCGCAGAGGCGGCTGCGCAGGCTGCGGCCGAGAACGGCACCGTCTGGGTGCACGACTATCAGCTGCAGCTCGTGCCCGAGATGGTCCGGGCGCTGCGGCCGGACGTCACGATCGGGTACTTCCATCACATCCCGTTCCCGATGCACGGCCTGTACGCGCAGCTCCCGTGGCGGGACCAGGTGCTGCGCGGACTGCTCGGCGCAGACGTGGTGGGGTTCCAGCGCGCGCAGGACGCCACGTACTTCCTCGCCGCGGTGCGACGGCGCCTCAGGTACGACGTGAAGGCGACCACCGTGGCGGTGCCAGGCGAGAACGGCGATCGCACCGTCATCGCCAAGGCCTTCCCCATCTCGATCGACACCTCCCCGTACCTCGAACTCGCGGCACGTCCGGACGTGCAGGCGCGTGCACTCGAGATCAGGGAGAGCCTCGGCAACCCGAAGCGCATCCTGCTCGGCGTCGACCGCCTCGACTACACCAAGGGCATCAGGCACCGGATCAAGGCGTACGGCGAGCTTCTCGCGGCCGGCAGACTGAAGGTCGAGGACGTCACCCTCATCCAGGTGGCCAGTCCGAGTCGTGAACGCGTGGACGCGTACGTGCATCTGCGTGACGAGATCGAACTCGCGGTCGGCCGGATCAACGGCGACCACGACACGATGGAGCACACCGCGATCCGATACCTTCACCAGGGGTACCCGCGTGAGGAGATGGTGGCGCTCTACCTGGCGGCGGACGTCATGCTCGTCACGGCTCTCAGAGACGGCATGAACCTCGTGGCGAAGGAGTACGTCGCGTCACGGACGGACAATCGCGGAGTGCTGGTGCTGAGCGAGTTCACCGGGGCGGCGGACGAGCTCCGTCAGGCCGTGCGCGTGAACCCGCACGACATCGAGGACCTGAAGGATGCCATCATCACCGCCGTCGAGATGCCTCCCGGCGAGCAGGGAAAGCGGATGCGCTCGCTGCGGCGCCGGGTGCTCGAGCACGACGTGATCGCGTGGTCGTCGTCGTTCCTGGAAGCGCTGTCGGCCGCCCGCTCATCCCGCCCATGAGACCGTGACCCGACACCGAGGAGAGACGCTGTGACCCGTACCTGGACCCCCGGCACCCCTGACGATGCTCTGAAGGCGATCGCGGGCACTGCGCGCCTGGTCATCGCACTGGACTTCGACGGCACCGCATCGCCGCTGGTGGACGAACCCATGGCGGCACGGGCGCTGCCCGAGGTGAAGGCGCAGCTCGATCGGCTCGCGGCGCTCCCCGGCACATTCATCGCCTTCGTCTCCGGTCGCAGCCTGCATGATCTGCAGGAGATCACCGAGCACACGGCCGACTCGCGCATCGCCCTCGCCGGATCGCACGGCGCGCAGTACTGGTTCCCAGGGACCGGTGATGCCGATGCACCGGAGGTCGCCGCGGATGATGGATCGCGCGAGGAGCTCTGGGCCGCCGCGCAGCCGATCGTCGACCGCTATGAGAACGTGCGGCTCGAGCAGAAGACCTACGGCATGGGCATCCACACGCGCCGGGCGACCCCGGAAGTCGAAGCGGCGGTCTTCACCGAGGTCGACGCCCTGATGGCCGAGCGCTTCCCGCAGTGGCGCCGCAGGGCCGGCCATCGTGTGCTGGAGTTCTCCTCACGGGCCGAGGGCAAGGACGCAGCGATGAACGCACTGCGCGAGCACTTCGACGCCACCGGCATCCTGTTCGCCGGCGACGACGTCACGGACGAGGACGCCATGCGCGTGCTGCGACCGGGAGACCTCGGGGTGCGGGTCGGGCCGGGGGAGAGCGCCGCCACCCTGCGTGTGGAGAATCCACAACAGATGGCTGCGCTTCTGGAGGCGCTCGTGACCGAGCGGGTCGCCGGACGGGAATAGACTGCCGTCATGTCCCCGCAAGATCCTTCTTCGAACGCGCCCATCGACATCAAGCCCCGAAGCCGAGTCGTCACCGACGGCATCGAGGCCACGACCTCACGAGGAATGCTCCGTGCCGTCGGCATGGGCGACGCGGACTGGGACAAACCGCAGATCGGCATCGCGTCGAGCTGGAACGAGATCACGCCCTGCAACCTCAGTCTCGACCGCCTCGCACAGGGGGCCAAGGAAGGCGTGCACGGCGGCGGCGGCTACCCGTTGCAGTTCGGCACGATCTCCGTCTCGGACGGCATCTCCATGGGCCACGAGGGCATGCACTTCTCGCTCGTGTCGCGCGAAGTGATCGCCGACTCGGTCGAGACCGTCATGATGGCGGAGCGCCTCGACGGCTCCGTGCTGCTGGCGGGCTGCGACAAGTCCATCCCCGGCATGCTGATGGCCAGCGCCCGCCTCGACCTCTCCAGCGTGTTCCTCTACGCCGGCTCGATCGCACCGGGATGGGTGAAGCTCTCGGACGGCACCGAGAAGGACGTCACCATCATCGACTCGTTCGAGGCCGTCGGCGCATGCCGTGCGGGACTCATGAGCGAAGAGGACCTCAAGCGCATCGAGTGCGCGATCGCACCGGGCGAGGGCGCCTGCGGCGGCATGTACACCGCCAACACGATGGCATCCGTCGCCGAGGCGCTCGGCCTCAGCCTGCCGGGCTCCGCGGCACCGCCCGCCGCCGACCGTCGTCGCGACTACTTCGCGCACCGCTCCGGTGAGGCCGTCGTGAACCTGCTGCGTCAGGGGATCACCACCAGGGACATCCTCACCAAGGAGGCGTTCGAGAACGCGATCGCTCTCGCGATGGCACTGGGCGGCTCGACGAACGTCGTGCTGCATCTGCTCGCGATCGCCCGCGAGGCGGACGTCGACCTGAACCTGCACGACTTCAACCGCATCGGCGACAAGGTCCCGCACGTGGCCGACATGAAGCCGTTCGGAAAGTACGTCATGAACGACGTCGACCGCCACGGCGGCATCCCCGTCATCATGAAGGCCATGCTCGACGAGGGGCTGCTCCACGGCGACGCGCTCACCGTCACGGGCAAGACCCTGGCCGAGAACCTCGCCGACCTCGACCCGCAGCCGATCGACGGTGAGGTCATCCACACCTTCGACAACCCGATCCACGCCACGGGCGGCCTCACGATCCTGCACGGATCACTCGCCCCGGAGGGCGCGGTCGTGAAGACCGCCGGTTTCGACGCCACGGTCTTCGAGGGCCCCGCTCGCGTCTTCGAGCGCGAGCGCGCGGCGATGGATGCTGTCGCGAACGGCGAGATCAACGCCGGGGAGGTCATCGTCATCCGCTACGAGGGACCCAAGGGCGGTCCCGGCATGCGCGAGATGCTCGCGATCACCGCAGCCATCAAGGGCGCGGGGCTCGGAAAAGATGTACTACTCTTGACTGACGGACGATTCTCAGGCGGCACAACCGGCCTGTGCATCGGCCACATAGCACCCGAAGCGGTGGACGCAGGTCCTATCGCCTTCGTGCGCGATGGTGATCTGATACGGGTCGATATCGCAGCTCGCT
>Ga0308157_10003143_pt1 | contig 24806 bp, 26 predicted proteins | sample PhyBR1_FD_201035 | JGI IMG/M metagenome (GOLD analysis project Ga0308157, IMG submission 201035) | Phyllosphere microbial communities from UC Gill Tract Community Farm, Albany, California, United States - DLSLB.R1 | ecosystem: Host-associated > Plants > Phyllosphere > Unclassified | place: USA...
TCTCCGAGCCCGTGCGGGACGTCGGGCCCGTGCGAGTGCATGAAGATCCGGTGGTCGGGGATACCGTCCGGATCATGGGTCGTGGAGCCACCGGTACCGGCTTGAAGGGGCACCTGCACGGTCCCAACCGTACTGACCTGCGCCAGGGCTACAACGAGATCACGCTATCGGAGGGGAGATGGATCGGGTATGTCTTCGATGCACCGCCGAATGCACTTCCCCTTGAGGCGGTAACGGGTAGTGGGGATAGCGGTGGGCCGATGCTGGTCAATGTCGACACTGAGTGGCGTGTTGCCGGCGTCGCTGCATGGAAGCGCGCTGAGGTCGAAGGTACGGAAATCCACCCGGGCAGGTATGGCGAAGAGAGCTACGGAGTGCGGCTGGGTTACTACGCCGATTGGATCAAGGTGATTACAAAAAGCGTGGTTGACTGATCTGGCTCCCCAGCTGATCTATCGGGGGAGCGTTTGCGAAAGGGGCTGCTTCCGGCCCGGGGTAGACGTCCCGCACAACTGAAATGGTGGGAATTGACGTCGCTGTGAGGAGGGAACGCATGGCGGGAGGTTCGGCCGTCATGCGCTCGTAACATGCGGCACCTACCTTGCGGCGCACTCCAGGGGCAAGGGCGAGGCAGGTGGCCGAGCAGGCAAGACGGCGCTTGGCGCGCATGTTCGAAGACCACGCGCCACTGCTGCGCGGCTTTTTCGTGCGGCGCGGTGCGCGACAGGACGCCGAGGACCTGGTGCAGGAAACCTATCTGCGCCTGCTGCATGCCCACGAACGGAAAGTTGAGCCGATCTCCAATCCGGAAGCGTACCTGTTCACCGTTGCGCAGAACCTGGCCCGCGAGCAGGCTGCTCGTCGACGTTGGTCGACGCTGTCCATCGAGGAGATCACAGGCCCGGCCCAAAACCTGGCCAGTGGGGAATGCGTGGAAGACACCGCCGAACGCGAACAGCGCAGCCAGCGTCTACAGACGTTGCTAGCAACTCTGCCGGAGCACACGCGTGCGGTTCTGGTCATGCAGTACCGCGATGGACTGAGCTACAAGCAGATTGCGGAACGGATGGGCGTATCGCCGCACATGGTGAAGAAGCATGTAGTTCGTGGGCTTTCGGCGTGCCGCCGTGTAATGGCTGATCCAGCAGGGAGCTACTGAACATGACGGTGGAACATCCGTCAGCGCTGGCCTATGCCGCCGCGCACTGGCACGCCCTGCAGCGCGAGGGTGAATTGAGTCCCTCGCAGCAGCGTGACTTCATGCAGTGGCTGTTGGTCTCTCCCGAACACCTGCGCGAGTACATGGCCATCAGCGAATTGGCCGGTGCGCTTGGGGAAGCGTTCCGTGCCATGCCCATCGATGTGGAGTCGCTGCTGCAAGCCCCTGCGCCCGCAGCAAACGAACATAACGTAGTGCGCTTTCGACCGCGTCCACGTGCAGCGCCGACGGTAGCGAAGCTCAGCCCTGCACCGATCCGGCTGCGCATCGCGGTTGCGGCGGTACTGATACTGGGTTTGGGCATGGTCACCACCATGGCCTGGCCCCGTACCACGCACTACGCAGCCGCGCACGGTGCACCGCGACAGATCAACCTGGCGGATGGCACCTTGGTGCATCTGGATGCGGAAAGCGAGATATCAGTACGCATGACCTTGCTGGGGCGGCGCGTCGAGCTCGAGCGCGGCCAGGCCAGCTTCGTGGTCGGCAGTGATCGCCGCCCCTTCGCGGTGTATGCCGCAGGCTTGCAGGTGACAGACATCGGCACCACGTTCGATGTGTCGTTGCTGCGGGAACAGGCCCGCATTGCGGTGAGCGAGGGGCGCGTGCATGTGCGTGGTGATGGTGGCCGCGGGCGCATGCTGGCCGATCTGGGTGCTGGACAGGCAGCGCAGGTCGATTACCGCGATCAACGTGTGCGCGTGAGCGAAGAGGATGCCGACAGCATGGCTGCGTGGTGGAAGGGGCGGGCTGTGTTCCGGAACGAGTCGCTGCGGGACGTGGCCGATCGGTTCAACCGCCGTAATACCACACGCCTGCATGTGAGTGACGATGCCGGTGCACTGCGACTCACCGGTAACCTGCGCATGGATGACGTGGCGTCGCTGAGGGTATTCCTTGACCAGCAGCCAACGTTGGTTACGCAGCTGGCCGCCGACGGTATATACGTGCGGCTGCGCAGCGGGGCACCGCAGTCGCTGTAAGAAAAAATTCATCGAAAAGCCGGTGCCCGATAGGCACGTTGCGCACTCGTAGTTTGGGAAAGCAGGAACAAACCTGTTCCGTGACCACCGCCATTCCCTCACTGGATCCCACGATGCGCCGCACACTGTTCCTTTCCATTGCTCTTGCACTACAAGTCACCGCCACCGCAGCTGCCAACGCTGCAGAGCCGGATCGCGTGGCCAGCGAAGCCATCGCCTCGCAGCCGTTGGACATGGCACTGAACGCCCTGTCGCGGCAGACCGGTCTGCAGTTCGTCTACAACGCCCAGAGTGCAGGCAATCCGCGTACGCAGGGCGTGCCAGCGGGACTGAGCGCGAATGCGGTGCTCACCCGCTTGCTGGCCGGTACGGGGCTGCGCTATCGCTACCTCAATGCCACCACCGTCACCATCGAAGCGCAGGATGCGGCTTCACCTGCGCCTGTCTCCGCGCTGGCGGCACCGGCTGCAGTGACAGGGCCGGATGCGACATTGGCCCAGAACGGCGCCGGCGCACCTGCGGCGGAAGCCGCCAACCTGGAAACCATCCAGGTCACCGGCAGCTACAGCCGCAGCCTGGAACAGGCCGTGGATATCAAGCGAGCCACCGTTGGCTTCTCGGATTCGATTGTCGCCACGGATGTGGCGGATTTTCCCGAGCAGAACCTTGCCGAAGCCCTGCAGCGGATGCCGGGTGTGACCATCGAACGCAGCAAGGGCCTGGGCACAAAGGTCAATGTGCGCGGTCTGCCTTCGGACTACACCCATGTTTCGATCAATGACCTGGCGACGGCGTCGGGCAGTGGCGGACGTGATGTGGAATTCGACATGTTCGCCTCGGAGATCATCCAGCAGGTGACCGTGCAGAAATCCCCAACCGCGGCAGATGAGGAGGGCGGCATTGCCGGTTCGGTGAAGATCTCCACCGCGCGTCCGTTCGATTACAACGAGCGCAAGCTGGTGTTCTCCGCCGAGGGCGCGCACAACAGCATCTCTGAAGAAGTGGATCCGCGCTTCGCCTTCCTGGCCGCTGATACGTGGGGCGACTGGGGTGCGCTGGTGTCGTACTCGCAGTCCAAGCGTACCAACCGGACCGATTCGACCTCGGGTATCAACTTCCGCCCGTCCTCGCGCTTCCTGACCGCCTCTGGCACCCGCGGTACACAGGCGCAGGCTGTGCTGCTGCGCGATGCCGGGATCGATATCACCGACCGCAATGACGCCAACCAGACCAACCTGGTGGTGTTCCAGGACAAGGTGGGTGACCGCGTCTACCTCAACGAGCAGGACAAGTGGGGAGCGACGGGCTCGTTGCAGTACAAGCCGAGCAACAACTTCAGCCTGACGTTTGACGCGATGGTTGGTGGTTATGACAGTACCGAGGATGAGTACGACGCAGCGGCCTATTCCGCCTCCAGTCGCAGCACCTTCGACACCATCCACGAATACGATGCCACCACGCTGTCCGAATACGGCATGGTCGTGCTGCGCGATGTTTCCTACACCGCGACCCAGCACGAGATGCTGAGCAAGGAGCGGATCAACAAGACCGATTACAGCCAGTACAGCGTGGCGTTGGACTGGAAGGGCGCCGACTGGTACGTGGACGCGCTGGTCGGCTACTCCGGTGCGGAGAAAACCTCGGATTCCTCCAACCTCAAGCACGTTGCGTATGCACCCTCGCGCACACGCTGGAATGGCAGCAGCGGCGAGACGATTCCAACCGCCGCGGCGGGCAGTTTCGACATGTACAACGATCCCGGTCGGTACCTGTTCGAAGCGTACGAGACCACGCTGGAAAAGGTGCAGGACGACAAGTACGCCGGGCAGGTCAATGTCACCCGTTTGCTGGACATGGCCTTCCTGCCGGCGCTGCATACGGTCAGGTTCGGTGCACGCTACACCGACCGCTCCAAGGAGCGCCAGTATGGTGAACTGAAAATTACCGGCCCAAGTGCCGGAAGCGCAGCCTGGGTCAATACCCGCACCATGGCCGACAGCCCCCTCGAGTACATCGGTGACATCGTCCCGGGAGGCAGCTACTCCAACAAAGGGCTGAACTGGCAGCAGATTTCCAACGCGTACGCGCGTAGCGCGTTCCGCTACGATGGCTTCTACACGCCTTTCGATCCGGGCCAGTACTACCAGGTCGACGAAAAGGTAATGAGCTTCTACGCCATGGCCGACTTCGCCTTCGACATCGGCAGCGTGCCGTTGACAGTCAACGCCGGTGTGCGCTACGTGGACACGAAGGTTGACTCGTTCGGCTATCACCCCGTCCAGCTTCCGAACGGCAGCACCGGCTATACCGAAGACCCGGTATCGAAGAATGGCAGCTACGATGACCTGCTGCCCAGCTTCAACATGACCGCCGAGCTTTCCCATGGCCTGCTGCTGCGCGCGGCTGCCTCCAAGGTAATGATGCGCCCGGCGCTGACCGATATCGCCTACAAGCGCACCGCGAGCTGGAGTTCCTATCGCTTCACCGACGGCAACCCGGCGCTGAAGCCGACCTATGCCAAGCAATGGGAAGTCGGTCTGGAAAAGTACATGGACAACGGTGCGCTGTTCGCTGCCAGCTACTTCCGCAAGAACATCGACGGCGTGGTGATCAATTCGCTGACCGGCGTCGTCGAGGACGTGGCGGTGTATAACGCCAACGGCAGCCTCAACGGCATCTACGACTTCGATGTGTACCAGCCGGTCAATGCCAAAGGGGCTTATGAGGTCGATGGTATCGAGCTGGTGGCGCAGCTGCCGTTGAACATGCTCACGCCTTGGCTGGATGGCTTCGGTATCAACGCAAACTACACGATGCTGGACAGCTCGTTGGCTGGTGAGTCTGCCTTGGGCATCCGCACGCCGATGCCGGGTTTGTCGGAGAAGACCTGGAACTTCACGGCTTACTACGAGAACGATCGCTTCGATGCCCGTGTTTCTTACAACCACAAGGATGAGTACGTCGAATCGATCGGCTACAACCTCTACCCGATCTGGCGCGACGCCTACGGCCAGATGGATGTGTCGATCGGATACCGCATCACCGACAACATCAAGGTCAGCCTGAAGGGCATCAACCTCACCAACGAACGGACCAGTGGTTACACCATGGACCCGTCGTTCCCGACCATGGATGAAACCTCCGGCCGCCGGATCAGCCTGGGCTTGCGCGCGGACTTCTAAGCAACGGTTCACGCGTGTGCGGCATGCGGACCGGGCAAATGGTCGCATGCCGCCCTTGCGGTTTTCAGAGGTGATGCAATGAAGACGTCCTTGATGCTGGCGCTGCTTGCGGTGTCTGCCTCCGCGGTATGTGCTCCCGCCGCGTTTCCGGGTGATGCAGGCCGCCAGTGGCTGGCCGGCGACCACCATGTTCACAGCGAATGGAGCGTGGACTGGGACCACAGCACGGTGCCGCCGACACCGATTCGCGGTGGTGATTCACGCTATAGCCGCAGCCACAACGCTTCACAGGCCAGAGCGTTCGGTCTGCGCTGGATGGTCCACACCGATCACGGTGGCCCCGGCCATTCCCTTGTCACCCGCGACCAGGCATATCCAGCACTGCTTCGGGCGCGTGCCGATGTCCCGGAGGTGATCCAGTTCAATGGCATGGAATTCGACGTTCCTGCAGGCGAGCATGCCTCGCTGATCATAGCGCCCGGTCCGCAGGAGAGGGACCAGCTGTTCATTGCCGAGCGTGACTTCAGCCGCAGCGAGCCGCTGCAGGGCAGCCGCGATACCGAAGAGCAGATGCAGGCAGCGCTTGCCTACCTGCGGGAACTGACGCCTGCGCCGCTGATGTTCATCAACCACCCGTCGCGCACCGCGACCGGTCTGGGCGAGTGGGGGCAGGTAACCCCAGAAGAGCTGCGCGGCTGGCATGCCGCCGCGCCGAAAGTGCTGGTCGGTATGGAAGGCGCACCGGGACATCAGGCCATCCGTTCCGAGCGCGGGCTGTACCGGAACGCCGATGCCCCCACCATGGGCGGCTACGATCAGATGACCGCGCAGGTGGGTGGGATCTGGGACCAGATGCTGGCAGACGGCGTTCGCTTCTGGGTAACTGCCAACTCTGATTCGCACGTGAATCTGCGCGACGGTGGACGTGACTACGACCCCGGCGAGTACAGCAAAACATACGTACTGGCGCGTCCGTATGCTGAAGACATCCTGGATGGGTTGCGCTACGGTCGGATGTTCACGGTGACGGGAGACCTGATCAACGCCTTGGACCTCCGCGTGGTCGGTAGCGATGTCAGTGGAGTCCTCGGCAGTACGGTGGAGCTTGCCGCAGCACATCCGATGCAGGTAGAAGCACGGATAAGGCAACCAACCAGCGCCAACGCGAACGGACAGAACCCGGTGTTGAAGCGCATCGAACTGATCGTTGGCGGTAGGGATGAAGACGGCAGCCTGCAGATGCAACGGCGTGGCTTCGACGCGACAACATGGATGCTTGAAGGCGAGTGGATCGTGGTGCGATGGTCGCTGCCGGTACCTTCGCAAGGCGGATTCGTGCGGGTGCGGGGGAACAATACGGGAGCCGTCGAAGCGCTGTTGGACGAACCGGGGGAGGATCCCTGGGAAGATCTGTGGTTCTATTCGAACCCCATCTTCTTCAGTGTTGCCGATGGCGATGCGGAGATGGAGCAGCGCGTGTCAGCATTAATGAAAAAATAGCTGATGCGATGTTGGCAGTGGCCGCGTCGAAGGAGAAGAACGACTCGTCGAGTCCGTCTCTGGCCGGAAGCTTCCTCTGCTCGATGCAGGGGAGCTGTTTCGATCTATGGTCAAGCCTGATCCAATGAATTCTGATTGAATCAGGCTTGATGCATGGGTGCGTCGCAGCGTGGACCCAGGTGCAGGGGACAGGGATCCATCCCTTCACCACGGCATGTCCCCTTGCGCTCATGCAGGATGGTTCACGCGGCCTCGCTCCTGCGACGTCCAAGCAGCAGGCGCGCTTCCCAGAAGCTGACGATCAGTACAACTGCCGTGGTCAGCCAACCCATGAGCAGCATGTCTGCAACCAGACCAACCGGCACGAGTGCCAGCAACAACAGCGCACCAACCAGATGTGAAACCGGCATCACACCATAGACGATCCGTTTGTAGGCGGCGCTGCCAAGCAGATAGATCGCGGGGCCAGCAAGCAGTATCGCGATCTGGGCGGCGGCTGGATGGGCATGCGGATGCGCTAGTACCAGGTCGTTGCCCACCGCCGAGGCAATGACGCCTGCGATGAGAATGGCATGGACGTAGTGGAAGTACGCACCGATGCGACCCGGATCGTCCGAGCGTGAAATCGAACTTGTTGCATCCTTGCTGGATGTGCCGAAGTACAGCCACCACATCGCCAGCGTGCCAAGGAAGGTCGCCAGCAAGGCCAGTACGACAGGCATGTCCCAGGCCGCGGCGTCGGCCAGCGTAGCGCCGCTGGCAAGCAGGGTTTCGCCAAGCGCCACAATCACGAACAACTGGCAACGCTCGGCCAGGTGGCCTCCCTCGATGGTCCATTCCTGCGTGCGCGAGCGTCCCAATCCAGGCAGGGCAAAGCCGAACATCGGCGATACGTACTCGCAAAGAACCGCGATCAACCAAAGTGCCGCGCGGGCCTCATGCTGCACCATCGCTCCGGAAATCCAGAACACCGCCGAGATCGACAGCCAAGCCAGCATGCGCCGGTAATTGGGCGCCAGCGGATGATTTGCTGGTAACTGCAGCGCGATGAAGGTGGTCCGTCCCACCTGCATTGCCACATAGGCGCCGGCGAAAATCAGCCCCCGGTCAGCGAACGCCATTGGAATGCTTGCGGCCATCACCAGCCCGAGCAGCATGGTCGCGAACATCAGCCCGCGGATGCGCGGCGTTTCCGGGTCGAACCAGTTGGTTGCCCAGCAGGTGTACTGCCAACCCAGCCAGACCGCGAACCACAGAATAAGCGTCTCGACCACGCCGGCAACGGTAAGATTGTGCAGCAACTCATGGCTGAGTTGTGTCACTGCAAACACGTAGACCAGGTCGAAGAACAGTTCCTCATAGGTCACGCGCGCATGGTGGCCGTCGCGCCGACGCAGCAGGGGATGGCTGGAGGGCTGTGCGTCCGGCAGCCCGGTAGTGGGCTTCATCATAGTGAGAGCCGCCACGCCGCGACGCAGGCGACGATCGCTGGCACCGCGAAGACAAGCACCAGTATTGGCAACTCCTCGCGGAAACTGTACCCGGCATGGGTAACGCCAACCCACAGGTTGACGCCGGCCAGCACCAGCCATGCAGGAACGAACAGCTTGGCTGCCAATGCCATTCCTGCCGCGCTGGCTGCCCAGAGCCAGCCGAACAACAGGAACAGGGCAAGCAGGACAAGGCCCCCGACGATGACCAGAACGACATGCATGTTCATCTCTCCTCGGAATCAAGTTCAGCCTCGGCCGGGCTTGGCCGCGTCTGGCTGTGCGTATCCGCTGAGGAGAATACGCGCAGACTGCCTGCGACATCCTTGCCGCTGTATGGTGGAAACACGTCCAGCTCGAGGTCGGGATTACCGATCAGCATGGCCTTGGTATTGCTCAGTGCATCGAATCCTGCCTTGCCGTAGTACTTGCCCATGCCACTGAAACCGACGCCGCCGAAGGGCAGGCTGTCAATCCAGCAATGCAGGTTGGTCTGGTTCACGCAGCCGCCGCCGAATGAGAGGCTGCCAAGTACATGGTCGATGTGCGTCTGGTTCTTGCTGAAGATGTAGGCAGCCAGTGGCTTGGGCTTGCGCTTCATGATGTCGACGATTTCTTTCAGGTCGGTATACGGCAGGACCGGCAGCACCGGGCCGAACACCTCCTGCTGCAGTGCCGGGTCATCCCAGTCCGAGGGGTAGAGGATTGTTGGTTCGACATAGCGCCCTGGAATGTCGAATCTGCCGCCGTGCACTACCTTGTCCGGCAGGATATAGGACGCTACCCGCTGCGCTTCGCGTTCGTTGATCATGCGGGCGAAGTCCGGACTGTGCTGTGGATCGTTACCGTACATCCTGACGATGGCCGTCCTGAGCTTGGCAATGAATGCATCGGCCACGCATTCGTGCACATAGACATACCCTGGCGCGATGCACCACTGGCCTGATATTGCGTTATGCCCCCAGGCAATCCGGTCCGCGGCGATGTCGAGGTTGGCGGTCTCGTCGACAATGGTCGGGTTCTGTCCCCCCAGCTCCAGGATCACCGGCGTCAGGTGCTCCGCCGCGGCCCGCAGCACTACCTTGCCGACGGCCGAACTGCCGGTGAAGAAGATGAAGTCGAACGGAAGTTCCAGCAAGTCCGCGATTTCCTCGCGCCCGCCGGTGACGATGGCGACGTTCTCGGGCTCAAAGTACTCCGGTATCAACCGCTGCAACAGGGCGGCCGTGGTCGGTGTGGTGTTGGCGGGCTTCAGCACGACGGGGTTTCCCGCTGCCAACGCCGCGATGGCCGGGTCAAGCAGCAGCAGAATCGGGGCGTTGAAAGGACCTATCACCAGCGTTGGGCCGTACGGCTCTTTCAGGACCAGACCACTGTTCCCAGTTGCTTCCAGACCCGCCGGGATTGTGACCCGCTGCGGGGCCATCAGCTCGGCAAGATTGTCCCGGTAATAGTTGATGTTGCCGAGTGGTACGGTGATCTCGAACAGCTGTTCGAACGACGGTTTGCCGAAGTCCTTGTAGAGAGCAGCGCAGAACGCGTCCTGGTTCTCGCACAGCATGCGTTGCATGCGGTCAAGCTGATCAATGCGCCATTCGCGCGCCTTGGTCGCATCGGTCAGGAAGTGCAGTTGCTGCGCGTCCAGGATTGATTGGAATCTGTTGGCCATGGGATTGCCATTGGAGGACGTGTCGATCCCGGACCCGGTTTGGACGAGTCCTGCTTTCTTGCATCGTGCGTGGGGACGGTGCGCTACGCAGGTTGCTGGTAGCGCCCGTCTGTAATCGCCTGCCGCGGCGGCGTTACCGCGTCGTGTAGCCGCCGTTGGCGAAGATCGTCTGCCCGGTAATCCACCAGCCGTCGGTTACCAGGAACTTGACGATGGGGGAGATGTCTTCGATATCGGTCAGCCCGGTCTTGCTGTACCTGCTGAGTGCGGCTGCGGACTTGTGATAGGCCACAGCATCGGGTTTCTCCTGGCCGTAGAAGAAGGGTGTGTCCATCGGCCCCGGACCAATCGCATTGACCGATATGCCCCGGTCACCGAACTCCTTGGACGCAGCCCGCGTGTAATGCTCAACTGCCGCCTTGCTGCCTGGATAGATCGCATAGAAGGGGGTGTACGCAGCGAGCAGGGAGCTGACGATGGTGACGATGTTGCCACCATCGGCCAATACACGACCGGCCTGCTGGATGAAGAAGAAGGCGGCCTTGGCATTGGCATCGAAGCTCTTGTCGTAGTCTGCCTCGGTGATCTCCGCGATTGGCTTCTTGATCACAACGCCGGCGGTGTTGACCGCGATGTCGACCTGGCCAAAGTGGGCCTTGGCTTGTTCGAACAGTTTCACGTTGTTGTCGACGACCGCCAGATTTCCCTGGAACAGAATGGCGTCCGCTCCCTTGGCTTTCAGGGCCGCTGCGGTTTCTTCCGCATCCTTCTTCGAGGAATCACTGTTGTAGTGGATGGCGATGCCGCGTGCTCCGGCATCGACGAACTGGTGAGCCACCAAGGCGCCGAGGTTCTTGCCGCCACCAGCGATAACGGCGACTTTGTTTGTCAGGGAATGATCAGTCATGTGGATGTCCTCTGATTCTGGAGCAGGGTTCCAACTGGATGGCAGGGACGAAACTGGCTGTCGACTGTTGCCATCCGGAGTTCTGGTTCTTTGGTGCTTGTCGTCAGTGGCTTCAGCTTCGTGGTGGGGTGCGCCTCCTTCTACCGAGTGCGGTACGCAGCCGTAAGAGCTGCGCCCGGCTTTCCCTGGATACCTCAAGGCGGCTCGCACCTCTTGCTGTCTCCGGATCGCGCAGCCATTGCTCGGCAGATGTTCCAAGCGCTGCTGTGGCCGCCTCCTTGATGCACTGTTCCCGGAGCGCCTTGAGGGCTGGCTGTAGCTCGGGGATGCTCCTTACCTGCAACGGCGCCTTCGTGCTTGCGCCAGCGTTCGCTTGGGCAGTACGTCGTAGATGCGAAGCAACGGCAGCAAGCAGCTCAGCGGTTGCAGGATCAAACTGTTGGATATCTGAGATCCGTTGCACGATCCTGCCAATGAGTCGCTGCGCTTCACCGTCTGGGGGGTACCTGGAGGACATGGTGGTGAGGCCTCGCTGTTTGGGATCATGGCAAGCCGTATGCCAACAATACGTACGTTGCAGGTGCCAACATTGCGGTTGGGATCTGCTGCCTGCGCGGCACGACCAATTGCCAGGGTCGGGGATGTGAAGCAGTTGGCTGCGAGTGGGCTGCGGGTTTGCTGCGCTTGGAATGCTCATCATTTATCACCGGATCGGTGAGAAAACGTGCGTGTTACGGGCGTTACGGCTGGCTATATTCCGCAGCGGGATGAGACTGGTTGATTGAAAGACCAAAGGTTTCCGGGTTGAATGGATGCAGCGCAGCGTCAACGGCCTTGAGCACCAAGGTGTCTATCTGGTCGCCATGAGTTGCGCTGCTTTCTGGTACGTTCTGGTAGAGCTTGGCGGCCGTTTGTCTTATCCGTTGAAGGACCTCAATCCGTCCGCCTGCGCATAGCGACGCGTCATCCAGGGAATCAATCAGAAGCTGCAGTTGATCGGTGCTTTGGTGCTTCATCCGGGTAGGGTTCTCAGGTTGGTCGCAACGGCGTGCGTGATGTTGCATTTGGCAGGCTGGATTCAGGTGCAGGTGGCTTTTCGGTCGTTTCTTTCAGGGCGAAAAACAAGGTTGGGTGCAGCGATCCATATGCTTATCTACCCAGTAAAGTCGATCGGAACCAGCAGTAATTGCGAACTCCAGCTCGCGGACTGGCCGGAGGTGTGCATGTCCGGCACTTCCTTTTCGGAGGCGAAACTCAACGCCGCGTTGCGGGAAGCGGTGAGGGAACATGCCGCCTCATCCAGGATCATTCCCTTGCCGCGCAGCAAACCGCGTGGGGAGATAACCGCGCGATTGTCGTTCGGTGAGTCATTGAAGGTCATGGTTCTGAACGAGATGGTAAGAAAGAACGTCTCGTATCACGCGCTGTCAGCAAGCGTGGGGGCTTCTCCTGATTCCATTCGTCGGGGTCTGGACATCTCGGGCCCGACCGACCTTGAACTGCTTGAAAAGATCGTCGGCGTTCTTGGCAGACGCTGGCTCGCGTATATTGCGTGAGCCGGACTCAGCTGAAGCTTTCCTGCCAGGAATGCATCGCTGCTGCCAGCGCCCATTACTCCTTGCAAAGAGGTGTTCCCTCAAAGGCGGAATGGGTGCCTTGAATGTAAATTACAAAAGCAGGTCACGTAATACACGCATCGTTTGTCACCGGCTCCGGTGAGAAATGATGAGGAAAGTCTGTGGCGGGGTAGGGGTGGTCCCTGCGTGAACCATGTGTCGGGAGATTCGTTATCAAACACGCATTCTTATTCGGGCCGGTCCGGCGCTGGCTTTCGAACATTCCGGTACAGGACCCGGTTGATCGGCGTAATGCACCGTTCCTGCAGATACTGCTGATCTTCCTCGGGGTTTTCATCCCCCTCAACAAGTCGCTGTATCTCTATGCGGTGTTGAGCGGACGCTGGTCGGCCGATCTGCCTGCGCGCGGCGCCATGCTTGCCGACCTGACGACGGATGTGTTGATGACGTCGGCGGCATGGACATGTATCTGGCTGATCCGGACCGGACGTTTCCGGCGCGGCATGCATCTGTTCCTCGGCGTGGTGCTGCTTTCCATGGCGCTCAACTACATCGTAACCGGAATGCTTGGCGTGCCGTTTGATCCGATGCCGATGATCCTGCTGGCGCTTGCTGGTCTGATCCTGGGGCGACGGACGTTGTGGACAACGTTCGCGACATGCGTGGGCATCCTGGCTGCGACGCTGCTTGCGGATTACCTGCGAGCGACGCTCGGGGGCGGAACGGCGTCGGTCGCCGGCGTGGGCAAGGCAGTATCGTTGGCCGGGATATGGTTGATCATCGCGATCGCCCTGGATCGCACCGTGGCTGCATTGCGCAACAGCCTGGAAGAATCCAATGCCCGCGGGCGTGAGCTTGAGCTGGCCTACAGCCGGCTGCAGGAGGAGGTCGCTGAGCGGGAGCGTACCCGCGACCAGCTGGTGCACGCCCAGAAGATGGAAGCCGTGGGGCGGCTTGCCAGCGGCGTGGCACATGACTTCAACAACGTGCTCGGCGTCATTCTGGGCCAGGCCGCGCAACGGGAGCGGCTTGCAGACAAGGGAGCGCCGGCGCTGCATGGGGCGTTGGAGGATGTGGAACTCGCCGCCCAGCGGGGGCTGGCCATCAGCAGGAAGTTGCTGAATTTCAGCAGGCAGGACGTGGCGCGCCCGCAGGTCTTCGACGCGCGCGCATCGCTGCAGGAGCTCCTGCCGATGTTGAAGCAGCTCTTCGGGGCACGCGTGCAGCTGCAGCTGGATTGCGGCGACGCCGCCTTGCCGGTACGCATGGATGCTGACCGGTTTGGGCTGGTGATGCTCAACATCGCGGCCAACGCGAGAGATGCCATCGTCGATACCGGCACTTTCGAGATCAGCGCGTCCCGGCAGGGAGAAGGATGGATCGCGCTTGCGTTGCAGGATGATGGGCAGGGCATGACGGAGGCCATCCGGGAAAAAGCCTTTGATCCCTTCTTCACCACCAAGCCGGTTGGTATGGGCACGGGTCTGGGCTTGTCGGTGGTGCTGGACATGATTCTTGAAGCGGGCGGGAAGGTTGAGCTTGCGGACCGGCAGCCACGGGGAAGTTCCGTGAAGATACTTCTGCCGTTGGTGGAGCTGCCCTGAAGTCCCTTCGCCTCAGCTGGCGAGCAGGTAACCCTTTCCACGGACCGACAGCAGCGGTAGTGGCGGGGACCCGGGGGCCGCGGTGGCGGCCTTTCGACGAATCCGGTGCACCAGCGCTTCCAGGCGGTGCGGATCGAAATCCGAAGCGTTGTCTGTCAGTGCTTCGATCAAGCGTTCCTTTTCGACCGTCTGTCCACGATTTGTATCCAGTAGACGCAGAAGCGCTCGCTCGGGCGTAGTCAGCGCGATGATCCGCCCGACAGGTGGCATAAGGCACCAACCGTCGGACATCAGCGCCCACTTGTCACCGCCGCTTCCTGTGTCGGTGTCGCCAGGGTACTTGCCGGTGCAATCAAGACGACGGGACAAACTGTGCAGTGTGGCCGCGATTATGTCGATGTCGACCGGCTTTGAAAGATAGGCATCAGCACCGTGGAGCATTGCCCGAAGGTGGTTGTCCCTGCTCTCCGTGCCCGTGAGCATGACCAGGCCAAGTCCGGGCTGGATCCGGCGAAGGTGCGCCGCGACACTCAAGCCATCCTCGCCCGGCAGGGCGATGTCGAGGATCACGACGTCAAATTTCCGGGTAAGTAGGCCACGATAAAGGTCCGCGGCATCCTTGAAGCCGTCCACCTCGAAACCATGGTCGCGCAGGCCGGGAAGAAGGACGCGGTCAAGCAACATCGCGTCGTCTTCGGTGATGGCCACCTTCAACGGAGGGTCGAGGCTTTTTTCGGCTTGGCGGCTCAAATGGGCGAGGTCTCGATTGTCTGGCCAAGACTACTTGAGTTGTCGGGGAGTCTTCCAGTGTTTCGGGGGGCGAACGATTCCCGGGATCGGGCGGTGATATCGGTCGAACAGCGTTGCTACCTGGTGCGGAGTCGCCACGCTGCCCGCGATCCCGCATCGACGATTCCGGCTATCGGCGAGGTGCATCAGCCGCAGCCCGTCATCTGCAGCACTCCAGCAGCAAATGGCACCCTCGGCGTGTTGCATTGATCCATTGAATCCGCCCCCCAGAGCGGTCATTGGTGCCGCCGAGCGTACCAACGGGTCTAGGCATGCGTTGGCTTGTTGGCCGGCCCCAGCGGCCCTAAAATCGAGTTGTATCAAGGGAGAACCCACCACGCTGTGCTTTGTGGGGAAGTCGTGCGACCGAACCAACGGGTTCGTCTACCAGGTAGCTGGGTGTCATGCCGAAATTCATCGTCTCCCTGGCCGCGAGCGTGTTGCTGACGCTATCGGGCGCCGCGCAAGCTTGCGCGCTCTCTCCCGATAGCCCAGAGGAGATTTTCAAAAGCTATGGTTCAGTATTTCTTGCTCGCCCCCTCGCGATGTCACCTGGCCCGGAAGAAATTGAGCGGCTGCCGACCAACGCTCAATATCAACAGACGGTAATCTGGCAAGTGGTGACTGTCTGGAAAGGTGAGCAGAGCGCTGGAGACACGTTTGTACAGATCGGAAGGATCGATTCAAGAGATCCATGCTCGGGATGGGGGATCACCCGGAGCTACGAGCCACAGATTTTTTCTTTGGTGGCAGGGTCCACGTTCCACCAGCACTACGGTCTAGGGGCGGCCTACGCCGCACCCCAGTTCGATGCACTCAAGCATCGCGAGCGTTCCCCTCTCATGAAATGACACCTAACAGTTCATTGAAGCCGACGCTGCTTCGCAGCGCGGCTTAGTTCCAGAGTTGAGCGTCTGCTACTGGCCAGAAGCGGTCATCGGATAGGTGCGCGCCCTTCAACTGGCTTCGACTAGCACAGACTCGTTCATGGCCTTGAGCCATACGTTTCCTGCTGTCCCAGCGTGGCGGCGATGGTAGAAGACCTGGGCGCGGTAGCGAGGAGAGTCGAACGGTAGCGGGCTTATGTGAAGCGGCAAGCTCTCAGCAAGCGTCTCGGCGACTCAACGCAGCACACTAAGCAAATAGTCACTACGGGCGACGATGAATGGTGCTGCCAACACGCTTGGTAAAAGCACTGCGACATCGCGCCTATGTCCTTCGCGCAACAGGGCAGCGTCGATGATGCTCGGCTCATCCGCCCAGGGTGTCACCACGATGTGGCGCTCAGCCAAATATGCATCCAAGTCCAGATCAGATCCAATTCTTGGATGGCCGCATTGACCAGTAGCGCAAGGCATGTCCATGCACTGACGTCCGTCGCTTCAACGGCGGACGCATTCCAATCGCAATCCGGCTGATTCGCGCCATTCCTACCTCGTGCTTCCGCGCTGAAAGCGCGGAACGCCTCTCAGCTGCTCGATAAGCCATTGCGCTGCTCCCGACAGCGGCCACTCCGCGCGATGGATCAGCCAAAGCGTGTCCATCACCGGGTCACCGCAGTCCACCGACTTTATGGTTGCCGGCTGTGCGAACGATTCTCGAGCGTGGCGGGGAATGACGGTGAAGCCGAGCCCTCTCGACACAGGCTCCAAGATCAACGCAACCTGATTCGTGAATCCATTGGTCGGCAGCGAGTCAATTCCGGGATTGCCAGGGAACCGCCTGAAGAGTAAACGGGTTGCCATGGATCTCCCGTCGGGGTGGTCAATGAAGCCGAGGGTTTGCAGGTCCTTCCAGGACCTCGCATGAGCCCCGGCAGGAATCACCAACTCCAGGATCTCCTCGGTGAACGCCGAAACCGATAGCCGGGAATCGTTCGGCCTAAGGGTAACAAGGCCGAGCTCGTAGTGTTTCTCAAGGACCGCGTTGAGTACTTCCGTATCCGGGGCAAAGCGATGTCGGATGGAAAGGCCTGGATGGTTCTTCTGAAAATCCAAGAGGACCGGATACAACGCCAACCCGACGCTGCCCGGCGTAATCAGGCTGACCTCGCCTTGATCGCTCATCGTTTCGGACAGGCTCGCTCTTAGGCGCCGCTCCGCAATGTCCATTTCCTGAGTGAACGCCAGCAGTGCGGTGCCGGCGCGTGTCAGCTCGATCTTCCGCGGGCGTCGAATGAGTAGGGGGCCAAGGTCGTCCTCCAGGTGTCGGACATGCTGGCTGACCGCTGCCTGCGTAAGCCCAAGCTTGACAGCCGCCCGCGTAAAACCGCCATGGAGGGCGACGGCGGCGAACGAGCGAAGCCATTGAGGATTTTTCATAACAGATTTTTATCCAATCCATAAATTTCAATTAGATCACCTGATGCCATGGTGCACTTACTCTTTCTGTCAGATACCTCGCCCTGATTCCAAAAAGCATCCCCATGAAGATGAATTCAATACATTGGCCGGAAGGATACCTTCCTGGTTTCACCGAGAACTTCGCATCCAATGAAGTCATCGTTGCCGGTTTGAGTGCAGCACAGGTATGGCCGTTGCTGGCCGAGCCCGCCCAATGGCCGTCCTACTACGCCAACTCCGCCAACGTTCGATTCCACGACGGCAAAGGGCCACTGCTGGCCCATGGCGACCGCTTCTACTTTGAAACCTTCGGCTTCCCGGTCGAGGCTCAGTGCAATGAGTACGTCGCGCCCTCGAACGGTCAGCCGGGCCGCGTGGCTTGGCATGGCTGGGCCGGGGACGCGGGTGCCGATGATCGTTTGGATGTTCACCATGCCTGGCTCGTGGAAGACCTTGACGGTGACCGCGTGCGCATTCTGACCCAGGAAACGCAGAAGGGCAGGCCGGCCGCCGAACTGCACGCTACCCGGCCGAACCCGATGATCAATGGACACCAGGACTGGTTGATGGGGCTGGTGGAAGCTGCGTGGACCGGCAACGCGCAGTGACCATCTCGCCGTTGCTTGTATCCGAGTGCCGGCGGTATCCGCTTCTTCTTCGTCCACAGCAGTCAAGTTCCCAATGAGCACCCCCATCAAGATTCTGATGATCCTGACCTCCCAAGCGACCATGGGCGACGACCCCCGATTAACCGGCGTTTGGTTCGAGGAACTGTCCACGCCTTACTACGCCTTCGTCGATGCGGGAGCGCAGGTGGACATCGCCTCTATCGTCGGCGGCAAGATTCCGATCGACCCGCACTCACTGGAAGGTGAAGGCCACCATCCACCCAGCGTCGAGCGCTTCCTCAAGGATACGTCGGCGATGCGAAAGATCGAGGTCTCGATGAAGATCGATGGCCTGTCCACCGAGGGTTACTCGGCGGTGTTCCTGCCTGGCGGGCACGGCACGATGTGGGATTTTCCCAAGAGCAAGCAGCTGGCCGATCTGTTGTCCGCTGCATGGACCGAAGGCAAGGTGGTCTCTGCGGTCTGCCACGGCCCAGCCGGTCTGGTGAACGTCAAGGACGTCCACGGCCAACCGATTGTCGCTGGGCGTCGCGTCAGTGCGTTCACCGATTCTGAGGAAGCCGCAGCCGAGCTGACAGACAAAGTCCCGTTCCTGCTGGAGACCCGTATTCGCAGCCAGGGTGCCAATTTCCAGCGCGGTCCGGACTTCCAGCCGTTTGCGGTGCGGGATGGCAACCTTGTAACCGGCCAGAACCCAGCGTCATCCGAACAGGTCGCGCGCTTGGTGCTCGACGCAATCCAAGAGGCGCACTAACTCCCAAGGTCTCGGTGCCGCCACGACTGGCTGCGCCAGATCGTTGCTATAGGCGGTCCGTCGGCACGGGCAGCACCGACCACATTGATTCATGTCTACCGAGGCAACCATGTCCACACTATTCACTCCGTTCAAGCTGAAAAGCCTCACCCTTCGTAACCGCATTGCGATTCCGCCGATGTGCCAGTACCAAGCGCACGAGGGATATGTGAGCGATTGGCACCTCATCCACTACGCCGGGTTGGCACGGGGCGGTGCTGGTCTGGTTATCGTGGAGGCCACTGGCGTTTCGCCGGAGGGGCGTATCACCCCGGGCTGCACCGGGCTGTGGGAAGACGGCCATGTGGAGGGAATGGCACGTGTCGCTTCGGCAATCAAGGCCGCGGGCGCAGTAGCTGGCATCCAGATCGGCCATGCAGGTCGAAAAGCCAGTGCCAACAAACCTTGGGAGGGCGACGACCACATTGCGGAAGGCGATCGCCGTGGCTGGTCCACGCTTGCCCCCTCAGCAATCGCCTTCGGCGGTGGATTGCCCCAGGTGCCGCAAGCCATGACCTTGGACGACATCGCTCGGGTGCGGGCGGACTTCGTGTCTGCCGCCAAGCGTGCTCTGGCGGCAGGCTTTCAGTGGCTGGAGCTGCATTTCGCACACGGCTACCTCGCTCAGAGTTTCTTCTCACCCATTGCCAACCAGCGCACTGACCAATACGGTGGCTCTGCCGAGAATCGCGGCCGCTTCCTGCTGGAGACGCTGCAGGCCGTGCGCGAAGTGTGGCCGGAGCATCTGCCGCTGACGGCGCGCTTTGGTGTCGTCGAGTACGATGGCGAGGATGACAGCTTCTACCCTGAAGCGGTTGAACTGGTGCGTAAAATGCGCGACGGCGGGCTGGATCTCATCGACGCCAGCATCGGCTTCTCCACCATGAATGCCAAAACGCCATGGGGGCCTGGCTTCTTCGTGCCGGTGGCTGGTCGCGTAAGGCAGGACACGCAGATGCCGGTGGCTGCCAGCTGGTGCATCGATGATCCGCACATGGCGGAGAAAGCGGTCGCCGAGGGTCAAATGGATCTGGTGTTGATCGCCAGAGCGCATCTCGCCAATCCGCACTACACCTACCAGATCGCGCAGGAGTTGGGTGAGGCGACGCCGACGCGGGTGTTGCCCGACTCCTATGGCTACTGGCTTTCGCGCTACCGCGGTCCGGGTAAAGGCGCGGCGCAGTGATCGGGAGGCGAAGATCTATCGGCACCGCGGCGCGACTCGCGGTCGCGGTGCTGCTGGTGTGCCCCCCCTGCATGGCTGTGGCGGCCAAGTTGCCGCCACGCATGTTGCTGGTCGTGTCAAAAGCCGACCACGCACTTCAGTTCCGCGATCCTGAAAGCTTCTCGCTCCTTGCAGTCGCTCCTCTTGGCCCCGACCCGCATGAGATAACCTTGTCTCCAGACGAGCGCACGGCCTATGTATCCAATGCCGGCTACGGGACTTCTCATCGCATCGACGTGATTGATCTTGAGAGTGGCCGCGCCAAGCCACCGATTGATACCTCGCCATTGCTTGGACCTCACGGTCTCGCCTTTGTCAAAGATCGATTGTGGTTCACCGCCCAAGGCTCAAAAGCTATCGGACGCTTAGATCCCGCGGTGGTGACGGCGGGAATCGAGTGGGTCATGGGGACTGGTCAGGACACCACTCATCTTTTACACGTTTCATCGAATGGTCAGCGCGCCTACGCCACCAACTCCGGCTCCGGTACGGTCAGCTTGTTCGAGCGGCGCCTCGTGCCGCCTAGCATGCCGCCAACCGGCGTGCTGCCGGCCAACGCGGCTTCGCGGATGGATTGGGTTCACACCCTTGTGCCGACAGGGCCAGGCACTGAAGGCTTTGACGTTTCCGCTGACGGGCGCGAGTTGTGGGCGGTGGGGCCAGACGGCATGCTGTACGTGATCGACTTGGCCACCAGGCGCGTCGTGGAGAGATTGGAAACCGGCTTGGATGGTGCTCATCGTTTGGCTTTCACACCCGACAGCCAGAGAGTTATGGTGGTCAGCGTCAAAACCGGTGCGCTGGCGGTGATCGATGTGCATCGCCGCCAAATCATCAGGCGCTTGCAGACTGGGCGCGGTGCCGGCATCTACATGGATGGAACTGGTAACCGGGCCTTCGTCTCCTGCACACCCGACGGTTTCGTATCGGTGATCGACTTAGGCACTCTGAATGAAATAAAACGCTTGCCTGTTCCCCGACCCGATGGCGTGGTGCTGGCACGACAAAAGATGGACGGAGAAACCTAATTCCGATGTCTGCTTCTGGCCGTTAGCGGACCCCTGTGTGTTGGAGAACAAACGCTACTCGTTCCTCCACCGAAACTTGAGGAACAATCCGCATGCCATAGCCTCTGTCGACATAAGCAGCGACGGTGGGCTCGAAAGATCGCGATGCCCTTGCGAAGTCGGCTGTCCGCCAGCGGTCCTGAACGTAAATTTCCGGCCACGGCTGCACGACAAACACGGTATCCGCGTATCGGCGTAGCTCCAGCCAAGCCTCGAACTCCGGCTTGACCTCAAGGTTGAGAAGGCGCATGTGCTCCAGACACTCCGGAAGCGCCCGGTCGAAGAACACGGGCGGGGTCAGTAGCTGGGCGGCATCGTAGGCCCGAATGCTTCGTTCAAGCACTTCCTCCATGAATGCCTGCAGGTTGGCTTTCGACAAGGGGGAAGCGCTGCGCTGCTCCTGTTCCTGCAGGACAGAGAGAGCGCTCTCGGGCATCACGGAGTAGCCGAGCTCGCCCAGCGCACCGACTAGGGTCGACTTCCCGCCCCCTGAGGCGCCTGTAATCACATGGAAGTTCCGGGCGGTCAATGCGAGCCATCCGCGCGACGTAGTGCATGCATTCTATAGGATGCTGGATGACCGCTTCTGGCCGACAGCGGATGGTCAAATTGCGCGGACATCTTTGAGGGCTTTTAAGCGAAACAGCGTTGCTTCAGCCGGAGCGCGACATTCACCAGGATGATCAGGACAGGTACTTCGATCAGAGGGCCAATGACGGCGGCGAATGCCACGGGCGAGCCAATGCCGAATGCAGCTACCGCCACAGCGATCGCAAGCTCGAAGTTGTTGCCAGCAGCTGTGAACGCGATTGCAGTGGTGCGCGGATAGTCCTTGGCGATCAACTTGCCCATGAAGAAGCTCACGGTGAACTGGACCACGAAATAGATCGCCAGCGGAACAGCGATCTGCATAACGTCCCATGGAAGTCTGACAACATCGCCCCCTTTCATGGCGAACATCACCGTGATCGTAAACAGCAGAGCGACCAAGGTTATCGGGCCAATGGCAGGCAGGAATGTCTGCTCATACCAATGAAGCCCCTTCGATTTGGTCAACGCTCGGCGTACCAGATACCCGGCAGCGAACGGGATACCCAAGTAGATTAGGACGGCCTCGGCAACTGGCCAGAATCCAACATTGAGTACGACTCCCTGCAACCCCAATGCAGGCGGCAACCAGGAGAGAAAGAACCAGGCATAGACACTGAACAGCGCGATCTGGAACAGTGAGTTGAATGCGACCAGTCCGGCGACGTATTGGTTGTCACCTTTTGCCAGCTGGTTCCAGACCAGCACCATCGCGATGCAACGGGCTAGGCCGATGAGAATGAGACCGGTCATGTAACCCGGTTGGTCGCGCAGAAAGATGACCGCCAAGGCGAACATCAGCGCGGGGCCTATCACCCAGTTCTGGACCAGGGATAGCGTCAGTACACGCCTGTCCTTGAACACCACGCCTAGTTGCCCGTAGTCCACTTTGGCGAGCGGCGGGAACATCATCAGGATCAGGCCGATGGCGATTGGCAAATTGGTGGTGCCGACGGTCAGAGCGTCTATTCGGTACTGCAGGCTTGGGAAGGCGACGCCAAGGCTCACGCCGACTACCATTGCGAGGAGTATCCAGACAGTCAGGAAGCGATCAAGGAATGACAGGCGCTCGCCAGACTTCTGTGCCTTATCGTTCATCAGCATCGCGCCGGAGTGCCACAGGTTTTGTCGCCCGCGCAGCAGTTCTCGGTCAGATAGTCGACCAGACTGGTCATCACGTCGAAATTGGCGCGATAGCAGACAGTGCGGCCACGCTGCTCGGAAGTGACCAAGCCAGCGCCGGCCAGTTCCTTCAAGTGGAAGGATAGGGTGGCGCCGGGGAGAGTCAGCGCCTGGGCGATCTCGCCGGCCAACTTGCCACCGCGACCTGCCTCTACCAATAGACGGTAGATCGACAGCCGCGTTCCATGACCAAGCGCGGCCAGAGCTAGTGTTGCAGACTTATGTTCCATAAAACTAGAATAATGGAAATGAATATCAGGGGCAACCATGCTCGACCTTCCGAATATCCATCCCGCCGCCCTGCAGCAGCCCATCAGTTCCGACCTGGAGATCGTCAGCGCCAGCAAGCACCGGCCGCGCATTCTGATCCTCTACGGCTCGATCCGTCCCCAGTCCTATAGCCGCAAGCTGGCCCTGGAGGCACAGCGCCTGCTGCAACACTTCGGTGCAGAGACCCGGTTGTTCGATCCCCATGATCTGCCGATGCTGGACGCGGTGCCGGCCGATCACGCCAAGGTGCGCGAACTGCGCGAGGCCTCTCTATGGTCCGAAGGACAGGTCTGGATCAGCCCGGAACGGCACGGGACATTGACCGCCGTCCTGAAGAATCAGATCGACTGGCTGCCCCTGGAGGAGGCCGGCATTCGTCCCACCCAAGGCCGCACGCTCGCGGTGATGCAGATCAGCGGGGGTTCGCAATCCTTCAATGTGGTGAACGCATTGCGCGTGCTGGGGCGTTGGATGCGCATGATCACCATCCCCAACCAGTCGTCGGTACCGAAGGCCTGGCAGGAGTTTGATGAGCAGGGCCGGATGAAGCCATCGGCGTACTACGACCGGGTAGTCGACGTGATGGAGGAACTGGTGAAGTTCACCCTGCTGGTCAGGGATCGCAGTGACTATCTGGTTGATCGCTACAGTGAGCGCAAGGGTGATGCCGCGGTGGCGGCTCTTGCGGCGGCCTCCGGCGCCAATTCTTCTCAAACGGCCGCAGGAACCGCAGCATGAAGGCAACCATTTACCACAACCCCAGCTGCGGAACCTCCAGGAACGTGCTGGCTCTGATCAGGCATGCGGGCATCGAGCCGGTGATCGTCGACTATCTGACCGACACGCCATCCAAGGCGCGATTGGTTGAGCTCATCAGTAAGGCTGGGTTGACCGTGAGGGAAGCAATCCGCCAGAAAGGAACGCCCTACGCTGATCTCGGCCTGGACGATGCGGCGCTTACCGACGATCAGTTGATCGACGCGATGCTGGCGCATCCCATCCTGATCAACAGACCGTTCGTGGAAACTGACCTGGGAGTGCGACTTGCCCGCCCGTCAGAGGTGGTCCTTGCAATCCTGCCGGCGGTAGTCAATCCCTTCGTAAAGGAAGACGGCGAGCTGGTCATCAGTGAGCATGGGAACAGTCCCGCATCTTGATCTTCACTGATACGCGCAGCCGTTGCAGAGCAGACGATGAAAACTCTCAAGACAATTTCCGTGAACGTTGCTGTCTTGTCCTTGCTGAAGGGCGCCGCACTGCCTGTAAGCGACCTTGAGGACAGTGTGCATAGGGTTTTCGGTGGTCTCTACGAAGAAGATGAACTCATCGGTGTAGTGGGTGTAGAGCTGCATCCACCGGCAGGCTTGCTACGTTCCTTGGCGGTAGCGCAGTGTCATCGAGGACTCGGGTACGGCTCGGTGCTGGTGCGCCATGCAGAACAGCTAGCAACCAATGCTGGCATAACCGAACTGTTTCTAATGTCGACCACGGCAGCTGCCTTGTTCGAGCGCTGCGGCTACAGATGTCTGCCCCGGGCGGGAGCGCCGGAATCAATCCGCAAGTCTCAGCAGTTCGCTGGCTTATGTCCTGGAACTGCGGAATTCATGATGAAGCACTTATAGCGTCGATGTCTCCTTATGGCCGTTAGCGGACCCCTGTGTGTTTGGAGAACAAACGCTACTCGTTCCTCCACCGAAACTTGAGGAACAATCCGCATGCCATAGCCTCTGTCGACATAAGCAGCGACGGTGGGCTCGAAAGATCGCGATGCCCTTGCGAAGTCGGCTGTC
>Ga0308157_10003144_pt1 | contig 24804 bp, 20 predicted proteins | sample PhyBR1_FD_201035 | JGI IMG/M metagenome (GOLD analysis project Ga0308157, IMG submission 201035) | Phyllosphere microbial communities from UC Gill Tract Community Farm, Albany, California, United States - DLSLB.R1 | ecosystem: Host-associated > Plants > Phyllosphere > Unclassified | place: USA...
TGCGGCACGCCCTGCCACACCAGAAACAGTGCGAGCACCAGGCACAACGGCAGCAGGCCGTAGAGGGTGGCGCGGGTCATGTCGACCCAGAAGTTGCCCAGGGTATGGGCAGATTTGCGCCCGATCCCACGACACAAGGCAACCAGGACAGCGAGACCGGTCGCCGCACTGACGAAGTTCTGCACAGTGAGGCCAGCCATCTGGCTGAGATAACTTAGGGACGCCTCACCGCTGTAGTTCTGCCAGTTGGTATTGGTCATGAAACTGACGGCGGTGTTGAACGCCAGGGTCCATTCCTGACCCGGTAACTTCTGCGGATTCAGTGGGAGGGAGCCCTGGAATAACAGGATCGAGAACAACAACAAGAAGCCCGCCAGGTTGAACGCGAGCAAGGCCAGCATGTATTTCTGCCAGCTCTGTTCCTGCTGCGCATCCACGCCCGAGAGGCGATAACAGGCCCTTTCGACAGGCCCCAACACCGGCGTCAACCACGTGCGCTGGCCTTCCATCACCTTGTAGTAGAACCGCCCCAAAAACGGTGCCGGCACCAATACCACGGCAAAGAAGGCGATGATCAGCCAATAGTCATAACTGTGCATAGCCCGCTCCTAGTTCCGATCCGCGCGTAACAGCGCAACCAGCAGATAAATGAACAGCGCCACGGCCAATAGCAGTGACACTCCGTCCAGAACGCTCATGGAAATTTCCCCGTCTTGCGGCGATTGCCGCGTGTGGGGGCATTGTCCCCAGGAGGGGTGTAAAGGAACGAGAGCAAGGCGTTGGGTGAGGCGTAAAGATGGCGTAAAGAGTGGGTTTATGCGGGGTTTACAGCGGGCCTTATGGGGTAACCATCCAAAGGTGCCAGGTTAATGATCGCGAGCAAACCGACCCTTGCACTGCCACCTTTTGACCCACTGAGTGATTACAGAGGCGTGAACAAGTCGGAAATCCCTCCTGGCACCGCGGCGATGTTGGGATTTACCTGCGACTCTTTAAGCACTGACACTTGATACTCAGGTAAGCCCGATCCACCGTCGAAGTGCGACAGCATTGCCTTGCTCTGGCCTTTTCTCAAGGTCATTTCCAGGGCCGCCTTCATTTGCGTCTCGTCGGTGAATATCGCAAGACCATAGTTAGGGTCAAAATAGAACCATGTCTTGTTCCCATTGAGATCAACCACAACACGGGCCATCAAGCCATGGTCAGGGGTGCTGATTAACAAGGTTTTTGTTTCGCTGCTATTGGCCAAATCGGAAATGATACCGGTGTAGGGCGCCTGTTTAAGTTCACCAGGTTGAAGGTATTTAGTTTCGATTTTTTCCTGAAGCCGGCTCAGCTTGCTACGGAAGGTAGCGACTTGAGTGGCGCGCAGTTGTTCGGCATCGGCTTTCGCCGGGTCCAGTTTTCGCAACTCTGCAATCTCCTCGCCCGCAGGCACGGGGCGCATCGCCTGGCTTAGATTTTCAAGAAAAATTTCGTGTTTGCCCTGTTTGAGGGCTTCCGCCATCAGCGTAGACAGCGCCGCGCACTCCCCCTCCGACAACAAGTCAACTCGACTGAGGTACAAACCTTGAGGTATACCCTTGATCACAATAGGCGGGTGGGCGTCTTTTAATCCAATGTCGTCGCTGAAACGTTTGAAGTTTGTCTTGCTCGCCTGTTCCCTTATCTTTTCCATATGCCTGACCAAGTAACCAATTTGTTCAGGTGTGCGTCCGGGTGCGATAGCCAGCTCTGCAACCTGATCGAGAGTCAATTTTTCCGTCAACTCGTCCAGCCCTGCCGTCTGCCCTGCGCGATACCCTTTCGCATAGCCGTCTTTGTCAGTGAGGGCCGCTTTAAGATGGGCCATTTTGAACTTATCGGGCAGTTCTTGGAGATCTGCAATTCGTTTTGCCAGACTGCCGAGTTGGGCCGGCGTACGGCGCTGGGCTACCGCAAGGCGTTTTAACTGATCGATGGTCATCGCTGGAGAGTAGCCATAGACGGCTTCTGGGTTTAACTCTCTCCACCCCTTTGAATACATGGTGAGGTCTTTACTCTTTGCATCGGCTATAACGTTATTGTAGTCAGTGCGAAAGTTTTTGTTGGGCGGCACAGGAGGCGCCAATGTGTTTGTGATTCTTTCCCACGACAGGTAATCAGAGAATCCTTTGATTTCCCCTTTGATTGCACCTTGTTCGGGCTTGAAATCCTTCGCGGTACCATATGGGCGACCGCTGATAGGGTCATAGAGCCCCCACTTACCATTCTGGAAGACCGCAGATCCATGCAGGGTCTGCTCGCCAACCTTGAATGTGCCGTTGGCTACCGCGTCATAACGCTTACTGAGGTTGATGAGTTCCGGCCGGCCTAAAGTGCTCTTGACGAACCGGAAGTTGTTACTGACGTGGCCAGCGCCCTGGGTGACCACTTTCGCCCCCCCCACAATCAAGTCGCCAACACCGGCTAGCGGATTGAGCTCGGAGAGAAGGGTTGTGCCCATTATTTTGGTGACCTTGAGCACCTTTTTCAGCGCGTTCCCCCCTTTAGCCAGCACTTTCGCCGCTCTGGCAGCAGCACCCACACCAGCGGTGATAAAACCAAAAATATCAAATGCAACATCGGTGATTCCCTCACTGTAGTTACCGTCCATAAAGTTGACAATTGCCGATCGAAAGGGAATAAAGTCGAGAAGAAAATTCCCTATGACTTTCTCCTGTTCCGCCCCCTGTTCGGACCGCGTCGCCCCCATAGCGGCTTTCCGAATGGCAGGGTTATCGAAGTCCAGTGCCTTAACAATCGAGTCAGCAATATGGTTGGCTCGCTCGTCGGTGAACAGGTACGGTGCGGACGGTGCGGAGGCTCTGGGCTGATCAAGAATGTGTCGCTTGATATCGTCAGCATGTCTCACGCCAAACGGTAAGATAGCCGCCAGCGTATTACTGCCATCGGCCCATTTACTTAAATCTTGATCGGGGAAAAACTCCTCGGTTTTAGTAACCTCGTTCTGAATGTACTCAGGATCACGCGGTATCTCAACCTTGCCAAGGTTTCTGATCAGGCCTTTTTCCGTATCGAACTCATAGTTACTGGTGGTGCCGTTGCGCTTAGCGGTTACTAGTACCTTGGAACTGGTATGAAACAACGTATTACCCAACGTTCCGATTTTATAGCTTTTCTCTTGATAATATTGGATTTCGCCAAAGCTGAGATTTTTTCTATCTTCCGGTGGCAAGTTGGTAAGGGCGTTCATAATAGACATCTTTTTGACTGTCTTATGGTTGGCTGTTACCGTTGAAAATGCCTCATCAAAATCTTTTTGAATACTAAATTCCGGACGCTTGGTAAAAGCGGTAAACGTCGCAAGATCAATACCATCGCCCTCTTTAATAATTTTCCAGCGCTCATCCATTGCATTCCCTTCCATGACGATATCCAGCATGGAATAAGAAATGCCAGGAGCGTAGGACGCGTAGGGCGAAGTTTTGGCGAATTTAGGCTCCTCGAACGCTACATTTTCCCCAAACGTCTTCTTGAGTAACGCCAGGGCCATCTCTCGACGGCTTGGCAGGGGCGTATCCAGTAAAGCCGAGGCTTTTTTGAGCTCTGTTTGCTGATGGTTGAACGCCGCTTGCGCTTTGTTGATGTCGTCCTGGGTGTAAAGCGCATCCTGTTTTTCGTTGAGAATGTTATTGGCCACAGCCCAATCGAGCAGTATCGCCGTTTGCGCAGGCTTGGGAGCCGCGTCTCGGGCGTCGGCGGCGATCATCACTTCAGCGTAGGTCATATGGGCGACGCTGCCGGGTGACTGAGCTTCGATGGCGGCAACCGCAATGCACAGAGTCGCCCACGCCACGCTGCCGTAGACCACACCGTCGGGGACATCTTTGACCAGTAATTGCGGCGCTGCCCGCATCAGCAACAGGTACGCCCCCGCCTTGGCCATCGCCGGTGATGCACGGCCGCTTTCAATCAGGTGCCGGCTCAGGCCTTCGATGATGGCTGAGAGGGGCTGGCCCCAATATTTTTTATCGGTCAGGTCGAAACCGGCTACCCAATTTCGATGCGGCCTGGTGAGAGACTCCGGGTCCAGCGCCAGATTCATGAGTGCCAGCGTATAGTCATTGACACTGATGTCCGTGGAGACGCCACCCAAATTGGTTTGCATCTCTAGTCCCAGCGCATGCCCTTGCGGCGAGCCCACCAGGGCCTCCAGCGTCTTCACTGGATCCTGCAATACGTCCTGAGAGAGCGGTTGACGCTTGTTCAGGTAGTCCAACAGCCCCGTCTGCGTACTGACCTTGCCACTGGCGACGGCCCGCACCGTCTGCTGCTCGCGGGCAGTCATAGGAATCGGCCAGGACAGTCCGCCCCCGAAATTGCCTAACGGGTGCTGCTGGGCCCTTGCAATTGCCGTTTGTGCCAGGGAAAACAGCTCGTTCAGAGTCTTGGGCAGGGGCAAGTCATTTTCGTTGATGAATGCCTCCAGGCTGATCGAGTCGCCGGGTTCGCGGACAGATAACTGGTAATGAGCAGAGTCCGGGGCAATTCTCATCGGCGTACTTTTCAAGAGGGCCGATATGTCCTGCGCCGTGGCATTTTCCGGTAGCGCCTGGCCGGCCTGGTTAAGCTGCTGTGCCAAATACTGCCAGTTGCTGCGGTTCGCCGTCCGTTGCTGCATCACCTGGAGATTGTCCTGCTCGCTCAAACGCTCCAACAGCCACTCATTGCGTGCCCGCAGAACGTTATCGGCGCTGAAATGTGGCGCCAGAGCAGACGCCTGATCCAAGTCCCTGAGCGTTTGCGATCGTTGCCAGGGGTCCGTGGTCGCTACACCGCTATCGTCGTCGAATAGCGCTTGCAGCTCGGTGGTTACCTGCTGCTGCTGGCGTTCGAGCAGCTGCGGTACGCCTGCAGCAATGACGTCGGTGGTGAGTGGAACAAGGGTTTGGCTCAGCTCGTTTTCCCAACCAGGCTTGAGGCTTTGCTCGACCGAAATGGGCAAACTCTGCCTGGCCTGTTGCGCGGCATAAGCGTTGTTGCTGATGCGCTGGCGCCAGGCTTGCAGGGCTTTGGCCGGGCTGTCGAACACCTCATAGCCATCTCGGGGGGTATAAAGCACCGTGAGGCCGCGTTGCTCGCTGGGCGATAGTGCCCTGTCGGTGTCCGAGTTATTGAACGGGCGCTGTGTCGACGAACCGTCACTACTCGTGATCAGGAAGGCGCCTGCCATCAACGTACCGTCGGGCTTTGGCGTATCGAGCTTGAGCGGATACACCCCAGGCCGCTCTCCATCCTGCATGGCGCTTTCCCGCGCCTCCAGAGTGGGGTACTCAATCGCTTTGTCTATCAGCGCCTTGGCGGCCGGGAGCATTGTGCCTTCTTCTACCTCAAGCGCTGCAAGGGTAGACAACATCTGCCGTTGAATACGCAGTAACTCGCCTTGCCGTGCCTCAGGGTTCGCTTCGCCAGGGCGTGGCTCCGTCCAGAATCGGGCAAGACTCGAGGGCAGCTCCTTTTCGATGGTTTGGGCCATCGACAGCAGGCTACCGGCAGCGTCCAGTTGTTTATCGCGTTCGGCCGGCGCGTTCCCCAGATAAAAACCGCAGTCTGTGGTGGCGGGGCTTGTAGAGGCGTCCGAGCCACCGCCCCCCTTGGAGGTCTTGAGCGCGTTAAAGAGTGCCTCAGTGGCAGACTCTACAGAGAGCAATGTGCGCTGCCCCTGCTCATCAGTGTGATAGCGATGAAAATAGAGTTTAGTGACGTCCAGCGGCGTCTGTTGGTAGAGCGCCGCAGCGAGTTGCTGTTCGATGACGCTCGAAAGTGTTGGCTGCTGGCCCGTCAGTGCCTGGATCTGCTGATTCAGCGCCCGAAACTGGTGAAGCAACTGAAGGTGTTTTTCGCTGATTTGCCGACCGTTTTTCAAGCCTGCCGGGGTCACGCTGATGGGGGCAATGCCCTTCACATGAGGAATCGATGATGGCTCATTTGCCGGCGATAGGGCATTGGCCTCGGGCAATGGAACGCTGTGCGAGGGAGGCAGATCCCGGCGCGCATGAAGACCAGTCATAGCTGAAGTCATTTCGGATTTCTCGAATGTATTAACCCATGTGTCCCTGACGATTATTCATGCAACACTCTTCCTGAATGGTCCCCGCATAGTGAAAACTGAGCAGGGAACAGTTCCGAAAAGGTCGATCAGTAATAGTAAGTAAGCGTAAATGGAGCGCCTCCAACAGCCCGTTGATTGCAACCATGTCATGGGCCAGACATGCACCACCGTCAGGTCATGGCGGATGGACTGACCGGGCTGACGCCCCCATCTGGTGCGCACCGGAAAACTTCAAACACAAAACCATCCTCCAAGCGACACTGGCGCCGCTTTACGACGTATCCCCATGGCATGGCACGCCTGCTGCAACACGCTGAACCATTTCCAACGGTTCAGGGAGCGCAGCACAATGAACACACAACTCAAACCCACCTTAGGCACCCTGCATCTCTGGGGCATCGCCGTGGGGCTGGTGATTTCCGGCGAGTACTTTGGCTGGAGCTACGGCTGGGGCGTGGCCGGCACCTTGGGCTTTCTGGTCACTTCGTTGATGGTCGCCGCGATGTACACCTGCTTTATCTTCAGTTTCACCGAGCTGACTACCGCCATTCCCCATGCCGGAGGCCCCTTTGCCTACAGCCGTCGCGCCTTTGGTGAAAAAGGCGGCTTGATTGCCGGACTGGCTACCTTGATCGAATTCGTCTTCGCCCCGCCCGCAATTGCCTTGGCCATCGGCGCGTACCTGAACGTGCAGTTCCCGGCACTCGACCCCAAGCACGCCGCCGTCGGCGCTTATATTGTGTTCATGGGCCTGAACATCCTCGGGGTCAAACTTGCCGCGACCTTTGAGCTGGTGGTGTGCGTACTCGCCGTCGCCGAACTGCTGGTGTTCATGGGCGTGGTCGCCCCGGCGTTCAGCTTCAGCAACTTCGCCCTCAACGGCTGGGCCGGTTCCGACACCTTCGGCGCCCCGGCGATTGCCGGGATGTTTGCCGCGATCCCCTTCGCCATCTGGTTCTTCCTTGCCATCGAAGGCGCCGCCATGGCGGCCGAAGAAGCCAAGGACCCCAAGCGCACGATTCCAAAAGCCTACATCAGCGGCATCCTGACCCTGGTGATCCTGGCCATGGGCGTGATGTTCTTCGCCGGTGGCGTGGGTGACTGGCGCACCCTCTCGAACATCAACGATCCACTGCCCCAGGCGATGAAAACCGTAGTCGGCGAAAGCTCCGGCTGGTTGCACATGCTGGTCTGGATTGGCCTGTTCGGGTTGGTGGCGAGCTTCCACGGCATCATCCTCGGCTACTCGCGCCAGTTCTTCGCCCTGGCCCGCGCCGGTTACCTGCCGCCCTTCCTGGCCAAACTGTCGCGTTTCCAGACGCCCCACCGCGCCATCATTGCCGGCGGCGTGGTCGGCATCGCCGCCATCTACAGCGACGGCCTGATCAACCTGGGCGGCATGACCCTGACCGCCGCCATGATCACCATGGCGGTGTTCGGCGCCATCGTCATGTACATCATGAGCATGCTCAGCCTGTTCAAACTGCGTAAGACCGAGCCCATGCTGGAACGCACCTTCCGCGCACCGGGCTACCCCATCGTGCCGGGTATTGCACTGGTACTGGCGATGGTGTGCCTTGTAGCGATGGCCTGGTTCAACGCCCTGATCGGGCTGATCTTCCTGGGCTTTATGCTGGCGGGCTTCATCTACTTCCAACTCACCGCACAAGACCGCGCCGACGCCCCGGCAGATGCGATGTTGACGGGACTATAGCGCCTGCGAGGCAGAACGGGCCTACACTGAACTACTCAGAAAGCCCGTGACTCAAAGCAGTCATTACCGTGGGAAACTTTCCCACGGACATCTGCCTCAAGGAGAGCCTTATGCCGTGGTATGCGTGGTTGATTATGGTCGTCGCAATCGGGTCGATCGTCGGAGGGCTGATGATGCTGCGCGACAGCGCCAACAAAGTCGAACTCACCGACGAACAACGTAAACGCGTGGCCGAGCGCAATGCGCAGGCGGATGCCAAGGATGCGCAGGATCGCTGAACCTTGAGTTACTCCCAATCCGCCTTGGCGATATGCAAACCGTGCTGCCCCTTGTAGGCAGCACGTTCCGGCTGGCTCCAGCCATTGAGCAACTCATCCTCCAACCGGTAGATCTCCACCCCCAACGGACGACACACCGTCAGCGGATCCTGCGCATCCGGCCCCCACATCGGCAGCGACAAATCCCCACCCGGGCACGTCGACAACGCACACAGCAAATCAATCTCGGCAAAGAACTCCAGGTAATCACCCTTCTGCGCCGGACAGGCTTTCATAAAGTACATGTCATCGTGATTGAGGCCCGTGCACTGGAAAATATTCAACACGTCATGCACGTCGAATTCCGTCAGGCCATGGGGCAATACCGCACGGGTCAGGTTCGAGTGGCAATGGTGATGAAAGTCCTCCCCGGTCAGCATACGGTTCACATAGGGGTCGCACCGCGTGCCGAGCAAATCGTGCAGGCGCCCGCCGTGTTCATCGATGCCGTAGCTGGCGAGGCTGTCGTCGGTGATGGTCACCAGTGGCCGTAGAAAAGGCAGGTTCGACCACAAGCGATCATGGGTGCTGACATGGGCACCCTGAAGCTGCCGAGTGCGCGCAGCCCACAAACGCTCGCGCGGGTCATTGGCGTTCCATACGTTGAAGTCCCCCACCTGCGGGCCAACAGGCGTGGTCACACGGAACACATGCCCGGCCGGCACCTTCCACGCCCTCCCCGTTCGAATCGGCACCTGGAACTGTTCGATCAACGTGCGCTGATCCTTGCGATCACGGATACGCTCATAGAACGCCGTATCCACCTGCAATGCCGAACCTTTGCTGACCTGGTAAGCGGCGGGATAGTCTTTGTACATGGGGCGTGCCTCCATCAAGGGTGATCAAACAAAGCGAGGGAAAGGCGTTCGGAATCGTCCAGGTACAGGCTCATCGCCTCGCTGGCGGCCTGCGTTTGGTTGCTGGTCAGCAACGCGTATATCTCATGGTCGCGCTCCAGCCAGGGTAACTGGAAACGCTGCTCATCCGGCGCGGCGCAAAACACCAGGCGCAGCTGGGCGATCACTTGAGCGAAAAACTCATCGAACAGTGGGCTATCCATCAACGCGACGATCTGTTGGTGGAACATAAGACTGTGGGTGGCCACCGCTCGCCAATCTTCGCGCTCTCGGGCCAGGGTGGTGGCGTCGATAGCGTTTTGCATGCGGCCTGATTGAATGTCCGTCAGTGGACCGCTTTGGGCTATGGCCTGCAATTGCAGGGTGCGGCGGACTACGAAGAGGTCGCGTACTTCTGCCCGCTCCAGGCGCCGAACCATTACGCCCTTATTGCGGACGTAGCGGGTAAGCCCTTCTTGGCCCAAGCGATGCAGCGCCTCACGGATAGTATTGCGCGAGGCGTTGTAGCCCTTGACTAACTCGGCCTCGACGAGCGACACGCCCGGCAGCAGCCGCCCGCCGATGATGTCGGCGCGTAGTTCCAGGGCGATTTGGTCGGCTAAAGACAAGCTGGGCGTCATGTACACCTCAGGATTGTTGAACAATCGTTGAGTTGAATGTAATCACGTTTCATGCCAACGCGGCCTGAGAGTAAATAGACGCAGCTTCGATAAAGGAAAGGCCGGTCAATGACCGGCCTTCTGGGGCTATCTTCGCATCTTCAATTAATAACCAACCTGTCGCGATTCTTCTCCAGCAGTGCTTTACCGATGCCTTTTACTTCCAGTAACTCATCCACCGCTGTGAACGGACCGTTGCTTTCGCGATACGCAACGATTGCCTTCGCCTTGGAAGCGCCGATACCGAACAGGTCGCGGCGCAGGGTCTCGGCATCGGCGGCGTTGAGGTTGACCTTGGTGGATTGCTCGGCCTTGGTCATTTGGGCGGCGATCGGGGTAGGGGCTTCCGGTTTGATGGAAGGCGCAGCGGTGGTGGCGACGGAGAGGGAGGTGAGGAAGGCGAAGACAAGAGACGAGATGTAGAGGTTTTGCATTGGTGACGCTCCATGACATCGGTAAGAGAAAAGCAGCTTTCCGAAGCTGCTTTTCTACATTAGGCGATAGATGGAGGGTGTCAAAAATGGGGGTATTGCAAGGTATGAAAGAGTTCGGTTTTTTGTGTACAGGCCAGTAAACGCCTGCCGTCAAGCAACGGTGGGTGCCGACGATCGCCCGATAAATCTTCGCACAGAATCGCAAATTGAAGTCGCGAGCGGTGCCTGGAATATCCAACCACTTTCCTAATGCCCATCGATAATATCAAGGTCGGCAGCGAACTCGGCGGCCCCGGCATTACCGATGGACAGTAGGCGGAACAAAGAGGCCGATGCAGTAGCACCGCACACTTCATATCACAGCGTTTGTTTTTTCCGAGTAGGCAACCGTGGGGCCGCTGGTCTGTTCCACTCGTTTCTTGCGCATAAACCTTTTCTCTACATGAACAAAAGTAATGGTCGACAAGGCGACGATGATTGGAATGGTCACGAAATTTGCCACCCAAAAAGTTACTTTATCAAGAGCAGCAAGATCAAAAAATACAGACAGGAGCTTGAAGGATAAAAACAATACCGGCAAGTGGAGCAGGTAAACACTGTAGCTGATATCACTGAGCCGGTTCAGGAACTGGTAATGCAAGAAGTACGGATTTGAAATTGTAATACATATGAAGAATATTGTTGCCAGAGCGAATCTCAACGCTCCGTAGCCGGGGACATCAACCAGCCCGCACACCCAAACAAATATACCTAATGCAATTAACATGGAAAAGAATTTAACCGGTTTATTCGTGATATTTTTTTTATGAACAACCGCTGCCACCATGCCTGACAGAAAGTAGGCCCAACACACCACGGCAGAGGTGCCCAGGTCAATGGCAGCAATCAGTATCGCCACCGTCAGGATAATGGACCTATAGCGCGACCTGTAAAAAATTGCCACCATTGGCAGCACTGCATAAAAACGCCATTCATGAACCAACGTCCATGTCACGGAACTCAGAGGCACAAGCGATACGCCCCCAATTTTCATTGGGTTATCTATGAAATTAAACGTTACCAGCCCAGCGATAGTGGTAATAGACTCTTTATCCAGGAAATCAAACCCTGCAAAAGAAATCGCAATAATAAATACCAAGAACGATGCCAGATAGTAAAGCGGAGCCACTCTCCTGATTCTGGCTACGAAAAAATCAGCCCAATCGATATGCTTGCTCTTCATGACTTTGTCAAAGAAAAGAAAACCTGTTATGCAGAAAAAAATCTGCACACCAAAAGATCCAAGGTTCGGGTAAATTTGTCCCCACTCAGAAAAAACCGTATTTTTCACACCCAAATTTATTAGTATAAACGGCGCATGATTAATAAAAACAAATATAGCCGCAAGACCACGCAGGCCATTGATGAATTTATATTCATGCTGGACTTCTGCACTTTCTATTTTCGACCTGAATATCGACGAAAAAGCAATGAACATCAATATTATCAATAGCGTAAGTGCAATTACTTCAAGTGAATATTCGGTTTTCATTTAGAAAAATTACTCATGCAATGCCTTCCTGCTTTGGGCTATGTTGAAAAAGCTCCATGGATGATCAAGCCGCCGGCTTTGCCCGGCTGCTTATCACGAGGCAGCGCTCAATGAAAATGTCATCGTGCAGCGCCCCAAGCGGATTGTATTCCGTAAGCGGTGTGCAGGGGAAGAAAATGTAGAGCTCGAACGCTCCGTAAAAAGGGCGAGGTTATGCCAAAAAACGCTTTAAATGCACGTCGTGACAGACAATGAAGCTGATAGCTGAGTATTTCAACGTGTCGGCGAACAAAGCTTCTGATCAATAGATGTTGATTGAGGTGAGTGCGCTGTAATTAATTAAATTACTTAACAGATCGAACGTTTTTAAAGCATAGATAACAGCACCGGCGTACTGTTATCTTCCTCCAAGACCTTACATTATGGCTCCAGCCGTCTTTGTTGATAAGACCAGTCAACAATTTCACCATCGGGGGCATAGCCGCTAACAGTTTCGCGCAACAATTGACGCACTTTACTGTAGTCATGGTTTTCAATAGCACATAACAACTCGGACAACCTCGGTTTCAATACGCTCCACGATAAATAATCTTCGTTTGCACTCATGATCATTGGATGTTGTGTGGCATCGACATTATCACCGATGAGTAATTCCTCGTAGAGTTTTTCCCCGGGCCGAAGCCCTGTGAACTCGATGGCGATATCGCCCAGCGGTTTTTTATCTGAACGAACACTCAGGCCAGACAAATGAATCATTTTCTCTGCCAATTCCGTGATTTTAACTGGTTCCCCCATATCCAATACAAAAACATCTCCTCCCTGGCCCATTGAGCCTGCCTGGATAACAAGTTGAGCCGCCTCAGGGATGGTCATGAAATATCGAGTGATTTTCGGGTGGGTCACTGTTATCGGCCCACCTGATTTGATCTGCTTGTGAAATAGAGGAATGACGGAACCAGAAGAACCCAGAACATTTCCAAACCGAACCATTGTGAAGCGTGTACGATTTTGAGGGGTAGCTGCACCGTTGAAGAGAGCAGGTTCTAGCTCACGGCTGAGCGCCTGCAACGTCATCTCAGCGAGCCGCTTGGTGCTTCCCATAACATTGGTAGGGCGAACCGCCTTATCAGTCGAAATAAGTACGAAATTAGCAACATTCGAAATAATGGCCGCTTGAGCGGTATTTAACGTACCAATAACATTATTCAGAAAACCTTCCGCAATATTATGCTCTACCATCGGCACATGCTTATAAGCGGCCGCATGATAGACGGTATTTACATGCCAGGTTTTCATCACATCAACCAATTTATCCTGGTGACGTATTGACCCCAGGATCGGCAGCAATTTTACCGCCAATGAATCCCTGAGTATGCGTGCCTCCAGTTCGGACATAATGCTGTATAAATTGTATTCACTGTGCTCAAAGAGAATCAGGGTGGTGGGTTGCAATTCAAGGATCTGGCGACACAGTTCAGATCCAATCGACCCCCCCGCGCCGGTAACCAGCACCACCTGGCCCTGTATGCAATGCTCCAACAGATCTTCTTGGGCGGGTACAGGATCGCGCCCCAACAGGTCGGCAATATCCACTTCTTGAATATCATCAACTTTGACACGACCGCTGGCCAAGTCCATGAAGCCCGGGACACTACGCACATGTAAAGGAAAACCTTCAAGAAATCCGAGGATTTCCCGACGACGCCCGCGCGTCGATGAAGGTATCGCCAATAAAATTTCTTGAGCCCCTGTGGCATCGATCATACGCTGGATATGTTTGGGCTTGTAAACCTGCAGCCCCGAGATTACCCGATCCGAAATAGTGGAATCATCGTCAATGAACGCAACGGGTCTCATCAAGCGACCCATGCGTAATGCCGCGACTAGCTGATTTCCAGCAGACCCGGCACCGTAGATAGCTACACGCGGCAAACCATCGTCACGGTTGGTGAAAGGCACATGTTGAGCAGCGGTAAACCAATCTCCCAGGAAGAATTGGCGCAGCGCTAATCTCAAGCCCCCAATCATGATCAGGCTGAGCCACCAATAGTTAAAGATGATAGAGCGCGGAATTACATTCTGGTGATTACTGTACCAATAAACGACCACACCAATAATTAGCGAAGACAGGCTGACGGCTTTGACGATAGCAATTAACGCATCATTTCCGAAATAGCGCAAAACCGCCCGATACATACCAAAATGTATAAACAGCGGAATAGTCACGATCGGCGCGGTCAAAAAAAGCCAGGTATGCAGCATAAACGGATTGATCATTTCATCGAGACCTATCCGCACGACAAAAGCCAACCAAAGCGCAAACCAAACTAAGAAGACGTCAGTAATCACCTGCAAAATACGTTTATACCTGCGCGGGAGGCTTAATAAGCGCGATCTCAGTGAGTTCATATATTTCTAAACCTCTCGCAGTTCTAACAATCTAAAATCTAAATAGACGCACATCACGATTAGGCTCTCGCCACTCCGAACCCTAACAACATTACTCTTTAACCCCGGCCTTGAACTTCAGAGCCAGGACAACGAGTGGAACATAGGCGATCAACATACCGACAGCACCATCAATACTGTCAAATGCAACAAGCCATGCAATCGGTGCGAGCCAAACCAGGTTTATCAAGATTACGCACAGTGTGACAGGGACGTGGGCATTAAATCGCCGTGAGGCGTATTGATAAGCGTGACTGCGATGTGCCTCATACACTTTTTCGCCGCGTAGTAGCCTGCGCATCAAGGTAAATGTCGCGTCAACGATAAATACTCCTAATAAGATCAGCCAGACCCATAGCAGCGTAGAGGAAAAAGAAGCCGCTTTAAGAGAAATAATAGCGAGCGTGATTCCCAGGAAGCCGCTGCCCGCGTCGCCCATGAAAATTCGTGCTTTGGGAAAATTCCAGTAGAAAAAGCCTGCCGTCGCCAACGCTAAATAAATAGGCGGCCATAACAACTCCTCATACCCCAACATCCAATAGATTAGAGCGGCAGAAGAGCACGCACAGATGGCTTCAGCACTTGCCAAGCCGTCAATACCATCCATGAAGTTGTAAAGATTCAACATCCACACTGCATACAAAACGGCTAACGCCCCGCCAATCCAGCCTAGGTTGACGTGTAATCCAAAAATCGTGACAGACGGTAGCCCGCCGATCCAATACACCGCCCATATCGCAGAGAGAAAATGTCCTAACAGGCGCCAGCGTGCAGGAATATGCCCGTGGTCATCCAGAAAACCTAACGCGGCTACCGTTATACCCGCCAGGAACGATGCAAGGAAAAAGGCGTTATCGATCAAATCAAAGGAACGCATCAACCCCAGGGATATCAGAAATCCCAGCACAATTGCCAGTCCACCACCACGAGGGGTCGGCACAGAGTGTGAACTTCTGCTGTTAGGAATATCCAATACATTGCGCTGGAGTGCATACCGGCGCAATAATCCTGTAAAAAGAATGGAACTCGCTATTGAAATAATCGCTATCCAGAACGCCATCAGCCTATCCCTACCTGCAATAATTCGAAGTGAATCACTTTAATAAACGGAACTTTCGGCCTGTTTCGACCAAAGCATTACTGGCTTCTTTCGCAGGAACCCAATTCAATAATGTTTGAGCTTTGGCAGCATCCACAACCAATGACCTACACAACTGCGTATATAACGATCGCTTCCCGAGTGCGCTGGCGACCGAACGTATTACAGTGTCAGGAAGGCTGAACAATTTTTCTTTTCGCTCCATGCCCGAGGCGAGAAGTTTGATAATTTCACCAATGGAAAAATCATCTCCGTCAGAAATTAAAAATAGTTCGTTTGCAGCCAAAGGGTGCTCAATACACAGCTCAACGAAATCCACCAGATTATCCAGCGCTATCATGCTGCGCTTGTTTTTCACGGCGGCGAAGGGTAACGGCAATCCAGACGCTATCAGCTTCAGGAGACGATTAAAATTACCTGGCGCTTCAGCGGCATACACTAAAGGAGGCCGGATAACTGTCAACTCCATCGCCTCTGCAGCAAGTAACTCTGCTAGCGTGTGCTCTGCTTTTAATTTCGAGCGGGCATATTCTGCATGCGGCCGGGGCTCATCGCTCTCAGTAAAACCACACTTATCCGTCTCCGCACCATTTACTCCAATAGAGCTAATGAATATGAACCGACGGACACCTGCTTTTATCGATTGCTTTGCTAAATTAACGGCACCTTCGACATTTATTCGTTCAAACTCCGTAACTGGATCTTCGCTCCCCGCATTCAACACATGCGCGCGCGCGGCCAGATGGATAACGGTATCAACGCCTTGCAGGGCACGATCCCAGTCAGTATTACCGTCTACCTCACCGGTCGAAAACATCTGGATATCAGATGGCACATCAGTAGAGGGCCTGCGGGAAGAGCCGACAACTGAGTATTTGGCTAAACTGACGAGGTGCCCGGATAACGCCCGCCCAATAAAGCCATTCGCACCAGTAATAAGGATTTTCATTTAGTCCTGTCTAACACTTTCTGGTAAATTTTCAGAATTTTATCCAACATAATATCGAAAGTAAAATTTGTGCGATATCTGTATTGACCTGAAATGCCTTGTTTTTTTCGAAGCTCAGCGGATTTAATCAATTGCGTCAATGCGTCGATCAGCCCTTGCTGATCCCCACGCTCTACCACGAAACCGTTATCACCATTCGCAACCAGCTCCGACACCCCTCCGACGTTAGAGGCGATGACTGCAAGTCCACTGCGCATAGCCTCCAATATAGTCAGCGGCAGCCCTTCCCACTCAGAAATCAAGACGAAAATGTCAGATCGTGAAAGCCTGATCGGAACGTCATCACAAGCCCCGGAAAACACCACCTTCTCGCTAATTCCCAGCTGTGCCGCCAATTTCCGGGCGTTCGCAAGTGAAGGGCCGTCGCCCACCAATTCGAGCTCCCAGTTTTTGGCTTCCACTTTTGCAAGCGCTTCCAATAGAAATTTTTGGTTTTTGGGTACTTCGAACCTTGCAACCATGATCAAGCGTATTTGATCAGACTCGGTAAAGCCGACGCTATTGGAACAGACCTCGGGCATACCATTGTGGATGGTCAGAACAGTATCTTCATCGCCCACTTTGGCCTTCAAGGCAAGTTGCCTGTCAAACTCGGAAACCGTAAGAATCTGGTCTGAGAAACGAGCCATGATCCTCTCAATATTACGGTATACGAAACGACGCTTTTCAGACACGCCCTCCGTAAAAGCCCAACCATGTGCCGTAAAGATCGCTGGCAAACCAAGACTCTTAGCGGCCAGTCTGCCGAGGATGCCAGCCTTGGAGGAGTGCAAGTGGACGAGATCGGGTTTTAGCTTGGAAAGCATCGCTCTCAGTTCAAAGAAGGCGCGAATATCCTTTCCAGGACTGATTTCACGAACGAGATATTTCAATGAATAGCACGACAGCCCCAGATCCCGCGCTCGAGAGTTAAAGACGCCCTCGCCACCCACGAGGATATCAACGCTATGACCTGCTTTAGATGAGCCCAGCGCCAAATCAAGGAGGTGCACACTGGCGCCACCTATAACATCCGAACGAGTTATGACATAAACAATTTTCACACTACGCACCTTTTCAAATAACTTGCCCAAGCCCAAATTACCGGATCCAGAGATTGGCTATTTCTCATCAATGTGATCACACTAAAAACCACTCGAGGATTGCTGATAACCAAAATATCCTCAGGCCTTGGGCTGGGCATATAACTCCTCCCACCTACCAATCACAGACTCCATGGAAAAGTTATCAAGTACTCTTGATCTTGCCGAAGTGACGAGTGACTTTTTTTGCTCTGGAGGTAGATCAAGTGCCGAGTTGATAGCTTGACGTAGCGCCTCAGGATTGAATGGTTCAACAAGATAGCCGCTACCACCCAGCACCTCTTTCACCCCTCCGCAATCTGTGGCAACCACTAACGTTTCGCACGACATCGCTTCAGCGACGACTAACCCAAAGCCTTCCCATGCAGAAGACAAAATATAGACATCCGCAGCGCTGTAGAATGACGGAACGTCGTCGCGTCGCCCAAAAAAACTTATCTTTTCGCTCAGGTTGGCTTTCTTAGCATATAGCGTGAGATCAGCAGCCAAGGGGCCGTCGCCTACTATCCACAGACGTACATTGTCGTGATCTTGTGAAACCAGTGTGAACGCATCTAATAGACAGGGATAGTTTTTGGCTTCAACCAGACGGCCGACTGCCAAGAGAACTCTAATGGAAGGATCCACAGACTCTCTGGCACGAACTTGATTCCGCACCGATTCATCAAACACAAAACGTTCCGTATCTATACCGTTGGGTACAAATACCATACGCCCGACAGGCGAAGCGCCTTTCGCAATAAGTATATCAACCGCTTCCTGGCTTACATTCGTTGTGAGATCAGCCAAAAAATCAGTCAGACGGTAAGCCAGCATTTTCAGCTTACCTCCTTCATTTGAACTATGTGCCGTACAAATCAGCCTGGGAACTCTCACAACTGAACGAACCATTCTGGCTATTAAATTCGCATGCACCATGTGGCTGTGCAATACATCTGGTTTAAATCGCTTAATTAATTTGACCAGATTATTAATTGCACGCACCATCCCGAAGATGGTTTTATTACCATTTAGAGCCACCACCGTTACATCGGGCGCCTCTGGAAGCACATCCGCGTCGCCTGTCAAATAAGCAATCACGACGTTATGTCCTCGTGCGCTCATCCGGTCAGCCAGATTTACGACTTGCTTCTCGGCCCCGCCCATCCCCAACCCAGTGATGAAATATAATATATTCATCGAGGCCGCCCTAGAAGCATATACAAAAGGCACTGTACGGATCTGATTAAGTTTTTCAACTTGTAATATACAGTTTTTTCACGCAGAAACTGTGACCAGTAAAAAGTAAAAAAGCCTTTAGGATTAGCTCTTAAATAGCGAGAGAAGTTAAGAGTGTATCCATCCTCCAAGTAATCGCAGAGGTAAATTATTTTTCGCGCAAAAAAAACGATATCTCCTGCATCACCTAATTTATTCCAAATATATAGTTCCGGAACAAATTTTTCATTCTTAAATATGGGAAAAGGGAATCTCGACATCACGTCAGCTCTAAATATATAAGCCAAGTCACCCTCAAATATTTTACCAGCTTCCGTCGGCGTGGAGACAAAGCTCTGCTCGACTGTATTTAAGTCATTACCGAGTAGTTCACCGCTGAAATACGCCCTTCGATAGCACAACCCCGCTGTGTTATCATTCGCTGTTGCGACCGACGCCATTATCGTTTCAACTGCATCAGGCACCAGAGCATCATCACTGTCTACTATAAAGATCCATTTACTTTTCGCGGCTGCTACGCCGCTATTAATAGCCGCGTGCTTCCCAGCATTATTCTGTCTGATCGCGGTCAACCTGAAGCCCAGATTTTTTTCTTTCAATTCTTCAATGAAATTCTGAGTTTCATCTGAGCTGCCGTCGTCTACCAGCACCCACTCAAACTCTTTCGAGCTTTGTTCAAGCAGGCTCTTGAGTAACCGAGAGAGAGTACTGCAACGATTATATGTCGCCGTTAAAATTGTTATCACTCCGTGCGCTCCTCAAGATAAGTGACTGGCTTATATCGATAAGACAATATAAGAAACGTACCACACAACATAACTTCCGCCAAAATAAACCCAAACACAATACCATTGACGTAATAGTTAATCGATAACACACTTGCCAAAAGTACTGACACTACCGAAAATAAAAGCATAGCAGAGCTCGCGACTTTATCCATACCGCGAGGTATAAGCATGCATAAGCCCAATGCTTGATTAGCCATTCTAAAAGGAATTATCCATACAAAAACCTGTAGCGTCGTCGTGGCCTGTTCGAAATCAGCTCCTAATATTTTATTTATTAGGAAACCTCCAGCTATGGAAATGCTGAGTGCACTCACGCATCCCAGCAAGAATATCAGTCCGACTATAATCCAAGAGAGTCTGGATGCGGCCTTTACAGAGGAAAGATACTGTCTATTCAAATATGGAGAGAACCCAATGAGCACTGGATTTATAAAGCCTACAAACCCCCTTATAATTTTTTCAGCAGGAACATATCCTGAAACGGCGACTTTTCCGCAGAGTAGCCCTACGAGGGCAGGCCCACCGCTAAGCAGGATGTTATTTGAGCTCTTATAGATGAAAACGTGAAACCCTTTGCAAATCTGAAGCCATCCACCTGACAAGCTGAACCGAACGCGGCATCCATTTCGGTAGCACAAATAATTTCCGAGCACTGTATTTGCCAATGCAAATGTGGCTAAAATCGATAACGCCACCAATGCGTCACCTGGGTCGTGAACAAAAATAAATAAGCATATAAGGCTTGCGACCCGCAGACCTACTTCTAAAAAGACCACAAGCGCAATTTTCTCAAGCCCTTGAAAAAACCAAAACGGGCTAAACCCAAACGCTATAAAGTACAGAAAACCCAAGCCTATTACTTCAAGCTCGAAGGCCTGTGAATTGATAAACATATAAAAACACAGTGCCGCGATGCTTATAACCGATGAAATTATCAGCTTGGCGGACAGCACCTCACCAAAGACCCTAGACAGTACCGTCACATCAGTCTTCGCTAAAGAGACTTGTCTGGCAGCACTCAACGAAAAACCGTATTCAACAACAAGTGAAGACAGTAAAGCAATTGATTGGACCAGTACGACCTTGCCGTATTCCTGTACACCCAATGAGCGCGCCAGTACCGGAATCTCCAGAATAGGCACCAAATAACCAAAGAGCTGTACAACAAAAAGCAGGCTCATATTTTTAAATACGGTGAACACGTTATCGCCCTATCTGCTTGTCATACATAATATTCACCACCCCGGCATTGTCATACTTATAAATACGAGACAGCCAGGACACCATCAGAATCCAATAGCCCCACTCTGACATCTCAGTACTCAGCGGGTGAAAGAGCATAATAAAAATATAACAAAGAACGCCCAACACTGCGGCAAACTTAAAGAATATATTCTTATTTAAATCAGAACCGTCCACCAGCGACAACAAGAAAAACACAAACGGCATTAGCATTAAAAATAAAAGTGCCAACTCACCCAGTACACCCACATCACCCAGCATGCCCAAATACACATTATGGATAACAATATTTTCCCCATCCACCACGCTAAATGAACTGCCGAATCCGCACCCGAATGGAAAGCACTTTTGGACGTTTGATATTCCATCCTGTATCATCGCCGATCTAACTGGATCACCCTCAAACAAACGATTCAAGACCAACAATGAATCATGATTCGTCAGGTCAATACTTGAAGAGAGCAGCACACAAACCCCCGCGATCAAGCAAAGTATTGCGACCAGTAGCGTTCTGATAGGGAAAATCAAAAAGCGCAAAAGAAAAAAGGAACATACAACGATCGCAAACCATAGAAAACCGGTGCGACTGGAGTCCGCCAACAATATATACACCGACGCCATTAAAATAAGGCCAGCAAAAAGTGCATTTTTAATACGCGTCGTGAGTAACATTGCAATAATGTAGGGCGCAAAGAAAGCACACACTTTCCACATCACCCCTGGGTAGGCAAATTCACTGCCTTGCCGACCGTCACCCAATTGAATATAGAGGTCGGTAAAAAAGAATTTCGACAGCATAAATACAACAAGACTCACCACAATCGAAATCGAAGCAATCTTATAAAAGTCGTTCAACTCCAGCAAACCCGAACAGCTATATATCACGAGAAACAATATATAAATAGCTATGAATTTGACACCTTGGTAAGCGGTATAGATATCCGAATTAATTACTCCGGAGATCATAAAAGCTAGTGTCATCAACGTAAAACCGAGGGTAATAGAGCTTACTTCTGGCGACAACTTCACTCTGCCGCCGCTACCATAAATCCCAAATACTAGTACTCCACCCCACAGCAACCAGTAGTTAAGCGAACCAATAATATTCCTAGTGTCACCCAAGGTCACGAGTACGCTGGCTGCCAGCACGGCCAGGAAGGCGTAACGCTTATTAGTTTTCATATCGACCTCAGAATACGCTCAGTTGAAGCATGTGCCGGTTGCCAATCGAGCCATTCTCAGGTACCGATTAGATGAAGGGGACCACTAGAGCAAGCCATAGGCCCGACAGCGAGTAAAAACAATTTTACACTGCAATCGAGGCTTCTATCTAGGATCTTCTGCTGGGTCAAGGCTAAGAAAACCAACACTACAACAGATGGCAATTTGCCTCTAGGATAAAGGGTCGCGATTTTTACGCTTGACCCCCCGATCGAAACCCATCCTATATTGTATAATTGAAGAACTTGCTAAAGATCCGGCTCACGCAATGCGTGCTTTATTATCCGGAAGAAAGCGATTGCAAACCCAACAACAAGACCAAGCAGTAATCCACCGATTATCAGCAAGGGACGATTCGGGCTTATCGGGGAAGTTGGCTCTAGTGCTTCTTTATCAATAGCCACCAGCTTAAGATTACTCATATCCTTATTCACACTCAGCAATCGTGCTTTCTCTGCGCGTAATGGCTGCACATCTGTCAGAAACAATTCATCCTTCACGCGACTCTTCAACACCTCAATCTCTCTATTGGACTCCAACAACTTTAATTCTTTGGCAATTTGAGAGATCCGTCGCTCAGTGAAGTCATTAGACTTTCGCTGTAGCAAGACTGCGCGCTCAGCTTCAAGCGCATTGACACCCATGAAATACAATGGAATCTGCTGATTGTTAATTTCCGTTCTCATGCTGACAGAACCGGAATGTGCATCATCACCCACGGAGGTAGGTGAAGCAGGCATCATAATATTCAGTTTCTTGGCAATTGTTATGGCCTCATTAAGCTCGGCAATTCGATTCGAATTTAAGCTATGAAGCTGCGTCCGCAGCCCTTGAAGCTCGTCTTGTAGCTGAGCTCGGCGAATTCTATCTGACTCGGAAAGGGATGCAATTCGTGCTTCTTTCCACGTGTCATAGTTTGAGCGGGCTGCGGCCAACCTGCCGTCGATCTCCTTTAAACGGTTATTGATAATAACCGTCAAGTCGGCCGATATATGATCACGCTCATTCGCTATTGCATACTCTACAAAACCATTGAGTATTGAAACACCATCAATTCCCTTTGGGTAGGTCAACTCAAGTTTCAAATAAGAACTAAGCGAATCAGCTTTATCTTTATCGGACAACATCAAACTTATAGATTTTTTATTGAACTCTTCGAACGCCTGCTGAAGATTACGCCCAGGGCGCACAAACCCCTCAAAGAGCTTTTGATTGGATCTAAAAAAACCCATGCGAATCTCGTATGACTCTAAGGCCATACCTACCCTTACCAATGCTTCACCAGGAGGTAAAACGTAAACTTCCGAGCGGTTAAGCGCATCCAATTCATTAATCGCAGCAGGCCTAAGCACGCTGCTCACCTTGTATTCTGGCGTGACCGAAAATGCATAAATCGCAAAAACTGAACAAATCAGTGCGCCCACTGAAAAAATAATGATTTTTTGACGCCAGAGGCTTGTTACAAGCGCTAACGAGTCAAATTTTTTATGCTGGGGGATGAGAACGGAGCGTAAGCTACTACTCACAACAAAAACCTGCCTTCAAAGAGAAACTGCGGGCTCGTTATGCAAAACAGATTGTGTATTTTCTTATTTTAATTGGATTATCGTCAAAACCCTGCGTCTCTGCCGAATTTCGAGCGCACAAAATGCCTGTTATCGAGAACAGATTCCATTTTGCCATCTCTCAGACATTTTACAAGTCTTGACATGTATGTAGGGCGATTCTGAGTTTTCCAAGGAACTATCGCAATCTACGGGGCTGCGCCAATAGGCACCCGCAGCGATTCATAATCCTTGAAGGGCATGAGATTTCTGACAAGCGGTCACGATCACCGCTTATCCAATTCCTGCCTAAGACAATCAAGCAATCGACTTATTCTGACGCCTACGCAGAAACACTCCCAACACTGGACCAATCAACATCCCAACAATCAAAGCCACCACCACAAACACCGCCACCGGCATCTGCGCAGTACTCCACCCCAGGAACGACAGCGCCACACCCTGCTGGTTCTCCAGCACAAATGCCAAGACCACCAAAGCTGCAAGCACTGCAATCAATACCGCAACAACGCGCTTAACCCCACGCATACCCTTCTCCTTCCCCAAAAACACTCAGACGCCTTCTTCCTCTTCTTCGTTCACCCGATCACGCAATTCCTTGCCCGGTTTGAAGTGGGGTACGAATTTGCCATCGAGGCTGACGGATTGGCCGGTTTTTGGGTTGCGGCCTACGCGCGGTGCGCGGTAGTGCAGTGAGAAACTGCCGAAGCCACGGATTTCGATGCGGTCTCCGGTGGCGAGGCATTGGGACATTTGCTCAAGCATGGTCTTGATAGCCAGCTCCACATCCTTGGATGAGAGCAGCCCTTGATGGGTGACAATTCGTTCGATCAACTCCGACTTCGTCATATTTTTCCCTTCTTTTTCAAGCAGCTAGGAAAAGCGCTTCGAAGGTTTTAGCATGACTTGATGAATTTGAACAGCCCATGTGTAAACTTATCTGCCAACCACATAAACACCTTCAGCCACCCCGCAGTTACTCATTTACAGATCACCAACATCGTCCGCGTCACTGCGCCAGCCGGGTTCCAGCCGAACAGGTAGTCGCCCTCTTCGTCCTCGGCATCACTGGAGCGGGTGATGACTTTGTAGCCTTGCATCTTGCACTCACGGGCAGCACGCTTCTCGCACTTCTCCCATTTGTTACCCAGGCCAGAGCAGTCGATCTCGATGCCACTGACGCCTCGCTTGGCGTGCGTCTTGGCGCTGGTGGAGGAGCAGCCGGCAAGCACTGCCAATGCAAGTATTACGATAATCCTGTTCATTCAAACCCTTATTGAGTCAGCAACGCGAAATAGCCGCTTCAAAGACTATAGTCAGTTCTGACATTGGGCTGAACGCCTTCGTTCGATGCAGTTGCTTCATCAAATTTCAGGCGCAAAAAAGGGCGACCGAAATCGCCCTTTTTCAACAGCTTTACAGAACTTAGTTCTGCTTGGCCATTGCCTGGCGCAGCAGTGCCGCCATGGTGGTGTCAGCAGCAACTTCCGGAGCAGCTTCTTTCAAGCTCTGGATAGCTTCTTTCT